>AUXO010645712.1_pt1 | contig 15606 bp, 19 predicted proteins | sample 768731 | NCBI WGS metagenome assembly AUXO01 (sample SAMN02715735, study PRJNA202380) | gut metagenome | biome: sheep rumen | host: Ovis aries | place: New Zealand: Palmerston North
ACATTAACAACATTACAAGGAAATGAAAGTAATCCTGTTGCATTGGGTATTGATGGCACTTTAGGAATTGATCATGGCGGTACCGGTGCTACAACAGCAGATGCGGCAAAAATTAATTTAAATATTGGTAATGGTAGAATATTTGTTGGATATTCAGAAACTAGTGGAGGGACCGCTCAAAAAGCTGTTGTTTGCCCAGATTATAAATTATTAACAGATGGAGATATTGTTTTTGTTAATTTTGTTAATAATAATACCAACTATTCTAATTTAACATTAAAAGTTGGAACCACAGCCGCAAAGACAATAATGTATAACCTTAACGGATCATTTGTTAATCTTACAAAGGCAGTACGTATAAAAGCTGGCTTATATATGTTTGTATATTCTGCATATTTAGGTGCATGGATTATTTCTCTCAATGACGATACATATAATAGAATAAAACTTTCTGATAGTATTGTTAAACCAGCGGAAGCAATTGCTGCAAATCGCATTATTGTTGGTACTGATGATGGATATATTGCGGCTGACAATGGAGTAAGTTTTAATATTAGATATCCAATTTTATATACCGATAAGGCACTTTCAAGTGGATGATCTGATTCAGCTTATTCATTAATAGAAGATAGAATAATATCGTCTCAATCTTTAAATACTACGGTTTCTACAAGTGATTTACAAAAACCAAAACCTTTATACTTAGTTGGAGTATTAGATGGAGATATATTTACAATTGATAATGCCTCACCTTTAACAACTACAGTACCTACTGAAAAAGATAATAAAGTATATATTGAAATTGGTTATACTATATATTCAACTACAAAATTTGTATTTAGCTGCTCTAATAAGATGTTTACTTATAAGAATGGCGCATTTGTTCCTATGGCTGCAGGTGCTGGAGGAGATGGAGAAACATCCAATATTGAAGAAATTATTAAATTATTACCAGGATCTTCAACGTCTCCAGAAGATAGTACAAATAGAATCTTTAAATGGTCAGGTAATACTGTTACTATTTATAGTGAAAATGTTACTGAAGATTCTACACAGATAGTTTCTGCGCCAACAGATGCTTTCGATTTTAATGGCAGTACTCAAGCATTAACCCTTGAAAAAATAGAAGCTTTATCTTCTGCTACTATTATAGATGGTGGTCAAGGGGTTGAAAATGGATTAGGTTGGTTTAAACTCGTTGCAATGAGTGATGTACCAGAAGAAGAAACATATATTAGAGTTATTTATAAATATACAGCTGATTCAAATACTGAGTCTGCGAAATCTGCAGCGGCCAGTGCCACTGAAGCGGCGGCGGCTGCGGCGCAAGCAGCAGCATATGCTAAGATGATGGTTAGAAAAATAACTTTATCATCAGGCAATTTAGTTGCAGATTCAAGTAATACAACATATCCATATAAATATGACATTGCATGAACGGGTGTTCAATCAGATGATTGAGTTGATGGTTCAGGCGTTAGCGAAATGGATTGAGCAGTAGAGAGTAAGACAAATATGATTACTTTACACTTCGCAAAACCTCTTTCCGCAAGTACGACCATTAATGTCTATTGAGCTGCTTGTGATGTTATTGCAAGCTCTTCACCACCTCAAGCTCCACAATATAATATAACATATAATGCAAATGGTGGTTACTTTGGTACCAATACATCTACAACTACAAACACTGTTACTTATAATTTTATTCAATCTGGAACGAATTATGAGGCTGTAGTTGTAAGTGGACAAGTTCTTACTCCAAATGCTATGGAAGGTTATACTTTTAATGGATGATATACGGATCAAACATATACAACACCATTAGACCTAACTAAAATACCAGCTTCAAATGATATTACAGTATATGCAAAATATGAAGATACTAGAGTATTCCTTTTACCGGGAGAGAATTTTCTAGATACTCTTATGAAACCGGTTGGTTATAGTTCTTTTATTGAAGATTATCAAGTTGGAGAGACTGATCACAGTGTAAAATCTTTTCAACGAAGTTTAACAGAACCGGATACTGGAGTTACAACTGTTGATATTTCAAATTCTCAAGATAATAGTATCATTGCTTGATTTAATAGTAATACTAAAACAATCTATTGATATTCAAATGTTCCAAAAGTATACACAACAAGTGCATTTGAGATGTTTGCTGGCTTAGAAGGTCTTGAATCGTTAGACTTATCTGGTATTAATTTTTACTATACTGAAAATATGAATAGTATGTTTTCTTCATGTTATCATTTAACTTCACTCGATCTTAGTGGAATTGATACACCGAATGTTACAGATATGAGCTATATGTTTTCAAGCAGTGGTCTTGTATCTCTTGATCTTAGTAATTTTAATACACAAAAAGTTGAATGAATGAGTGGAATGTTCGAATATTGTACATTTCTTGAGAGTTTGGATCTTAGTAGTTTTGATACATCAAATGTTGCAGATATAGAAGGTATGTTCCGGAATTGTGAAAATTTAGAAACTATTTATGTAGGATCAGGCTGAGATATGTCTAAAGTAGAAATTGGTGAAAATGTGTTTGATTATGATCAAAAACTTGTTGGCGGTGCTGGAACAGCTTATAACGGTTCCCATGTTGATAAGACTTACGCACATATTGATGGTGGAACATCTAATCCAGGTTACTTTACAGCAAAAAATTAAGGAGAACTTTATTATGTTAAACACAAAAACTTTAACATGAGATGATGTTTATCCAATCGGCTCTATCTACATGAGTGTTAATGCTATTAACCCAGGTAATTTATTTGGCGGTAAATGAGAACAAATTCAAAACAGGTTCCTCTTAGCTGCTGGAACAAGTTATAATAATGGGACTACTGGGGGTAGTGCAACGCATACCCCCAGCGGTACCTTAAGTGGTGGTGCGGTTGGTAATCATACTTTAACTGTATCTGAAATTCCTGCTCATACTCATACAAAAGGTACTATGAATATTACTGGTCAATGAAAAATTAAAGGAGATAGTAATAATGCTGGCGTTGATGCCACTGCTACAGCGTCTGGAGCATTTTCTGCAATAAATGAAACAGCTTCTGGATCTAAAGTAGAAGGTTCAAATTGATCCTGTGGAACTGGTTTTAATTTTAATGCAGCTAATTCATGGACAGGCGAAACGTCCTCTGTTGGTGATGGTGGAGCGCATAATCACCCATTTACGCAACCTACTTTTACTGGAACCGTGCAAGATACAATGCCACCATACCTTGCAGTTTATATGTGAAAGAGGGTGAGTTAATATGGCATTAAATGAAAAGTCGGGGAATCCTCTTGTTAGTAGGTTAGAATTAATAGAACAAAATTATTTACCTCTAGCAGGTGGGAATCTTATAGGTGATTTATCAATAACAGGAAGACTTACTCTTATTGGTACAGCGGCAGATAAACCTTTAATGACAAGAGGAATTTTTGGTGCAGATGTTTCTGGAGGTGAAGGTGATTTATATTTAAATTATAATAGTGGTACTACGCATGGATATAGTATTTATCTTGGTTATGGTGCAGGAGGAAGAATTTCTCCAAATGGTACTTTTTATAATGGTCGTAGTGCTTTTTGCTGTCCTAATTGAAGCAATCGAATTGCTACTAAAACTGGTACATCTGGTGCTTGATCTTGAACGGCTCCACAAGATTGTTTTGTTTATTTTTGAGTTAGCGTTAATACTGGAACTGCTTATTCAATGAAAATTAATAATGTAGATATTTCAAATGCAACCCGATTTGCAAAAAGTGGTTTATTACCAATGATGGCTGGAGATGTATTATCATGTTCTGCGGATAATAATGGATATAGTGTTTATGCATTTGGAATAAGAACTTCATAATAAAATAAAAGAGGGTTAATATGGCAATTCAAATTAAAAATGATAATGTATTAATAGGCCATATTAATGGCTTAGATACAAGAGTTACTGCTATTGAAAATAAATTTGTTTCTAATGATTTTATTGGCAATTCTTATACAGCAAGTTATCCTTTAGGCTTTTCTTATAAGACAGCAGATGCCACTTGAGGTAATGGCAATAAAATTGGAGATTTTATAACTGGATGAAGCGGACCTTCTAATTCAGATATTGCTTTTAGAAACAATGGCGGTCAATTAAACATGGTAATTGATGGATTTTTATATCAAAGAGAAGGAAATGCTAGAGTTTTAGATACTTCTGACGTAACATATCAAACATTTAGTGTTTCAATTACAAAAACAGGTTCAGGTAATCATACTTCTGGAGCTTTTACACTTCCTGCTGGAATGTGATTCTTAATGGGGTCTCTATCTTTTAACGCCAGTAGTACAACAAATAAAATTCAATTAAAATTTAATAATTTAACTTTTTGTCCTTGGAATAATGATTCTGAAGGTGGAGATACATCAAAAGAGTGTATGTGTTTTGGATTTCATAATAGCTCAAGCGCAACTTCAGTCACTTGTAATTGTTGATCTGATTTTACACCAACGTCGACAACCGCTACAATTTCTATCGTTGCAATTAAGTTAAGAGCGTAAGAAAGGAGGATTTATGCTTAATTTAAAAAATAATGTTATACTAGATGTAGATATAAATCCTCTTATTGGAAATTTAAATAATAGACTAACATCAGTTGAAACTAACTATTTACCATTGATAGGAGGAACTATTACTGGAAGTTTAAGTCTTAATAATTCTTTAACATTTAATAAAGTTTATAATGCTATTAGATTTGTTGGAACTTCTAGTACCAATAGTATGATTAGATTTCTTGATAATGCAGATAATGAATATGGTACAGGAGTTTCAATTGGTGGCGGTGGCGCAACCATTATTGGCGGTGGTGAAAGCGCTTTGACCATGGAAAGTGCTTTAACTTCAAATGATCAAGAAGTTTTATTCTTGTGCAATGATAATCAAATAGATTTTTATACAAATTGTCAAAATGGCGCAAGCTCCGCAATGCACACATATATTGATAATGCAGGAACTTTTAGCGGTGGTGCTAAAAGATTAGACGTTCTTGGATCAATTAGTGGCAGTACACATGCAGCAGCATTACAAAGTTGATTTAATAGTTACAAAGCATCAGCTCCTAGAAACCGATTAATAAATTTCTTTTCTTCCGCTTATGGAAATGGTTCAGTTGCTTCTGGATATTTTTTATCAGGATATGATTCTAATCCTTATGGCGGTTTCTTTGTGTGTCATTATACAAATGCACGATATGTAGGAATTTCCAATGGAACTTATACTCAATATGAATTAACAAAATCTGCATCATCTTCAAGAAAAGTTAAAGAAAATATTTCTTTAATGACGGACGAACAAGCTAATAATTTATTAAATTTAAATGTAATAAATTTTGATTATAAACCAGATATTGAAAATGGAAAGAAAAATCAAAAAGGAATTATCATTGAAGAATTAATTGATACAATGCCAGAGTGTATTGTAAATTTAGATGATTATAATGGGAACAATTCAGAAATTCTTCAAGTAGATTATACAAAATTTGTACCTTATCTTATAAAATTGTGCCAAAAACAACAAAGAGAAATTGATGAATTAAAAGTAAGGGGGTAATAATATGCCTACAATTTGCGCTCTTGGCGGAGGCGGCGGAAGTGGAATGAAATTCATTTCACAAGAAACGCAACCAACAGATTCAAAATATTTAGATGGTAGCTGAGCTTGATATAAAATTCCTGCTGAAGGATCTTCCGAACAAGCAAGACTTTATTTTTATACTGGCGGTCAATGGAGAGCCGTTAATACATATCAATAAAAAGGAAATACTTATTATTAAGTATTTCCTTATTTTTTTTGTTTTGGAAGATAGAATTTCATTTCATTTATTTATCTCTTCTTAATGAAGAGAATTCCTTTCATTTCTTTACTTAATCTACGATGAAAGCCAGCTTTTCTAATAGCACCATAAAGAATTTCTCCATTTTTCAACTCATATTTACAACCCTCGATTCTATCAATAAAATTTTTATTGACATACAATGCTTTGTTGATGTAAATAAAATTATCTGGTAGCTTTTCAGCTATAGATTTAGTTGCCTTATAAATGGAGAAAATCCCATTTATTGTGTGTATAAAAGTTTGGCGATTATAATGATCTACGTAGATTATGTCGTTTTCATCTAGAATTAAATTACGATTAATTCTAATCATATGATAGAATAAATTTATAAAATTCTATCTTCCAAATAATATTATATAACAATTTTTATATGTTTTAAAATCAGGATTTTCAAGGCGCGATAAATATAAAATTAAGTATTTCTTTTTTATAACATATGAAGGAAGTAAAGGAGAAATATTTTATGAACAATTATTTAAATTCATATTGGCCAAATTCTACGCTTCCTAAACAGGAAGTCATTCAAGTCAGTGGCCGCAACGGCGCAGAAATGTTCCAGATGGGGCCTAATAGTAGTGTATTACTTTTGGATACTACTGCGCCAATGGTTTGATTAAAAGTTACTGATGGAGCTGGCTATCCTACAATTACTGCTTATGATATAGCTCCACACCAAGAGCCAAAGCAGGTTGATTTAACAGCGTTAGAAGAACGGCTTTTAAAATTGGAGGAAAAAGTAAATGAACAATCAGAATCCAATCCTGAACGCACTTCAGGATCAAAAACAACCATTATTAAACCAGTTGCTTCAAAATAATCCTCAGGTAGCATATGTTATGCAATATGTACAGCAACATGGTGGAAATCCTAAAGATGCGTTTTTTGCAATGGCGCAAGAAAAAGGTGTAGATCCAATGACTATCATAAACAGTCTTAAAAAATAAGGAGGATTTTGTTTTATGGGTGAGAATGGATTAAGTGCAAGTGATGTTGCTTTACTTAATGATCGCAATGGATATGGCGATATGTGGGGCGGAAATTCTATGATGTGAATTTTTGCTTTATTAATTCTTGCTGGCGGAGGATTTAATGGCTTTGGCAATAGAAATGCTATTGGCTATGAAAATTTAGCTACTCAGGCTCAAGTTGATCGTGGTTTTGATACACAGAATATGATTGCAAATCAGCGTGAAACTTTAGCGGCTGTTAATGCTGGTACAGCACAGGCTGTTGCCGCAACCAATCAGACATTCCATGATACAATTAATGCACTTAGTGATAAATACAGTGAATTAACTAGAGATATTGGTGGTTTAGCTGTTGGCCAAGCAGGTCTTCTTGCTAAAGAGAATGAATGTTGCTGCTCTATTCAGCGTGCTATTGATGGAGTAAATTATAATAACGCTCTTAATACAGCTGCTATTAATGATAACACAACTGCACAAACTCAAAAAATTCTTGATGCTATTGCTGGAAATCGTATGGCAGATATGCAGAACCAAATTAATCAACTTCAACTTCAGCAAGCTGTTGCTGGTGTAGTTCGTTATCCAAGTTCAAGTGCATATTTTGCAGGAAACAATCCTTTCTGCAATTGTGGTTCAAATCTTTAATTTATTAGGGGCAAAAAGCCCCTTTCTTTTTTTATCCAAAGGATAAAGTTTAGGGAGGAAATAATATGTTAGAAATTTATTCAAAAAATATTACAGTAAGTGCGGACGGTACAATTCCACTTAATACAGTTGTATTAATGAAAGGTACAAGCACACAGCCTTTGGGCGCAGGCTCTATTCAGTTTAATAAATGTGGAATTTATCAAGTAACAGTATCTGGCAGTGTAGTTGGTAGCGCTGCGGGAGAAATAGAAGTACAACTAGAAAAAGATGGCATTGCTCAGCCACAAGCTGTATCTTTGATTACTGCTGCTGATGCGACAAGTAATTTACCTTTTAGTTTTACTACTTTAATTCAAGTTCCAGATGGAAATAATCTTTATTGTCCTTGCGCAAAAACTACTGTAATTTCTTTAAGAAATGTTGGTATCGAAGCTACTTATTCAACTATTGATGTAACAGCTATTAGAATTTAATTAGGAGAACTTTTATGACAGTAGATGAAATTTTCTCAGAGCTTTCCGCGCAAATGCTTGGAGGATTAATGGTTCATAATCAAATGGCAAATTATTATGGGTTTTTAGGATTGCCAGGATATTCGAAATGTCATTTATATCACTACTGGAGTGAAAGTAAAGAACATGTAAAATTAATGGAGTATTTCTTTAAATACCATAATAAATTAATTAGAGATATGCCAGTAGAGGATCCAAAGTTAATTCCTAAAGTTTGATATAATTATGAAATGAAGGATGTTGATGTTGCTTCTAAGAGAAACGCGGTAAAAACTGGAATGGAAAAATGAATAGAATGAGAAGAAAAAACTTTAGAAGTTTATAAAAAAGCTTATCAAAATTTAATAAATTTTGGAGAAATAAATGACGCTTGTTATGTTAAAGAATTAATTAAAAACGTAACAGAAGAGTTAAGTGAAATTAAAGCTTGATATTTAATAAAGAAAACTCAAGATTTTGAAATTAATAGTATTTTATCAGAGCAGCATAAGAAAAAACATAAATATAAAAAGAAAATACATAAATATTGTTGTTGTAAATAAAAAAATCCCCCTATTACAATATATTTGTAATAGGGGGATTTTTTACGTAGCTTTTCGCCATTAGCGCACATGTAGCAGAAGTTCCTGTTAGTGTAATATATCCATTAGGATCTGGTAATAATATATTATTAAACGAAAAAGCTACTTGTTCTTTTGGTAATAAACTTCATGGAAAAAGATTTTCTTTATCATATGGTGCAATAATAATATTTTTTTTATTAATTTTTTGTAAAAGACCATTATATTTTGAAGAAGATCAAGATAATGGAATACAAAAAATTCCATTAATATCATTAATGTATTTAGATAAAGTAATTTCTAAACTATTATTAGAGATTCTTTCTCAAATAAAGTTATAATTAATTTCTTCTAAAGGTGGCTTAAAAAAATTTTTAATTAATAGTCCATGTTGATTTTCTTTATCAATAAGAATTATTGTATTAAAATTAAAGTTCATCTGGATAAAATCTATTTTTTATTGCTTTTGATATATTTTCAATTTGTTCATCTGTAAATGGAGCAATATTAAAAAAATTCATAAAGGTTCTTCGAATGTCCATCTCAGAAGCATCATCAAGTGTTATCATAAAAAGAATTGTTTCATAAATAAAATTACATTGCATTGCAGAAAGATTCATATTTACACTCCTTTCAACATTGACTTTTACAGTTTTTTCTATATAAAAGTCAATCATTATTAATACTATCTGTCCTTAAATTTGGTGGACAAGGACAACATAATGTACTACTATAATTACCAATTATTTCATATAAATAAATAGGATTTGTCCTTAAAGCATAATATTTTAAAAAACGCTCTAATTGATCTGTACTTCGAGACCTTCCTTCTATTTTATATTCATTAAAATATTTATCATAATAATTTAATTCTTCTGGCAAAATAAAAGGTATTTTATAAACGCTTCTATTTAAATTAAGAGCCATTTCTTTATATCAATTTCTTACTATTTTTGTTTTTTCATTATTAGATTCAATTGAAGCGTTATCTGCTGCCTGATGTCAACCATAAAGAGGACAATTTATTCGACAAACAGAGGTTACTAATGTTGTAAGTTTAAGGTCTGGACAAGTGTTATGCAATATTTTTAATGCATCTTCATCACGGTTAAATTCTATTGGTAAACAAATTCCATATATTTTTTTTGAATAAGTTTGATAAAGAGATATAATTTTTCCCAATGTTCATTCTAAGCTTAATATACTAATTCTAATTTGTAATTGTGGTCAATTATCTGAAAGAAAGTTGATAAAAATTGGATTAGCTATTACAACAGCAGATAATCCTATTTTTACTAAATTATCAATATATGAATAAAGTGATTTTACATCAGAATCTTCTAAAATTGATGTACTACCATTTAGTAATAAAACAGATTTTATTTGATTTTCATTACAAAAATTAATAATTATTTTTTCATGTTCACTATAATCAGCAGGAAAAGTAAATGGTCTAGCTGTCGGGAAATAAAGAGGATTTGCAGGAAAGTATATACTAGAAATATCGTTAGAATATTTTTTATATATATTTAAAATATTTAAATCTCAGTTGTATGGTACCTGAAGTCTTTTCATTTTACAAACTCCGTTTTTTTAGAATTTTTCATTATTTGAATAATTTCAACATTTTTTAAACTGTGATTTTGATATTTTTCTTCTAAAATATCTAAAATTAATTGCATAAAAGTTCTTTTAAAAAAACAGTATCCTTCATCAAAATAAATTTTTCCATCTTCTTTTGTAGCTGAAAATGGACAAGAATTACTACATTGAAATAATCATTTACATTTTCTGCATCGTTCTCATTGTTGTAATTCATTATTTCTAAAGTCTATAAAATGTTTATTTTTATCAAGATCATAAAGATGAAAATTTTCATCAAATATATTTCCTCAAATAACAGAATCTGGTCAAGGTTTTCCGCATGCTGAAATTTCACCATGTGATCCCATTCCAACTCAACGGCCTGCACAAAATTGAGATTCGCATAAAACAGGTTGACTACCATCTACATAATTTAAAGCTTCTAAAAATGGTCTTGGAATAAAAGCATCTTCTTGAGAACAAATATAATCAAATAAAATTGCTAAATTAACTGCAATTTTGAAAAATTCATCTTTAGTTGTTCCTTCTCCAAAAATAATATTAAATGCAGGATCTCATGAATGTTGTCTTGCATAAATATAAGATTCCATAACATTATCACAATTATCTGGAGTAACAACATATAATACAGATATTCCATTTAAATATTTAGCAGCATTTAAAATATATTCTGTATTATGAGTATCTTTCCCTTTTGCTTTTAATCCATCTCAAGAAAATCCAATATGTAATCCTACTTCATCGCATAATCGCGCTCAATCTTTATTTATTAAAGAAGCATTTGATTGCATATCTCATTTAATATTAAATTCTTTACTTAAAGTAGTACACACTTTTCTAACATAATCTACGCCCAATAAAGTTGGTTCTCCTCCATGTCAGATTATTTGTCAAGAATTTTCTCCCATTTCTTGTTGTTCTGTCATAATTTTTCTTAATCCAATTATACATTTATCTACTGGTAAAATATCGGAGTCTTTAGATCTGTTATGTCTGTCATAACAAAATCAACAATTTAAATTACATCTATGAGATGGTTTTAATATAATAGTTTTCATAATTATCTTTTTACCTCATATTTTTCTTTTATAGAAGCAGGTACATAAAGATTAGATAAAAGCAAGGATCTTACAACAGGATTTAATTCCATTACATCTTCTGGAGTCAAGTTATTTAATTTTTCATATAAAACTGGTATTATAGTTTTAGTCATTTTACAATGTAAACTATAAGGTCTTTCTCCGTTACTTTCTTCTATTGAACGCATTCAACAGCCTTGATAGCAAGATTCTTTATAAATACAATTTTTACAATATTTTTCTTTTATTTCTTTTTTCTTTTTAATATGTTCTTTTATTGTGGGTGATTCAAAAGCTTTAGATATTTCATCAAAATCGTCAATATTTCCAATAAAAGTACTCTTATGAAGAGAATCGCATTTATATAAATCTCCTTTATAATCTATACAAATTAAATCAGTTTCAAAACAATTATTAAAAGAACAAAAATTAGCGCGTTTTCCTAAAGAAACTTTTATCCAATCATTAATTGAGTCATCAGATATTCCTCCATCTTTATAATATAAATAAAATAAAATATATTTTAAATATTTCTGAATAATGTCATCTTCAGTCATTCCTCAAGCTTGTTCAAATGTTTTTCCTGGTGGCGGAAACATCATATTTGTATGGAAACATTGATACCCTGTTTCATTTCGTTTTTTATAATCATCTATTAAATGATCTATGTTATAAGGATTTACAATAATAATTCCAGAAGATACTATATCTAAATATTTTGGTCTAGAATATCCTCTAGATAATAAATTATTATATCCATCATAAGAAATTGAAATTTTAACATTATATTTATCAAACAAATCTATAAAATCTTGATTTAATAATAATCCATTTGTTTGAATACCAAAAGACAGATTAACCTCTTTTTGCATTTCAATTAATCGCATTTCATATAATACTTGTTCAAATCATTCGTATCCAGCTAAAAGAGGTTCTCCTCCATGTCATACTCAATCTATCATATTAGTTGATTTAATTATTTTATTAAAACATTCTAAAACTCTTTCCACTGGCATTATAGAAATATCTTTTAATGAAGATACTTGATTATTTTTATCAAAACAATACGAACAATTCACATTGCAAGCATTAGTCGTTTTGAACATAATATTCATTTTTTTCTATTGCCCTTTCTATTTCAGAAAAATATTTTTTTATACTTTCTATATCTTCGAAATCTGTATATAAATCAATCGAAACTATAATAGGTTCACTTTTAATATATTCACTAAATAGCATAAATATCCTCCACAAAGTTAATATTTTCAAAATTATTTTTTGGTTTTTCTTTTACTTGCGCATAAATTATTAAATTTTGACTATTTGCAAAATTAATAATTGTTTCCCATTCTTTTGAAATTAAATCTGTAGTAATAGCTATTCCTTCTAAATAAGGATATAATATTAATAATGCTTGTAAATTAACAGCAGAAATTTTATCAATAATTAAATAATATGGATTATTTTCAGGCCATTTATTAAAAATAATTCTATTTACTTCATCTGCATTAAAAACATAACCATTTGTCATTAAACCTATCTTTTCATTATAAATATGAAAATCTAATTCTCTTAATTTCATAAAAGTATTTTCATCATGATTAATAATTCACATTTTTTTTCTCCTTATTTACTTAAACTATCTAATAAATTCTGTAATTCTGCAATTGGATCTATAGATACTTCTGTATTGTTTAAAGTAGGAGTCTTTTCATATGTTGGGATAGGTTTTCCTGCAGCACTTAAAACTTCATTTACTGCAGATTGCGCCTCTGTAATGTCTGTAACTCTAACTAATGTAAAATCTTCAACTACTGGAATATTAGAAAAAGTATAAGTTGTTAAACCAAAAGTTTCTCTTGCAGTATTAATTTCTTCTCTTAATTGATCAATTGTTGCTTTTTTTCAAGGATCTGTCAATCAAGTTGGTGGAACATATTTAAATAATGAGAATTGAGAAGATTCTGCATAATAAGTAGTTTCTGATACTAATTTATCAATTGCAGTTTTTATTGTTCGAGGGTTTGAAGAAGCACCAGTATCACTTTCAACGAAAGCTTGTCTATGGTGATTTGTAAAATTTGTTTTTGCAGTATTTAAAATAGCACTTCATGTATTTCCGTCAAAAACAGTAACTGCTATTTTATAATATCCTTGAGCTAAATCTGTAATATTTCAATCATAAGACGTACTAGTTGTAGTAGCTGAATTATATGTAGATTCATTAGCTCCAATTAAAGTTCAAGTCCTTCAAGATTCATTTGTAGATGATTTATAATTATAATAAATTCTATATCCAGCTTTTGCGTTACTTTCTGGATCTGAATAACCAATACTTGTTAAATTAATGGTTAATTTATTTGTTCCTCAATTTGGTGTTCCTGAAGTTGGAATGCCAGAGGGAATTTGTGGACTTTTATTATTTTGATCAGTGGTTTCATTATATGTTGTTGTAGACTGTCCATAGTCAGAATAAGATTTACTGTAGCTACCTGAATTAGAATAAGATTTACTGTAGCTACCTGAATTAGAATAAGATTGACTATAATAATCATTGTCTCGGCAAGAACTGCCAGTTTGATTACATCTACCCCAAGCATCTCACCAATCTCCTCAATTATTATGTTCATTTCATTTTGAATGACCTGAGCCACCTTTAGTATAATCTGCTTTATTATAAGAACCTTTAGTATAATTTGCTTTACTATAAGAACCTTGAGTATAATTTGCTTTTTGATAATAAGTAGTTACAGTTTTTCCATTAGTATGAACGCCATGTTGCTTTATAGGCATAATCCTTTACCTCCGTTTTTCTATAGACAAGACACGTACAAGCTTCACCAAATGTTTTGTAGTGATTGCAAGTTAAACATTCTTGTCTAGTAACAAAATTTTCATAAATGTTTTTTCTGTCTTCTTTAAATACTTCAGAAAGTTCTTGGTAAGTATTATAATCTTCTAATTTATATTTCTTTTTACTGCTTAATCCAAAACATCCGACTACTTCTAAATCTGGAGTAATATCCATAACAGCTTCATCAGAATGGCATCCTCCTTGTGCGAAAAACCCGGAGTCTATTTTTAAAGCTTCTTGAATAAATTTTGGATCAAAAGCACATAATGGTAAAGTATTGCAATCATTTTCAACTCTTATACCATATTTTTTAGAAAAATTTAATAGAGTTTCTAGAACTGGTTGATAACTATGAAAATATTCTACTACATTAAAATCTTTTGATAAGGCTTTGTTCGGAATAGTAATTGAAAAACGAATTGAATTTATACTATATTGAGAGCAAATTTTTTCCCATAAAGAAAGATCTTGATCTGGAGAGTAAAGATTAATACTTATTCTATCAAATTCTGGTAAATGTAAAGATAAATAATTTAAATTATTTATTATATTTTCTTTATGAGAAGGTATTAATAAATTTAAATTATTTATATTAGGTAATAAATGAATTGATATTTTTTCACTTTTTTCAACTAATTTTACAGCAAAGTCATGATTAAAAGTTAAATTTGTAAAAATAAGAATATTATCAAAACAATCATATTCTATAACTTTATCTATAAAATCAAAAATAAGAGGATGTAAAGTAGGTTCTCCTCCTATCAATCTTACTCGTCTAGATAAAGAAAGATCTTCTTGCTTTTTTAACCAATCTAAATACTTAATAAAATTTTCCATAGAAATATTTTTAGCATTTATGCTATGCATTGTTTCTTGGGCAAAACAATAACTACATTTTAAATTACAATAATTATTTAGCATTAAATTCATATTATTATATACCTCATTATTATTATACCCAAAAATCAAAAGAATGTCAAATGTCTCTTAAATATGTAAATTTTAATAATTTGTATTTTATTTTTTTTGACCAATATCTTATTATTAATTTAGGCCAACTCTAATTAAAAAAATTAAAATATTTTTTATTTTTTAAAAAGAAGAGGAGGTTAAATGTAATATGTTAAATTTATGTTTACCAATGAAAGTAATAAATATAACTCAGCATTCTGGCGGCAGCTATAGTCATCCAAATAATTCTTTAGACTTAGCAGGATCAGATTCTGGAATAGATTTTGCTTTTGCTCTTGGAAATTTTTGAAAATGTATTTCTGGTCCATGAGGAAGTAATACATATTTTTATACTCCATGTGATGAAAGAGGTAATGCTGTTCAAATCCATTGCGCAGACAATGTAAATAGATATGTAACAGTAGCAATGACTCATAGTAATTTAATTTATAATAAACCAATAATTGGTAAAATTTATTCTGATGGACAAGCAATGTATGAAGAAGGTACTTATGGAAAAGCTACTGGAAATCATATTCATTATGAAGTTGCAGAAGG
>AUXO013838403.1_pt1 | contig 15603 bp, 15 predicted proteins | sample 768731 | NCBI WGS metagenome assembly AUXO01 (sample SAMN02715735, study PRJNA202380) | gut metagenome | biome: sheep rumen | host: Ovis aries | place: New Zealand: Palmerston North
TGCGAACTGCGGCAGAAAAAAGGCATGACCCCTGAACAGGCAAAGGATCTGGTCTATAATAATACTTTGTACTTTGCTACAATGATGCTCAAAATGGATGATGCAGACGGTATGGTGGCTGGTGCCATCAATTCAACCGGCAATGTACTGCGTCCGGCACTGCAGATTATCAAGACCGCCCCTGGTATTTCCACTGTTTCCAGTTGCTTTGTTATGGAATTGCCTAACGGAGATTATGGTGACAATGGAGTTATGCTGTTTGGCGACTGCGCTGTAAACATTGAGCCCAATGCAGACGAGCTTGCTTCTATTGCTGTAGCTACAGCCAAAACAAGCCGTGAACTCTTGTCTGCTGAACCACGTGTTGCCATGCTTTCTTTCTCAACCAAGGGAAGTGCGAAGCATGAAGTGGTAACCAGAGTTCAGGAAGCTACACAGAAAGCTCATGAGCTTGCTCCGGACATCCAGCTGGATGGTGAACTGCAGGCTGATGCAGCACTGGTGCCTGAAGTTGCAAAGCTGAAAGCTCCCGGAAGCACTGTCGCAGGAAACCGGCCTAACGTACTGATTTTCCCGAACCTTGCAGCAGGTAATATCGGCTACAAACTTGTGCAGCGACTTGCTGGTGCAAAGGCAATCGGACCGATTATCCAGGGACTGGCTAAGCCTGTAAATGATCTTTCCCGTGGCTGCAATGTAGAAGAAATTGTAAATACGGTTGCTGCGGTTGCTGTGAAAGCCCAGGGCTGATGTGATAAGAATTAAGAAGGAGTTTAGTTGTCTATGAAAATCTTGGTGGTCAACGCAGGTTCTTCCTCCTTGAAATATCAGCTGATTGATATGGATGGCGAGGTCATGATTGTCAAGGGACAGGTCGAACGTATCGGCATTGAGGGCGGACACCTGAAGCAGGTGGTTCAGTTCCCCGGTGCTGAGAAAAAGGTTATAGAGATCTTTCAGCCGATTGCTGACCATGTGGAAGCAACACAGATGATGCTGACCGCACTCCAGGATGACAAAAAAGGTGCCATTAAGAGTGTTGTGGAAATCGGTGCGGTTGGACACCGGGTACTGCATGGCGGAACAAAGTTCTCGGCATCCGTTGTAATTAATGAGGCAGTGAAGGATGCTATCCGTGAATGCATCCCTCTCGGACCACTGCATAATCCTGCGAATCTTATGGGTATTGAAGCATGTGAAAAAGTTATGCCTACAACACCCCAGGTCGCTGTTTTCGATACTGCTTTCCATCAGACCATGCCGCCGAAGGCATATATGTATGGTGTGCCTAAGAAGTATCATGACGAGTATGGAGTCCGCAGATATGGCTTCCATGGTACCAGCCATCGTTATGTTTCCAAACGCGTCTGCGAGTTCCTTGGCATCAGCCCGCTTGGACAGAAAATCATTATCTGCCATCTTGGGAACGGCTCAAGTCTCAGCGCCGTTGTGGATGGAAAGTGCGTAGATACATCAATGGGCCTTACTCCGTTGGATGGTCTGCTGATGGGAACACGGTGCGGAACCTTGGATCCTGCAGTTGTGCAGTTCATTGCCAATACTGAGAAGATGAGTGTAGACGATGTTCTTTCTATGATGAACAAAAAGTCTGGCTTGCTCGGAATCAGTGGCCTCTCCAGCGATATGCGAGATATTGATGCAGCAGCAGACCATTATAATGGAGACGCAATGCTGGCCCGTGATATGCTGGTTTATGGGATCAAAAAGTATATTGGCGCATACACGGCTGCAATGGGCGGAGTTGACATGATCGTCTTTACAGCAGGCATTGGTGAAAACAATGGTGCTCTGCGGGAACGTATTATGGAAAACATGGAATACCTCGGTGCCAAGCTGGATCATGCAAGGAATGCAGCTTGTGCTGACGGACATGCAACAGAATGCGTAATCTCTACAGAAGACAGCAAAGTCAAGATTCTAGTCATTCCGACCAATGAAGAGATCATGATTGCACGGGATACTCTTGAATTGGTTACAAAGTAATCAGCCGATAAAGAACCCATGAAGAGGCGGACCCGATGGATCTGCCTCTTTTGTTACCTGCAGAGTAAAACAGGAACTCAGAGCAGCCATTTGAGCTTCTGGTATGCATCGACATTGCAAAAAGTGTGGAAAACCTGTTGACAAACATTTTTTTCATCTTTATAATGTCGAATGGTCACGATGAGGAGGACACACACGATGCTAGATGTTTCGGAATGTACCCGTAATCCTGGCACACAGTACCTCTTTGCTGTGGAGCAGGCCATTGCTCCGCAGGAAGTCAGTGGCGAAACAATGACATTTGAACCTGTTTCTTTGTCGGGAGTTTTTTTCGCTGATGATCACGGGAATGTTACCGTTGACGGAAAGTTATCGGTGATTGTTCATGCGCATTGTGCCAATTGTCTGAAAGCAACCGAAACAAAGGTTACTGCAGACTACCGGGAAACGTTTCTGCGAGATGGAGATCCGGAGGATAATGAAATCTTTGTATATACAGGTCACATCGTTGATCTGGAAAGATTGGCATTATCATATGTGATATTGAATCTGCCTATGCGGATTTTATGCAGGCAAGATTGTACCGGGTTACTCAGTTATCTTCCGCAGGACGAGTTCATGGAGCGACAGAAGGAAATGCCTGGTCAGCATCCTTTTGCGGCACTAGGACAGCTGCTGGACCTGAAAACGGGCAGCGATGCGGATCAGGATTAACATTGCCTTGACAATGCGTTGAGGTCATGGATGAGGAGGTGTGAGTATGGCTCTTCCGAAGGGGAAAATTTCCAAGGCTCGCAAGCACAGCCGTCGTGCAAATTGGAAGCTCGAACAGCCTGCGATTGTTGAATGCCCAAGATGCCACAAGATGAAGCTGGACCATCATGTCTGCAAGTTCTGCGGTTATTATAATGGTACAGAAGTAATCAAGATGGATGAAGAAAAAAAGGAAGCCTAATCGGCATATACACTCGCGGAAGAAAGAGGAGTAGACTGTACAGACGGTCAGAGAGAGTGGTTTACCAGCTGAAAGACCACTTACGTACGAGGCAGTTGAAGTCGCTTTTTGAGAGTCAGGGTGAGCATGATTATGTTAGCTCTGCACGGTTGCACCCGTTATCGTGTCAAAAGGCAGTTTTTTCTGCGAAGCAAGGTGGTACCACGGAGCAGTCCGTCCTTCGGGACAGACTGCTTTTCTTTATTTAGAAGGGTGGACCTGTGTGAACAACTTTTGGAGCCAAACAAATTTCTCTGAACTATTATCCCCGAGTGGCCTTCTGATCCTGGTGGGTGCAATTCTTGGATTCTTCTCCAGACCGATATCGGAGCACCTGCCTTTGAAATCTGGAAGAAATAACGATCTGATTCTTAAAGGAATTGGATGTATACTTGTATTTATAGGCGCAATTATGATGTTTTTAGTATAAAACCTTAGAGGGAGGAATCGATATGTCTGAGTTTTCCAAAGACCAGGTAATGGATACAAGGTTTAATCCCCAGGCGATTGAAAAGGAAATATATGATGCATGGGAATCGAGTGGCGCTTTTGTAGCCCATCGTGTAGAAGGCAAAAAGCCTTTTACTATAGTCATGCCTCCACCCAATATAACAGGTCAGCTGCATATGGGACATGCAATGGACTGTACACTACAGGATGCGGCTATTCGGTATCATCGAATGAAAGGTGATCCAACGCTCTGGCTACCAGGCACAGATCATGCTGCAATCGCTACTGAAGTCAAGATCATTGATGCAATGCGTGAGGAAGGGCTGACCAAGGATTCTCTTGGACGCGAAGGCTTCTTAAAGCGTGCATGGGCCTGGAAGGAAAAATATGGCAACCGAATTACCATGCAGCAACGTCGGATGGGTGCATCATGTGACTGGTCTCGGGAAAGATTCACGATGGATGAAGGTTGCAGCCGTGCAGTACGTGAAGTGTTTTGCAATCTGTATGAAAAGGGTCTGATTTATCGGGGAAGTCGTCTGGTAAACTGGTGCCCATGCTGTAACACATCGTTGTCCGATGCGGAAGTTGAGTATGAAGAGAAAGACGGGTCATTCTGGCATCTGTACTATCCGGTGAAGGAAACCGGAGAAATGCTTGAACTTGCAACTACGCGCCCGGAAACCATGCTGGGTGATACTGCTGTGGCAATCAACCCCGCTGATGAAAGGTATGCGCACCTGCATGGATGTCATGTTATTCTGCCACTCCTGAATAAGGAAATCCCGATCGTATGTGACGAACATGCTGATATGACAAAAGGAACCGGTGTAGTCAAAATTACACCAGCGCACGATCCGAATGACTACGAAGTTGGTCTGCGTCATAATCTTCCCATTGTCAGAGTGCTGACATTTGATGGCCATATGACTGGTGCGGCAGATAAGGAAGAGAATGATGCACTGTTTGCGTCTGGTAAGGCTGCTGTTGGCGAACCACGGGTTCTGGATTGCGGCAAGTATGCGGGAATGACTTCGGGACAGGCGCGTAAGGAAATCGTCAAGGACCTGGAAGCAGGCGGCTATCTGGGCAAGGTAGAACCGCTGAAGCATGAAGTGGGAACATGCTATCGTTGCCATACTGTTGTTGAGCCTATGGTTTCAAGACAGTGGTTTGTGCGCATGGAGCCTCTTGCAAAGCCGGCGATTGAAGTAGTCAAAACAGGAAAAACACGCTTTTTACCTGAGCGTCTGGAAAAAACTTACATGAACTGGATGGAGAACATCCGTGACTGGTGCATTTCAAGACATCTCTGGTGGGGGCACAGGATACCTGCCTGGTATTGTGATGACTGTGGTGAGACGATCGTATCGCGGACTGATCCCAATGTTTGCCCGAAGTGCGGAAGCCATCATATTCAACAGGATGAGGAGGTACTGGATACATGGTTTTCCAGTGCACTATGGCCTTTCTCTACGCTGGGATGGCCGGATGAAACGGAAGATTTGAAGTATTTTTATCCGACAACCATGCTGGTAACCGGTTATGATATTATCTTCTTCTGGGTTGCCCGGATGATATTCTCAGGCATCGAGCAAATGGGAGAAACACCATTTGAAACTGTGCTGTTCCATGGGCTTGTACGAGATGAACTTGGACGAAAAATGTCAAAATCTCTGGGAAACGGTGTGGATCCACTGGAGATTATTGAGCAATATGGAGCGGATGCATTACGATTCTCGCTGCTAATGGGTATCAGTCCTGGTAATGATACCCGGTATTCTAAAGAAAAGGTTGAATCTGCCAGAAACTTTGCGAACAAGGTATGGAATGCCAGCCGCTTTGTTCTTATGAACGTTGATCATCCGGTATCATTGACGCCAGAACATCTAACCATGGCTGACAAATGGATCCTGACACGTTTCAGGCAGGCTGTAGAGGATATAACTGCGCACAATGAAGAAGGTGAGTTTGGTTTAAGTGCGAATCGCATCTATGATTTCGCATGGAGTGAGTTCTGTGACTGGTATATTGAACTTGCCAAGCCGTGGCTGCTTGGAGATGACCAGACTGCAAAGGAAACGGTACAGGGTGTTCTTCTTTATGTGCTTGAGGGCTTGCTGAAGCTTTTGCATCCGTTTATGCCTTTCCTGACTGAACAGGTGTACAGATATCTTCCTTCTTCCGATGGATTCCTGATGCTGAAAGAATGGCCAAAATCTGAAACTATCCCGGTATTTCCACAGGAAGCTGACGAGATGGAGCGGATCATGGAAGTAATTCGTTCCATTCGAAACCTGCGTACAGAAATGAATGTTCAGATGGGCAAGCGCACAAGAGTTCTTTTCCAGGCAACTGAAGATTCAAGAACGATTCTGGAGTCCGCAATTGCATACTTCCAGAGACTTGCAGGTGCAAGTGAAGTCGGCTTTGTTGAAAATGCCAATGATATCCAGGAAAAGACAGTATCGGCTGTAACCCATGCGGGAACGGTTTATATCCCACTTGGCGATCTTGTAGACTTTGCCAAGGAAAAAGCCAGACTGGAGAAGGAATTGGAAAAACTTCAACAGGAGATCAGTCGTACAGAAGGAAAACTGAACAATCCTGGTTTCGTAAACAAGGCTCCGGCTCAACTGGTTACCCAGGAACGTGAGAAACTAGAAGCTAACCGTGTCAAGGCAACAGCACTCGAGCAGCGAATTCAGGAATTGAAGGAGAGTCTTGCATGACCGCTCAGGAAGTCATTGATGCCATCCATGCTCGACAGTCAACTGGCTTTAAATCCAGTTTACAATTGACACAGAAACTGATGGCTGAGATGCAACTGAATACAAAACTTACGGTGCCCGTCATTCATGTGGCGGGCACCAATGGTAAAGGAAGTACCTGTGCCATGCTGATGTCTGTTCTGGAAAAGGCAGGCTATCGCACGGGTTGTTATACATCACCTTTTCTTCAGTCCTATCACGAACGGATCAGAATAGGTGGAATACCAATCGACGATGAATTGCTGGCCAGTGTGGGAACCAGGGTCTTGGCTGCGGCAGAACATCTGGAACAGGTGTATTCGGTTCACTATATGCCATTTGAATTGGGAACTGTCCTGGCAATCGCTGCATTTCATGAGGCGCATTGTGATGCCATAATTCTAGAGACTGGTATGGGTGGAAGGCTGGATGCAACAACTGCAATTGAGCCTGATCTTTGCATTATCACCAGAATCGGAATGGATCATATGGATTATCTTGGGAATACACTTGGCGCAATTGCTGGAGAAAAGGCAGGAATCCTGTGCCCGGGGATACCTTTGGTCCTCAATGCCATGCCAAAGGAAGCATCGGATGTGATTCTGGCCAGAGCTTGTGCGCTGAATGTACCGGTACAGCGCAGTGATGACTGGATTCCCAGGAAGGTCGAAGTTTTTGAAAAGTCACTGAGGGTCTGTGTTTCAATCAGAAATGACTGGGACGTGTCTGTAAACTTGGCAGGAAAGCATCAGGTTGAAAACATCCTGGGTGTCTTGTGTGCCGTAGAAACCCTGCGGGACATGGGACTCCGAATTCCTTCATCTGCGGTGCAGGACGGACTCAGAGAATTACAATGGCCAGGGAGACTGGAATGGCATGGAAACATTCTGATGGATTCAGCCCATAATGAGGATGGCTTAAAAACACTGGCTGCCTATTGGAATCAGACATGCGGGGGTAAAAACGCAGTATTGCTCACCGGTATGATGACTGATAAGGTAACCGACAAAGTTTTATATGAACTATCAAAACTTTCAGAAACCATAGTGACTGTCTGCCCGGCCGAACACAGAGGAATGTCTGCAGAAACTCTGGCAACCAGGCTGAAGGATCTCAGTGGACATTTTGTATACAGCAGCTCCAGTGTCGAAGAAGGGCTCAGACTTGCCTGCCAACTGGCCGATGAACAGCAGGCATGTGTCATTGTTTCCGGCTCAATGTACCTGGTTGGTGCTGTGCGCACTCTGCTGGGGTTATCCTGGAGAGGAGAATGAACCATCATGGCATTTCATCATATACCAGTACTGTATGAACCGGTTTTGCAGTGGATGGAAGCCAAGCCCGACGGTATATACCTGGATGGAACGCTTGGTGGTGGTGGACACAGTGCCGGAATACTTGACAGTAGTGGTGGCACTGCTACTCTTTATGGATTGGATCGAGACCCTGCTGCACTGACAGCGGCAACCAGCAGGCTCCAGAAGTATCCTGGCTTTCATCCACTCCGTGGAAACTTTCATGACGCTCCGGATATTCTGCGAGCAGAAGGTGTAGAGTATCTGGATGGCGTATTATTAGACCTTGGGGTATCTTCGCCCCAGCTTGACGAAGCTGAGCGCGGATTCTCATATCACGCAGATGCGCCTCTTGATATGCGGATGGACCCAAGTCAGGCGATTTCCGCAAGGGAAATCGTTAACACTTGGTCCGAAAACGAATTACGACGTATTCTGCAGGAGTATGGCGAAGAAAAGTGGGCAGCCAGAATTGCAGGAATCATCTGTGAACACCGGCAAATCAAACCATTGGAATCTACAATGGATCTCGTTGAATGTGTGGATGCAGCAATTCCCAAAAAGGTCAGAAAAAAAGACGATGGACATCCGGCACGGCGCACGTTTCAGGCGATCAGAATTGCTGTGAACGATGAGCTTGCTCCTTTGGACAGCGCAATTTGTGGTCTGGTTGATATGCTCCGTCCTGGTGGCAGGATATTGATTATTACATTCCATTCACTGGAAGATCGCATTGTCAAGCATTGTTTTCAGCGCCTTCAGCATCCGTGTATCTGCCCTCCGAAGGCTCCAATATGTACTTGTGGCAGAAGAGCAAAGGTGAGAATCCTTGGTGGGGGTGCTATAAAGCCAACTGCTGATGAAGTTCAGCAAAACCCGAGAGCTCGTAGCAGTATACTACGAATAGCAGAAAAGCTGGAGGTACAGTAGTGTCGAAACTGTTTGTGGTTGGCACACCAATCGGAAATCTGCAGGATTTGTCCCCCAGAGCGATCGAAGTGCTGTCGACTGTCAGCTTTATAGCCTGTGAAGATACGCGACAGACTATGAAGCTACTACAGGTGTTTCATATCCATACTCCGTTGATTGCGTGCCATATGCATAATGAGCATTTCAGGGGTGAGCAGCTGGCTGAGCGTATGCTTGCAGAGAATGTTGATGCTGCGCTTGTGACTGATGCGGGTATGCCATGTATATCGGACCCGGGTTATCTGTTTGTTCGTGAGTGTGCAATGCGAGAGATTGAGATTCTTTCTGTGCCAGGATGCTGTGCGGCACCGTCAGCCATTTCAGTCAGTGGTATGGATGCGAGAGAATGGACCTTTTATGGATTCTTGCCAAGAGAAAAGAAAGAACTGAGGGATAAGCTCAAAGCTATTGGCAGAGAAGAAAGGCTGGCTGTAATCCATGAGTCTCCATACAGAATTCTGGAGCTATTGACGATGATACAGGATGTGCTTCCTCAGTCTGAAGTTTCAGTTTCATGCGATCTTACGAAGCTTCACGAGCTCACTCTCCGTGGAAGTGTAGAAACTGTACTTAAACAGATGCAAAGTAATCCCAAAGTTGAAAAGGGAGAATACTGTCTGGTCCTGAAACCGGCAAAAGCTTCAGAGGATGTTGCACCAGAGTCGCAAGAATTGCCTGTAGAATGGTTGATCCTGAAACATATGCTTGATGGTGAAAGCCTGCGTGATGCTCAGGAATCTGTACAAAAAAGTGGAATAAAAAGGAATGCTGTAAAGCAAGCAGCAATTCATATCAAGAACAAACTGGAGGAGGCATTCTTATGAAGCTTCGTGTAGTCCAGGCCTCTGAAATAATACCTATTGTTTCAGAACTGTGCATAAAAGCAAACGAACAATTGCCTGAAGATCTTTGTGAAACTATGCGTATGGCTATTGAGAATGAAACCTATCCACCTGCTAAGGAAATTCTGGATGTGTTAAGGGAAAATGCCAGAATTGCAGCGCTAGAACATGTACCGGCATGTCAGGATACTGGCATGACAGTGGTTTATGCTGAAGTTGGTCAGAATGTTCATATTGAAGGAAACTTTGAGGAAGCAGTCCAGGAAGGAATTCGACAGGGCTATGTAAATGGTTATCTCCGGAAAAGCGTCGTCCGAGATCCGTTTGATCGTGTTAACACAGGGGATAACACCCCTGGAATCCTGCATGTTCGTTTGGTCCCAGGTGACAAGATTCGCCTGACAGTTGCCCCCAAAGGAGCTGGATCTGAGAATATGTCGAGGATGACTATGCTGACACCTGCACAGGGCTTGGAAGGTGCCTTTCAGTTTGTCATGGAGACCGTTCGAAAAGCGGGTGCTAATCCATGTCCACCAATGATTCTTGGTATTGGAATAGGTGGTAATTTTGAAACAGCACCTCTGCTTGCTAAAACCGCCTTATTGGATCCTCTGAATGTACGGAATCCAGATCCTTTTTATGCAGACCTGGAACTGGAATGGCTGAATCAGATTAATGCGACCGGGATCGGTCCCCAGGGGCTTGGAGGAAAGACAACCTGTCTCAGTGTGCACATACGCGCTATGGCAACACATATTGCATGCCTTCCTGTTGCAGTAAGTGTAGGGTGTCATGTTAACCGACATAGCAGTGTGGAGGTATAAGGATGATTCAGATTCAAACACCTTTGACATTAGATGTTATACATTCGCTTCACGCTGGGGATCATGTCCTTCTGAGCGGAACGATTTATACTGCGCGAGATGCTGCACACCTGCGAATGATGGAATGCATCCAGCGTGGTACTGAATTGCCAATACCTTTGAAAGGACAGATAATCTACTATGCTGGCCCAACACCGACACGACCTGGCCAAATAGTGGGTTCCATAGGTCCAACAACATCTGTACGTATGGATAATGCAACTCCGGCTTTACTGGAACGTGGCCTTAGCGGAATGATAGGAAAAGGTTCCAGAGGAGAGAATGTGAAACAGGCGATGCAGCGGTATCCATCAGTGTACTTTGCAGCAATCGGTGGTGCTGCGGCACTCATGGCGCGGTGTGTCACAAGTCTTGAAGTTATTGCATGGGATGACCTTGGACCTGAATCAATAAAAAAACTGGTAGTGCAGGAGCTTCCATTGATAGTTGCTGTTGATTCTGAAGGTAATGATGCTTTTCAGATCGGGCAATCAAAATATCTTGAAACTCTGATGGTATAAAGTTAATAGTGCATTCGACCTGAAAAAACTTTCGGAAAGTTCTGCACACTGATATAATAATGTGGAACAAGAAAAAAGGAGGGTATACCATGAGCTCATATATGATCACCTGTTCCTCGACGGTGGACTTGTCTTATGAACATCTTCTGAAGAGGAATATCGGGTACATATCCTTCCATTACCAATTAAACGGAAAAGATATGCTGGATGATTTGGGACAGACTATGTCCATGGATGATTTCTATAAAGCAATGGATGAAGGAGCAGATACTCGTACCTCGCAGATTAATGTGGAAGAGTACGCAAGATTCTTTGAGTCTTATCTTGAAAAAGGTATAGATATTCTTCATGTATCTTTATCCAGCGGAATCTCAGGCACAGTGAATTCTGCCCGTATTGCGAAGGATAATCTTCAGGCAAAGTATCCAGAACGTAAGATATTTGTTCTGGATTCCCTGGCGGCATCATCTGGTTATGGACTGTTAATGGATGCTATGGCTGACCGGCGTGATGAAGGGATGACGATTGAGGAACTGGTAGACTGGACGGAGAAAAATAAAAAATATGTTCATCACTGGTTCTTCTCGACTGATCTGAAGTTCTATATTAAAGGTGGCCGGGTCAGTAAAACTGCGGGAATGTTTGGCCAGCTATTGAATATTTGCCCGCTTTTGAACGTGGATTATATGGGGCGCCTGATCCCCAGAGACAAGATCCGCACAAAAAAGAAAGTAATCCGTGAGATTGTTGCCAGAATGGAACAGCATGCACAAAACGGCCTGGATTATTCAGGCAAATGTTACATCAGCCAGTCTGCGTGTTACGAAGATGCCCGCGCCGTGGCAGATCTTGTGGAATCTAAATTTAAGAAGTTAAATGGTAGGGTTGAGATTAACCATATAGGGACAACCATTGGTTCACATACAGGTCCAGGAACCGTTGCACTGTTTTTCTTTGGTGATGAACGAGTGGACTAATTCATGCAAACTGCAGCTCTGCTATGTGCAGAGCTGGCTTTATGTCAGCTATTACATCAAAACAGTCTGGGCATCTGATCGTTCTGTGGTACAAAAAGATACATTCTTCATCGATTATGGCAATGGTGACATAGTATCATCGTATTATGAATGGTAGTGTAAGCGGGTTTTTCTTTTCAGCGTTTGCCTGACAATTCATTGGATGCTATAATGCAGGTTATGCATTTCCTTATTGCAGTTAGATTGGAGATGAAGCCATGCGAAGTATGACTGGATTCGGGCGCGGTACACAGCGCAATGAAAGCTGGGAGGTCACAGTTGATTTAAAAAGTGTAAATCATCGCTTCCTGGACCTGGCTATCCGATTGCCGCGTGAACAGATCTTTCTGGATGATGTGCTTCGAAAAACAATCAGCACATCACTGACAAGAGGCCATATTGATGTGTTTTTGAAGATTGCATCATTGAACAGCAACTGTATGATGCAGGTCAATGAGGCGCTTGCAAAAGCATATTATGATGCAGGTCTCAAGATATCGGCACTCACCGGCTGTACAATGGATGTAACTGCTGCTGCAATACTACGCATGGAAGGTGTATGTATACAGGAGCTTTCTGACACGGATGCAGAAATGCTGAAGACGCTGACAAGACAGGCAACCCTTGACGCGCTTCGGAACATGCTTGAGATGTGTCGTGTGGAAGGTCAGGCTATGCAGCAGGATCTGGAATTGCATCTGAAGCAGGCCGAAGAGATCCGCAATCAAATCCAGAGAATGGCTCCTTCAGTTGTTATGAATTATCAGTCAAGGCTTGAAGCAAGGCTGAGTACGATCCAAGTTGAAGCCTTGGATCCTTCCAGACTGGCGCAGGAAGTGGCTTTTATGGCCGACAAGTGTGCTATTGATGAGGAATTAGCTCGACTGGAAAGCCATTTTGTTCAGATGAGGGCTATGTTGCAGTCGGAAGGTGAATGCGGGAAGAAGATGGATTTTCTTATCCAGGAAATGAATAGGGAAGCGAATACGATCGGTTCAAAAGCATCCGATGCTGATATTACAAAGCTGGTTGTTGCCTTAAAATCTGAAATCGAGAAAATGAGAGAACAAATACAGAACGTGGAGTGATCGCATGCGTTTTGTCAATGTTGGCTATGGCAATGTGGTATCCATGCAACGCATTGTTGCCATTGTGAGTCCGGAGTCAGCGCCTGTAAGGCGCTTAGTCCAGGATGGAAGAGATGAACGAAAAGTGATTGATGCAACCTGTGGAAGAAAGACACGTGCTGTGATCATTACAGATACTGGGCTTTTGATTCTTTCACCTTTGCAAACTGAAACACTGGCTGCAAGGATGGAAGATATGAAATAAGCAATATCTTCTGATGAACTGACAAAGGAGAATGTTATGCAGGAAACCAGAAAAGGCATGCTGTTGGTAATATCTGGACCTTCCGGAACCGGGAAAGGGACCCTTGTCGAGAGATTATTGCAGGACGATCCGAGCTTTGAGTTTTCAGTAAGCTGCACAACACGTAAGTGCAGAACCAATGAAATTCCTGATGTACACTACCATTTCATAGATGATGAACATTATGATAAATTACTGGCGGAAGATGCTTTTCTGGAGCATGCGACAGTACATGGTCATCGATATGGAACTTTAAAGAGTGAAGTCTATGAGAAGATGGAACAGGGGAAAAACGTAGTATTGGATATCGATCCCCAGGGTGCTCGGACGGTCATGAGTAAAGATCCTAGCTGTGTGAGTATTTTTGTATTACCGCCTAGTTACTCGGAACTACGCAAGAGACTTCACACGCGCAATACAGAAGACGAGGAAGAGATTTCCAAAAGGTTATTTAATGCACGTGGAGAAGTCCAGCAAATGCATTTGTATCAGTATCTGCTTGTAAATGATGAATTGACAGTTTCCATGAATTTATTAAAGCAGATTGTTCAGGCAGAAAAATTGAAATCTTGCAGGTATTTTCCGATTATTGGCGAATAAGCATTGGCTGAGGAGGAGATAAAATGTCAATTGTGGAACCGAATGTACTGGAATTGCTTGATCATGCAGATACCAGATACACATTGGTAGTTGAGGCGGCTAAACGTGGGCGTCAGCTTGTGGCCGGTGCTCAGCCGCTCGTAGATACGAAAGATATGAAGCCCCTGGGCATAGCAGTTGAAGAAATTGATCGTGGTCTGGTTACCTATGACGCAAGCTCAGACCAAAACAAGGAAACCTTGTAAAAATGGATACCTGCAGCTTGGCTGCAGGTTTTTTTGGAGGATGAGTCATGCAGGGAAAAACAATTGTTCTTGGTGTGACAGGTGGCATTGCAGCCTACAAAAGTGTTGAAATAGTTTCCAGGCTAAAGAAGAAAGGCGCCAAGGTGCATGTAATTATGACAAAGCATGCAACTGAATTTGTATCGCCAATGACATTCGAAACTATGTCTCATGAACCTGTGGTCACAGATTTGTTTGCAAGACCTGAAAAGTGGGAAGTAGAACATGTTGCGTTGGCTAAGGCTGCGGATGTTTTTGTAATTGCTCCAGCAACAGCTAATATTTTAGCCAAAATGGCCAACGGGATTGCCGACGACATGCTTTCAACTACAGTATTAGCGACTAAGGCAAATACACTGGTTGCTCCTGCGATGAACACAGCGATGTGGACGCATCCTGCAACGCAGAACAATCTGCGTATTCTGAAGTCAAGGGGCGTACATGTTGTTGGACCAGAGGGTGGCTTGCTTGCTTGTGGAGATAATGGTGCGGGTAGAATGAGCGAACCCGAGTGTATAGTTCAGGAAATAGAGAAGTTATTGTATACTCCACAAGACTTTAAAGGTTTGAAAGTATTGGTAACTGCAGGAGGAACACGCGAATATCTGGATCCTGTACGATATTTGTCGAATGAATCTTCCGGGAAAATGGGGTTCGCCATAGCATCTGCTGCTCGTGACCGTGGTGCTGATGTAACGCTGGTACGAGCTTTTACATCGGTTGAAGTACCACAGGTCTACGAAGATATACATGTTGTTTCAACCTGCGATCTTTATGATGCTGTGATTCAAAAAGCAGCTAATATGGATATTGTGATACAGGCCGCAGCTCCGGCTGACTATCGTTTTGAACAGCAGTTTAGTCAAAAACTGAAGAAAAATGCCGGAGAAGCAATGGTCTTGAAAATGATTGAGAATCCTGATATCGCGAAAGCTGTGGGCGAAAGGAAACATCCAGGGCAAATACTGGTTGGCTTTGCTGCAGAAACAGAAAAACTGACTGAACATGCGAAAGAAAAACTTCATAAAAAGAACCTGGATATGATTGTAGCGAATGATGTAACGCAACCTGGTGCCGGTTTTAATGTTGATACAAATATTGCGACTCTTATTACGGAAAATGATATGGAAACCCTGCCGCTATTGTCAAAACGCGAGCTTGCTGAGACCATACTTGATCGCATTTTACAGCTTAGGAATAAAAAATAGGCCAAGGGTCGTTTTGACTTGGTCAGCATACGCCGTTCATTCCGGAGCTTGTTTATAGATTGTATTATGCCCAAAAGTGAAAACGGTAATCTATGTTTTAGCGCAGGGGATAATGGAACTGATCAGGATGATTTTTTTTGAAGGAAAAAACTCTGTGTGTACAGGTGAAACCGGAAACTGAGCTAGGGAATCACGTTGGTTCATGGTTTTTCCATACTTGCTGGTGGGTTCGGATCGCTGCCTTCATCTCAGGATTAAAAGAATCGATCTGAGTATTTCTATTTTAACAGATTAAAGTATCCACGGAAATGCTCCGAATCCTTTGTGTACATGATTTTTCAGATTCTGTACACAACAGGATTCGGAGCATTTTGCATGATAGAACCACAACGAACGACTAGAACAGTACGGATTGTCTTTAGAACACGCTATTATT
>AUXO017728638.1_pt1 | contig 15601 bp, 17 predicted proteins | sample 768731 | NCBI WGS metagenome assembly AUXO01 (sample SAMN02715735, study PRJNA202380) | gut metagenome | biome: sheep rumen | host: Ovis aries | place: New Zealand: Palmerston North
TCGAGAGGAAGATCCGCCGCGAATGCCATCACCTAATTATCATCGTAGGTGAACATCCTTTCATCAAACATAGCGGAGCGTCCAGTCATCACATAAAGATTTCGTATCGCGTCAGCAATATACTGGGAAAGGTCTTCCCGTGTGACATAGTCAGGAACTCTTTGCCATTCAATCCGCGAATACAGGCGCTTGGCCAGAAGAACAACATCTGTCATCACGGATCACCTTCCTTAAATGAACTCTCGGTCAGGCATCTTGGCGCTCAGCACTTCGAGCTTCGTCTTGGGAAGATCCATAGTCATGGCCACTTCGTAGACGCGCTCCAGTACATGTTTCGCCGTAATCGTATCGAGCCACTCGCCAATCTTCTTAGCCGACATACTGAATTTCTTCTTGATCTCAGCGTCGTCGATAAAATGCGGGTTCTCGTTGACATCAATGCCGTGTTCCGCCATGATCTCGCTCTTCTCATCCTCGACACGAAGATGCCCCTCAGAGAACAGCGTGGTCGTGGCAGCAAGCGTTTCGATGTCCGCATCCGTCATATAGAGGAATGCACCAGGACGAATGTTCCGTGGAGCAAGCGGAGCTTCAATCAGAAACACCCCAACGTCATGCTTCGTTGGATTATAAACTTTGATTTTATCCATGATTATGAACCTTCTTTCCTTTTAGTCGGGGCGGAGTATTTCATCCGCCCCGACGCCTTCATTACAGAGTCAAGTCTTCGTACACAGAGAGGTACGGACGGTCGCCAACAATGACGCCAGCGCCGACATAACGGTCGAGACGGACTTCGTAAGACTTGTCGTCGATATTGGTCTCTTCCTGGCTGATCACGTCGCCCTCGTGGACAACCTTCAGCGGACGCATGGAAGCATCAACACCGGCAGGCAGGATGAACAGCTTGTCATGATCGAACGTCAGGGTGTCGTCATCCTTCACCGGGTTGATCATGTTGGCAACACGAGCGCCAGAATACACGCCGATGAAGCCGTTCATGTTATGCTCATTGATGATGCCGTCGGCAAACTGCTGAGTGCCGGTAGCAGCCGTAAAGCCGGTCTGCTCGGACAGCTTCGCAATGATGTCGATGTCGCCCAGAAGCACCGGGGTCGCGCCAGCAGACATCCGCATCCAATGACGAATCATCGGATCAAGAGTCGCCTTCACGATGCCAGAGCCGGAAGCATAGTATGGAGAAGCCCAGTTGGTAGCCGCCGCAGTCAGCGCATCCTGCACGAGCTTGTACTCAGCCAGCTCCATCTCATAGGTCGCCTTACGAATGAGCTCAGCCATATCGGTCTGGCCGCTCAGCAGCTCAACAATATTGATCACCGGACGGGCAGAGATCTCAACGGTATCCAGCGTGATCGCCTTGGAAGCAACCTTGCTGCGGGCGGTGGTGGAACCCTTCGCCTGCACGAACGCCTTGATGCCGTTCAGCGGGGTCTTGAACTGCGCCTTGTCGCCATAACCAACGTTCTTCACGTCGGCCAGCTGAGCCAGCCAATCGGTGGCGGGCTTGATCATTTCATTGACGGTAAATCCAACGATCTGCGCAATCTTATACTTGTGGTCAGGAGAGAGGTCAGAAGCCTACTCCTTCACATACGCATTCGCTTCATCGAGAAGCTTGGAGTCCTGAGACTCATTACGAGCGCTCGCGACGAGAACCTTTACAAGGTTGGAGCTCTTAGTGATTTTCTCTTCATTCATGTCTGTTCACCTCAAATCAAATTAAGCCGTCTTGACGACAGAGCCGCCGACATTCGGGTTCACAGTGTCGCCAACATCAACAGCGGCATACACGGTGTCGTCAACGCTCATGATCAGCTGATCGCCGGTCACAAGACGGTGCATCTTGACATAATCGCCAATGGCGATCTCGTAGTCCGCAAGATTCCACTCGCAGCACATCGCATGATCCCATTCGTTCTCAACGAAGAAGTGATCCTTGGAACCAGCGTCCACAACACTCAGACGCAGAGCCTTCTTGCCAAAGAGCATTTCCTTGGCGTCAACACGAAGAACCGCGTCGCCCTTGGCGGTGATCTTCTTTACACCAGCAGCGGCGATCTCAACAAACACGCCATTGGTCAGAGCCTCGGCAGCCTTGTAGGTGCCTTCATAGACATAAGAGGCATGTTTCGTAACATATCCAGCCATATTCAGTTACCTCCAATTATAGGTCATTTTCAAAAAGCCGTTCGCGCAGAGACTTCTCTTCGACCACCATGGGATCGACAGAAGCAATCGCTTCGACGGCCTCGTTCTCTTTGGGCTCTTCCTTCTGCATCGCAAGCTCGGCCAGCTTCTCAAAATTCAGCTCGGCAATCGCGCTTGCGACATCTTCGGCTTCAGGATCGAGCCCCTGCTTTTCAGCAAAGCTACGTGCGGTATTCTGCCGGTTCGCCAGCTCCTGCGCCTTACGTTCGGCGCGAATCGCTTCAAGCTCAGCATGCTCCGCATTCAGAACTTCGATCTGTGCATAAAGCTGTGCGATGGTCGCACGGAGAGAAGCAGCTTCCGCTTCCAGCGCAGCATGAGCGGCAACCAGGTCTGGGTCATTATGCTCAACCATATCGTCGTTCATGACGTTTTCAGCCACAGTCTGCTCGGTCTCAGCGGGAGCCTCTTCGGTTTCCGCATTTACGGCTTCGGGCTGAACCTCTTCGGCCACAACGGTCTCTTCGGCGTTCGCCTCTTCGGCAACCGCCTCCTCGGTCTCAGCCACGGCAGTCTCCTCGACCTCGGCCACAACTTCAACATTCATCTCGTCGTTCATTTTCTCAACTCCTTCTTGCTCTGCAGCACTTTCCGAACACTGCGTTGCAGACTCGTCCTCTGCGACCAAGCTGAGCGCAACGGCTTCTTCATATGCCGGCACAGATACAATCGCTAGTCCGGTCAGCACGTTATGCTCATCTGCTTGAATATACAGAACACCATCTTCTTTATGGACGGCATCCGGCATATAACTGATCTCAAAGGAAAAGTTCAGAGCTCCGTTTTCATAAAGATCCATAATCCCATCGCAGATGGCGGCTTCCCTCTTCGGGAACCGCGCTTCCGCAATGAGACTGGTTCCATATTCGTCTTCGACTTTTTCAAAGTGACAAAGCGAACCGACCTGCGTGGTTTTGAACTTTCCAGTCATACGGTTGTACATATGACCAAGAGAGTCGTAGTCGCCAGCAAGAAGCCTTGCCGTATCAACATAAACAGGAAGACCGTTGTACGTCTCTTGATTCTCAATAATCTCATCTATAAATTCTTCCGTTACTGCATCTTTGTTTCTGTTGACACGGGTGCTCAAAAGCCGCATTGTGACAAATAGAAAAATGTCGTTGCTCTTTTCAGCAATAGCAATGTTGGATGCTGCAAAAATACTCTTGTTCATTGCAACACCACTCCCACAAAAGCTCGCACACGCTAGGAGGACCATGCGCTCACTTTCGGTATATATGAAAATGCCGCGCCTTACAGCACGGCAAAATCATCACTCAGTTTGAGGTTCGCTGCCTTCCGGATTAGAAGGCTTCGGATTTCTTCCCGTCATCGAATTGCTCACATCGGAATTGCGTTCCGTATCCGTCAACGTCGGTCTCCCAACCTGACCCTCAGAATTATCGGTTTCTTCCTTCGCTCTATCAGACGGAGCCACAAATACCTTGTCATGCCCCTTGGCTTGCTCTTGTTTCTTGCGCTCGAACTCCTGTCCGATGTCGAATCCGTATGTTTCCATGAAAGACCGATCAGACAGCATGCCCTTCTCCCAGAGCTTCAAACATGTTTCCTGGAAAGCTTTATTACCAGCCAGGTCAGTAGGGGGGAAGAGGAACTCAGGAATTCGGTCGCTGGCCGCATAAGGCATCACCGAACTTTGTCCATTCAGGTTCGCGTTAATCTTATTCATCATGCGGGCAAAGTCATCTTTCGCCTGCTTGATCCTCATGGCCGCCGTCTGAATGTTTACTTGAGCCATACCAAAGCTTGAACCAGCGCCAGCCTGACCTGTCACCACAATGGGGGAGAGACCGCCAGCACTAAGCAGAGCAGCGTTGACGTTCTTGTATGCGTCAAACTCAAAGAGATCCCGCATATCGCTCTCAACGAACTTTGCTTCGAGCCAGTTGTTTCCAACCGCAAGACCAGATGTCTTGATGGCATTCATCATCATCTGCGCCACCGCGTTCAAATCTTCTGACGTTGGGAGTACCTTATGATCAGGATCTCCGTAAGTCGCAAGAACGAATCCGTGCGCACCAAGATTCAGACGCGCATCCTCGTAATTCGAGATGAGTGCCTTCTTCGCAAGCGTCTTCTAGCAGGCTCCAATGAACGGCGTAGCATACTTGACCCATTCCTCTTTGGAATCCTGAGCCGTATACGTGTTCTTCGGATTCAGCTCAACCCACTCATAACGCTTTTCAACGCCAACGGCAACTTCCGGGGGGAACGCAGCCAGCCGGCTTTCAAGCGTTCCATCATCAATGAACTGCTGCAGCGCCGCTTCACCGTATGTCTGAATCATGGATCTACGAATCTCGCCGCACTTGAATTCAAGAACGGGCTCGCCGTTGACTGCGAGGTTCGCAATCCTGATATAGTGAACAGGAAGCGTCGTCAATCGGCCTGAAGGCATCCTGTATGTATAAACGTTTGCGTACTTAAAATACTGCAGGAAGAACGACTCCATAAAGGACTTCAGGTCAATGCGCTCATAGTAATCCTCATAGCGCTGCTTGATCTTCTCGTCTGCGCCGCTAAGCCGCCACTTGTCTGCACAGGCAAACGGGACATAGGCTTCTTTAATGATGCCTCGGATGATCTCGTCCGCGTCCGTGTAATAATCGCTTAGTCTGAACAGTTTCAGGACGTTCTCATAATTCTGCTTGTCAAAGAGGATGGCATCATAGTCATACCCTTTGAGACATCCGGTACGCCCAATGGTGTTATTCAGATAAGCATGTGTTATATCAAGCTTCTCGTTATCCGCCGCAACCGCAAGTGTCTTTACAGGAGGCGCGTTATGCTCAGCCAATGTCACTTCGCTTTTACGGCTCCCAAATAACCTATCTATCCAACTCATTCACGCACCTCCTTTACTTTCAGTTAAAATGAAAGGACGACACCCACGCAGGTGTTGCCCCTGTACCCGTTAATTTTCTTTCTGCGCTCATCTTCAAGCGTACTGATATACCAAACACCCATGGCCAGCGCAGAATATCGGTCCTTGTGCTGGTTCGCTTTTGCGACATCATACAAGACGGCTCCGCTTGTGCCAACACGCCCGACAATGTTTCCCATTTCTATCTGAAGCGCATCCGCCTCAATGAAGATGGCCTTCTCGGCCACCGAATATTTCTTACGTTTGTCATCCTGATCCGCATCTTCCGCAGCCGCATGATCGCCAACAAGCCTGCGCGAGGGGATAGGAAGCAGCAGAGATTTCTGCTCAAGAGCCACCGCCAGAGATGACACAAGTTGCTGGTTGATCGACGCATTAGCCACCACAGGGTGAAGCAACGGAACTGCATCATGAATCATGGACAGCTCAGTATCCAGAACCAACGGCGGGTACTCTTTGTGTGTCTCAGGATCAACCCACGGTTGAGAGAAGAAACGTGGGAAAGCGTCTCCAAGTCCTCGATGGTCAAACACGATTTTGATCACACGGGGGAATTTGATGAGGAGCTTTCTCGTCTCCGTAGCCAGGTAGTCAAGCCGTTTGCCATGGAACGACCTGATATAAACAAGCCGCTTGATGTAGCCACCATCCTCGCACTCAGCCAGCTTGATCACGGTGATCACCGCATTGTCCGCATGGCTCGATGCCGACGTTGCTAAGTCGATGCCGATAACATAATCGCTGGTAGACTTGACGGGCATTGCCGTCTCCACATCTTCCAGCACACGGCATTTTTCTGTCAGCTCATAAGGGAAGACAGCGCCTTGCTCTGCTCCAAGGAATATGGACTCATATTCCATAGCGAACGCTGATTCAGGTAAACGCCGACGCTGTTCCTCAAAGAAAGCGGCGTCTGAAATACCGGCGCGAATCGCGGCCTTGTAATCCAAAGCGCAGGCAAATGTTTTTCGGTCGCCCATCGCCATATCGTGCAGCGCCGAACAGAACTGTGTATAAAAGTAATTCGATTTCAAGCACGCGCTCGTAATCGAGACAATCTTGGACTGATAATCTTCCAGGCCGAGCTGCGTCATACTCATTCGTTTATAGTTGCGAATAGGCTCAACCACGGAGCTGAGTCTGTCCTGCGTAACCTCTGGAGCCTCATCCACCACAATGACCTTTGCACGAAGGCCGCGAGCCGTGTTGACCGTTCTGGCTTCCAGATAAGAGCCGTTCTTCAGTTCACACCGCAGGGCGTTGCCTTGCGTATGTATCGGATTGCGCGGAACAAGTTCGCGAAGGATGTTTGCATTGGTCATAAACTCGGTCTGAATTTTACGAATGACCAAAGACGCCTGATCCATCGTGCCTGAGCAGACAAACACAGGCGAGCCAGGGTAGAGGACACAGATCCCCAAGCAGCAAAGAGCCGTCACCCATGTCTTACCAAAGCCACGGGACTGAACGAATACCGATGTGTTACAGTTTCCGAACTCTCTTGCCTGGATCTTTTGAACGTCCTTCTAATGAACCTGAAAATACTCCTCTATAAACCTGTCGAGATGAGTACGCCAATAACGGATCTGTTTTGCCCACAAGTCCTCGTTCTGGATGGACTTGATTTGTGACAGCCTGAGGTTTGTATCAATCATATGACGCCCTCATGCCCAGCCGCCACCAAGGCGTGCCTATATTCAGCTATAGCGGCATCCACACTGTCCTGCGGCCAGATATCTCCTTCGATGTTCAGCTTGCCCGTGCTCTCGATGCGGAGAATAATTTCACCGAGAGAACCCATGCCCTGCTGCTCGCCAGGTTTACGTTTACAGGCCGCAAAGTTGGAGGACTTGGACAAATCATCGAAGATGCGCTGAGCGTCCTTGTACTCACTGATGGTAGCCTCGCCACGTCTCATCAAGTCATATACCTGATCGGCGTGGAAGCTGGCCTTCGTTACCTTCATGGCGTAGTCCTGCAGGCTGACATCACTCAGATCAAAGTCGCGCTCGTACTGTTCAAGCGTCTCTTCCAGGATCTCAATCTGCTCCGGCGTGAAGTAGCCATGCCATTTCTTCGAATACTCCATCCGCTTGCGCTCTTCCGCTTCGGACGGAATATCCGCGCTGTTTGGATTCGTAGAAGGATAGGTCACGCAGTTATCGACGTACTTATAGAAATTTGTCAGGTTCATAATACCGAAGAATGCCTGAGCGGTCGCCCGCCCAAGCATCTCTTCTTTTTTACCTTCACTGGTTATACGGTCATTGTATTGAGTATTGGTCGCAAGCTTCTGTTCTGCCTTGCGCTACGCGATGTTGTATGTGTTGTCGTTCCATTCACGGTTATTCTCGTAGCAGTACAGCTTCAAGCTTTCATAGCTCTTGCATTCTCGCGCAACACAGTCCTTGCACCAAAGATCTCTGTATACCTGCTCCGACCAACCCTTGTTTGGGTAGAACTTAGCAAAAGGAAGGGTTCGTCCGCACTTCGGGCAACACTTTCCTTCGACACGTTTCTTCGGAGCCTTAGTCTTCAAAGCCATTCCTTTCACCTTCAATCTTCAATTAAGTGACATCGCCGGAGAGTTTTGATGTCGATTTGCTCTGTTATTCCTCGTTTGGTCTCTCGTTGTATGAGCTCTCCGGCTCTGACTTAAAGTGCCATTTTAATTAGCAGACCAAGCCTTCTCCCAACAGTCTGCTGTGAGCCACACCGTCCGTTATTTACAGCCACGCACTACGGCTTTGGCAAGGTGGCTCGTCCCTAAAGTGCCATTTATAGTGTTTTCATCCACGCTTCGATTTTGGGTGTTATAATATCATATCCAACGTTGGTCAAATGTTGCCCGTCGGAGTAAGCGTATCCATTATCCCAGTTTTGCTGTGATGTCATGCTGCGGTTGTAAAACACATTGGATCTTGGGACAAGCTGTCCCATGTTCCAAAGATCAATATATGGGATTCCCCATTTGATACATATTTCGATGCACATGTCGAAATATTGCCTTCGTTTGTTGGTTGATGCCGCATAGCCGCTTCCATCGTCACCCATTTTTTGTGCAATGATAAAACCGATTTTGTTCCTCGGATAATATTTGGTGGCCTTGTAAAACAGCATATTCAGTGCGCCATAAAACGTGCTGGTATCATATGCTGTTTCACTGTCACCGATATTGTAATCGCTGATCTTAGGATTTCCGGCAGGTACATCCTGGTCAGCGTCGTTTGTACCGCCCTCCAGGATCAGATAATCTAGCGTTGGATACAGTGTGTGGATGGTGTCGATATACGTTGACAGGTTGTGCGACGAGTTAGTTCCGGTGGCAATTGTACCGCCCCCAACGCCGCAATTATGCCACGTCATATCGTTATTTTCGCCGATCCTTCCGCACCAGCCATACCCCCTATAAATTCCGCCGTTTACACTTGATGCCGCACAAATGCTGTCACCGTCACATACAAGAGTTTTCCCATATAACGGGTTAACAGTCTCGTAATTGCGTATTTGATTGGTTGCTATTTCTAAACCGGGAATAATGATTTTATCTGTACAAGGGATGTACGTTGACGGATATATATCTCCTTCGACGAACATAACCGTATCAATAACAGCAAGTTCCTGCGACCAACCAACATAAGCAACAGCAGGATATGCAGAAGAATCGACATAAACTCTTGCAATAGCATTTGTGCTATCCAAATATTCGCCCGTTACGGTTGCGAGTAATGATTTGTTTCCGTCAAAAAGGTGGAATTTTCTCGCATTCCCAGCCCCGTAAATACTAACTGCTACCTTTGTGGTATAGTATCCCCCCGTTACAGGAATATAAGCGCAAAATGCGGTATTTTCGTCTACTTCTTGACCGGATGACGGTGAAAACCGTTTTCCTCTGATTGCGTTATTTATATCAAACAGATTTCGGGGCGCAATAAAATCTTTTAAGCTCCTTGGGTCGACAACAAGATTCGGCATCGTAAACAAATCAGTATATTCGATGTATTCAACCGGATAAATCGATCCACGACAGAACATAAGGTTGTCTATATTGTTCTTGTACTGTGACCAACCCAAATACACAGCATTCCCATTCTCAACATTTACAGTTGCAATTCCGTTTGATTCATCTGTGTATTCTCCGGTTATTGTCTCAAGAAGGGTTTTATTCTTATCGAACAAATGAAATTTAAGCGCATCGGATGAACCATAAATACCGGATGCTACTTTCGTGATATATACGCCGGGGACGATCGGTATATATGCGCAGAATGCACCGCCGTCCGCTGTCAATACCCCGTTTGTGCGAAACCTGTAATTTAAGGTTGCCTTGTGCTTGTTGAATATGTTGATCGGCAAATCAAAACGGCTGTTAATATCGTTTATTCTGGAGTTAAAAGCGCTCTTTAAATCAGAGACATCGCCGGAGAGGGTGGTGTAATCGTCGGGAATATCAGCAAGCGTCTGCTGCTTTTTCGTGTCAATCGCGCTGAGCACTTCCGTCAGCTTCGTGTTAATCTGACTAAGCGCACTGTCTCTGTCATTCGTAATCTTGTTATAGTATTCGCTCTCGGTGCCGGAAAAAATTCCAAGCCGCACCGCAGCCTGATATGCCGATTCGCCTTTTATAACATCGGCCTCATGCCATTGCCCGCTGGCGTCTTTATATTTCAGCAGGCCATCGACGTATGTAAACATCGTATTTCCTCCTTATAAGTTAATGGGGTAGATACAACGTCTTCCGTAGCCACGTTCCATGACCACGGCAGTCGCGCCTGCCTTACCACCAAATCCTTTTGAATTAGCATACATATCCGTGCCGCACACAGACGGAACGCGCATTACAACGGACGTTCCTTCGGGTGTCGAGCCGGTAGGGAATTCGTTCTCCCTGTGCTTATGTCCGCAGATAAAGAAATCAATCGGCTTTGCGTACAGCCGAATGGTTTCAGCCGCCAGGTCAGGAATGCTCTTCTCTGCGTCGCCATGGACCAACAGGAACGTATAACCAAGAACCTCTTTCTTGTTGTAGATCCTGCACGTCTCGTCCACATCCACACGAACGTTGTCTGCCAGCCTGGCGTGCATATACCACAGGATAAGCCGCTCCATGTTCTCATTCGGGAAGTCGCGCTTCTTGCTGCCGATGGGTCGAATCTCGGAGTGATTGCCCGAACAGGCCGCCACATCAATATCAACGTAAGCCGACAGAGAATTGATCCAATTCGCCATATACTCGGCAAAACCCATCGTAGAGTCAACCATGCCGAACTCAAGCCGCATCAGCTGCGACTGACGAAGCATCCCGTCGATCAGGTCTCCGACCATAAACAGATGAACCTTGCCGATTCGATGAGCATCAATGATATCCACCGTCTCATCAAACAGCTTCTCCATCCTGGACTCAAAAACATCTTTGTTGTACCGGTTGATGATCTCACCATCCAGCCCTTCAACTTTGATGTCAGCGCCATAATGAATGTCTCCAATACAGAGAACCAGCTCCTGCTCGCTGTATCCGTACTGACGTGCATAGACGATAGGGGAGATAGGATCAAGCCGATCCACCGCATCTATAACCGTTTCGCGCAAAAGCTCGTCGCGAGCCTCTTTGCGGTAGGCGTTGTTGACCTGATAGGAAAGATCGCGGAGCTTCTGACGCTCCGCAAAATGATCGTCATAGTGCTCTCGCAGAGCCACACCATCGTGCAGCATATCTGCATCGGCCACAAGCTTCACACCAACGCCAGCCTTACGAAGCGTTTCAGGGCTCATGTCCAGATCAAATTCCTCACGGATGTCAGACCATTCCTTATCGGAGTGACCTTCCTTCTTAAAGCTGATCTCCGTTACCAGATCTCTTTTCTCGTCAATGTTCAGCTCGTCCTATGACCTCATACCTTCATTCCTTTCCTGAAACAATTCTTCCCGAACGGGAATATATTCACGGATGTCAGACCATTCCTTATCGGAGTGACCTTCCTTCTTAAAGCTGATCTCCGTTACCAGATCTCTTTTCTCGTCAATGTTCAGCTCGTCCTATGACCTCATACCTTCATTCCTTTCCTGAAACAATTCTTCCCGAACGGGAATATACTGGTTAATAAGTATTCGCAAAAATCTAATAATAGCAAGAAAAATGGTGTGCCGTCGGAGATTCGAACTCCGAATACACAAAGGGTTAGGGCCTTCGGCATATCCCAATTCTGCTAACGGCACAAAAAATTCAGCCGCCGCTTTCTGGCCGATCAATCCATACTCACGGCAGCATCTGCCTTAACCTATGAACTTGGACGGCGGAGTCCGGAGATCAACCCTTGCCGTCATCCATACAAGAGCAGGATTTTAACTCTTTTGTAAAGTCCAAGCGTGATGCGCTTAGGGCAGTACCAGAGGCTTGCTTGGCTCTATTGATTGGTCCGCAGTAGTCTATTATGCCGGCATGCCCCTGCGGCGAGCACCCACTTCTCCTTGGGAGGGCATAGCGCAGAGGCGTCGGCAGGTACGCTTGCGCTACAAAAAATGCCGAGCACACCCTCGGCACGGGCTATTAGCGCTGTTATTCACACTTTCGCTGACACGCTACTGTAAGAGATTATACTGAGTAGCCGCTCAGTTTCTTTACGGGGGACATCCCCGATGCGGGTAAGGATTTACACCTTACATGTCAAGGCACTTCGGGCTGTTCGCTTCGCACATTTCTAAGGCTATACTCGCGTTATAGCTATGCCGCCCCTGACTCCCCTTTGAGCGTCTACTTATTCCGCCACCGCATCAATGTGATCACTATTTACCGGGCGGAGCTTCTCACTCCTGCAACACGCCTGCGTGGATTACAGCACCTTCTTTATCGTGAACACAGGGAAGTTCATCCACTGCTATCTTACCGAATGGAACTGCGGTCGTCCTTGTTCCACCGTTCGGGCGCATATTATTGTCTTCAACGCGTTTATCTTTCGCCACCGGTAACTTTCAGAGCTTAGGGCCATTCTCCGAGCGGAAGCCCCAGCGCACCGCGCTCAACGTCCGTGTTGAAGTACACGCCCTGCGCACCTTCGCCGGTCAGGATCTCTTCCGCAATATCCTGATAGAGCGTGCTGATGATGCCATGACAATCATTCAGGTTATCCGCAAAGAACTGCACCACGCAATTCTTGAACACAACATAGACCATTGAGAACCACTGATAGCCGTCATCGGCAGGTGAGACGGAATACGCATACGCAGGATTCTTCGCAAATGCCGTGTCAAACAATTCCTTCTTATTTGCAAACGCACGGTTGCTGGGAATGCCGTCCACGCCAACCTTCAGTTTGACGTTGCCAAACTCAACCTCGCTGGGAAGAATCTGCTGCAGCGCCGTCACCTTGTCACCATTGTTACAGGCCAGCACGATGGATGGACTGGAACCTTCGTAATTGGTGTTGCATGCAATCTCCGGATCTCCATCGAACAGCGCCACCATCTTATTGATGAAGACGGACCATGGCGGCAGAATCTTCAGTCTCGCATTATTCATTTTTGTTTGCTCCTTTATTCCTTAAATCTATAAAAGTAAAACTAGGCACATTTGAATAAGCGCTCTATCCACTGAGCTACGCCCCCGAAGGATACGGCTGGATTCGAACCAGCGACCTCTGGATTACAAGTCCAATTCATGAGAGTTGCTGTAAGTGCCTAAGTAATGTATAACAGGACTCAGTAAATAGCGATCATAAGCAACGATCCAAAGGATTTGCTGTAAGAGTCCTTACGCTTATGAGAGGAACATTTTCGAGCCGTTTTTGACAAACCCATCAATCGGCTCGTAATTCATATCAAAAAATCTGAGGGAGTTATCGGGCAGCACAGCCACGGTCACGCGGTCCATATCGTAGAGCAAGTCATCTTTGACCTGCTTTGGCTGGTAGGATTCGCACTCTTCGGCTACATGGTAGGCCGCGCCGTTCACCGTGAAGTTGCCGTCCGTATCGACAATCGGGAAAATAAAATCCTTTGGCCTTAGCTGTTCTTTGATCTTCTGCAGCCTGCCGTATTTGGTGGGCTGCTTTTTTCGATCCTTGCGTGTGCCGCCGATTCCAATCTTGGCCGCACGCTCATCCAGCTCCTCGCGCATCTGCTTCATGTAGAGCCTGTCATCCTCTGTGGGCTGAGCGCCATCACCGCCGTAGATACGATCCTCGATAAAGGACGGACAATTGGAAACCGGAATTTCACGGTTCGCATTGGCCTTCTCGCGGTACTCGGTCACGATGCCCTTGGTGTCGCCTATCATCATGAAGTAGGCGATACCGTCCAGGAACCGCTTGACGCGATTCTCCGCGCAATAGGGCTCATCGTGATTATTGCTCAGCCAGTGATCCACGCAATACTTACGCCACTGTTCGCACAGCTCGTTGACCAAAGCCATGCGCTCCTCGTTATCCTTAACCCTCAATTTATAAACATTCATGCTGGGAAGCACTAAATTATATCCAATACTCAACTTAAACGTAATTCTCCTTCCCTTTTATAATTATACGGCGGAGACATCTTTTTGTAGACAAACCCCGTGAACTTTTTGCCATTTGGCATCATTGGCCGCCTTGATCTTGCCGCATGCCCGCTCGAAGAGGGTGATGAAGGTGTTCCTGGCCTGTCCGTATACCTCGCTCAGATCCGTAAAGGTATAGCCCTTCATGAGCTTGCGCACCGTAAACATCTCAGCTGGGCTAAGTCCGGCGTCTTCAATGCACCTGTCCTAGTCCATGTACGTAACAAGCACCGGCTCCGAGAAAGGAAATACACCATTGCTCTCGGTTATGCCGCCGCCATCATATGTCGTAGGGAAGAAGGATTCGTCCTACCTGGCTCTGTTGCGTATCAGGTGAGCTATCGTCCGCTCTTCGGAGAGGGAGACGTAGGCCCATTCCGCCAGCCCACGTCCTTCGTTCCGTGTCTGCTCCTTAACGTGTCCCAAAGTGTCAGCCCCCGTTCGCAGCCTTCTTGCCGCCCTTGGCCGCCCGGAGCTTATCGTTCTCGGCGTCCGCCTTGTCAAGCGCATCCTGAAGCATCTGGTTCTCCTCGCGCAGATCCTCCAGCTCGTCCAGCGCCGTCATGATTTCATGCGCATAGGTCTGCAGGATGTTCCTGAACCTCTCCCTGGCGCTGTTCACGCCCATGTTCTGTTGACAGGCCATCCGGTACTTGCTGCTGGCCGACTTGATCTCCTCGATGTGTTCCTTCGTAATCTTCGTTGTCATTGTTCAATTCCTCCAATTCCTTTGCCGTTAAAAATTTCTTCATGTCATTTTCTGATAAAAATTCCTTGAGCACCCGATGATAGTCTTCCATCGGATTCCGCTCGACCTCATCGTTCACGACAAGTGTGTCCAGCAGAAGATGCGTCTGAAGGATCTTGTCGTCGCCGTGCTCAAATGGGGCATGGGGCGGACGTGCCCATGCTTCCGCCTCATACGTGACCACGTACTTATTCGGACGAGCCACCATGTTGCCCGATGAGGTTTTCTTGGTGCGCTGCTTGATGACCTTGACCCAGCCATCGGCGGCCATCTCCTTGAACGCATTGCAGATAGCGATCTTACCCACGCCGCACACCTTGGCGAGCTGCTCCTGCGTTGCGCACATGCAGCTGTAGCGCTTGCTCCCACGTATGGTCAGAAACATCAGCTTGCGTCTGGTCTTTGTGGGCTGCGACAAAATGAGCCTCACGTCGCCCGCATCGAAGGTAATGCTGTTCTGTGGCGTCACCTCGCGCTGGTGAAACTTGTCCGAATAGACCCAGCCCACGATTCCATCGATGTCCTTCTCAACCTCCTCCTCACAGGTGGCCGACAGGGTTTTGTCCTGCCTGTTCCACCAAGCCAACAGATGCTGTCGCGCCGTCGCGCTATCGCTCCCAATGTAGCGCTCATGCACCGCGCCCTTCAGAAGGATCTCGTGCCGCTGACCATAGTCCGTCAGATCGGCAAACAGGGAATAGCCTTCCCAGCTTTGCGGCCTTGGCTCCCGCTCCACGTCCATTGCGGCCAACCGATCAATGATGGCTCGCACATCATCGGCAGGCAGGCGCTGGATCTTCATGAGGTATTCGGGGTCCGTGACAGTCAGAAGCCCGCCCGTCATCGTAACCTCGCAGAACCAGCAGACGTTGCCCGACTTACGATGCACCGAGAGGGGAAGCTTAATCGACTGTTTGCTTGTAGGCCGGAACTCCACCTTCTGCGGATTCAGCCCTGTCCTCCGAATAACCTCGTCATAAAGAATCTGAAGCCGGTCAGTATAGACGAGCTCGCTGAAGAACATCTCGACATGATAGCCCTTGCCTCCGCTCCTGGAAACATAGACGCGATCCCTGGGTATCCCCAAGTCCGCCAGCGCATCAATGATCTTGCCGACCGCATTGACCCCGCCGCTATCCACATCGAAGCACATGAACTTGGACGAATGACCGCCGGCATAAACACAGAC
>AUXO018606857.1_pt1 | contig 15601 bp, 18 predicted proteins | sample 768731 | NCBI WGS metagenome assembly AUXO01 (sample SAMN02715735, study PRJNA202380) | gut metagenome | biome: sheep rumen | host: Ovis aries | place: New Zealand: Palmerston North
ATATTTGCCACCTCATATAAAGCTGTGACTATTTCCATTGCAGAGAATCCACCACCTATATGAGCCCCAAAACTGGTACTCTGTGCCAATTCCAAAGCTTTCAGTTTCATCTCATAGCTTTGCTGTTCTAGCTTTTTTATAAGTTCACTCATTTCACATTCCTCCATCAATTCGTATAACCTGTCCAGTTATATAAGATGCATCATCTGATGCTAAAAATGCGACCAAATTAGCCACCTCCTTTGGTGTTCCTTTTCGCCCTAAGTCTGCACGAGAAAGCATATCTGCTTGATACTTCTCGTCCATTTCGCCACCCATCTCTGTATCAATGAGTCCTGGTGCAACTGCATTGGCTCGAATTCCGAATGGAGCAAGTTCTCTAGCAATAGTTCTTGTAAAGCTAACCATAGCGGCCTTACTACTTCCATACGCAGTCCAACCTCCCTGATTGTCAAGAGCAGTGACACTACTCATATTAACAATAGACCCTTTCTTCCGCTTCATCATTATTTTGGCAGCCAACTGAGTAACAAGAATCTGGGAAAAGAAATTCACTTGCATCACTTCTTTTACTTTGGATAAAGAAGTCATCAACAAAAAGCCTCCTGCTGGTATGCCTGCATTGTTCACAAGGATATCTATTGTTCGTTTCTCTTTATTTAAGTCCTTGAATGCAGCTTTTATACTTTCCTCATCTGTCAAGTCGAAATAGATATGGTCGATTGTGACATCATATTGCTTAGCCCATCTATCTGTTTCTTCTTTGAAAACAGGGTTCTCTTTTCGGATAGCACAGATAAGGTTTGCCCCTTCCGAGGCAAACCTCTCTGCCATTGCTTTTCCTATACCACGATTACATCCGGTAATCAGGGCTGTTTTTCCCGTTAGTCTCCCCATGTCTCTTTATATTTCAATAACAGGCAAACAGATAATTTTATCAGTAAACACATGAGCTGCTCCCCATGATAATCCTGATCCAAAACCACACATGACCAATTCATTCTCACTTTCTTCGAGTTTCTCTCTAATTTGTGAGGTCATCGTAATGGGTATGGTGCATGAACTAGTATTTCCATAATATGGCATACTATACGGAACTTTATCCTCAGCCAGTTTCAATTTCTTACGAATCTTCTCGTCAATCATCTTGTTGGCTTGATGAATGAGAAGATAACTGATATCAGGAAGACTGAACTCAAAATGCTCAGAAAGTTCTTTGATGCATTTTCCTGGTCGAGTGATAGCAAATGAAAATACAGACATACCATCCATAGAGCACTGCATAGCATTTCTCTCTATTCCCTCATCATATTTCTTTACGACAAGAGATTCTGGTGTGGTAGGATATCTAACGCCTACCTCACGACAAATTATTGCCTCCCATCCAGCACCATCACTACCAAAATTGAACTGCATAGGATGTTTTGTCTCTGGGTTATATTCTAACAATGTAGCTGAACCAGCATCTCCATGAAGAGGCCATACCGTCTTATCTTGATTAGACTGGTTTTTTGATGTCATTTCACCCACACAAAGCAGACAACGCTTTAATTGACCACTCTGCATCATTGAGGATGCGACACTCAATCCATAAACATAACCAGAGCATGCGAAAGGTAGGTCTAAAGCCATCACAGACGTCTTCAATCCCAGCTTATCCTGTAAGATATTCGCCGTGTTCGGACAAATGTAGAAATCGCGAGATGTACTGACAAATATAATTAAATCAATACTTTCACGTCCCCATCCAGATGTCTCAAATAGTTTCTCTGCAGCAGCTTGACATAGATCAGAAAGGGCCATATCTGCAGGTGCTACATGCGAACTGACGACACCTGTGACATTAGTAAAGTTTTCTGCCTCAACAACTGTAAAGAACGGTTGCTCCTTTGCTACCTTAATTTGCTTTGGTACCGCAGTTGCGACTGCTTTTATCTCAACATTATTTATTTCTAAAAATGCCATAATTTGGTATCAATGATTTGCAGTAAAACCGCCATCAACGATAATGGTATCACCTGTGATAAATGATGATGCATCTGAAAGCAGGAAGGTTATAACTCTTGCAACTTCCTCAGGTTTTCCATATCGCTTCAATAGATATTTTTCTGCATCCTTTTCGTAGTCTTCCTTCGTAAATGTGCTACTATCCTGAGTCATTGGAGTAACAATCATTCCGGGGCTAACACTATTACAACGAATCATTCTGGTCGCAAATTCAATAGCGCAGAAACGCATAAAGGAATTAATGGCAGCTTTTGACATGCCATAAATAGAGTTCCCTGGTCCAAAACTGGTAGTACCACCAATTGATGCCGTAAACACATAAGATGCAGCCTGATTCAGCTTCTTTTTCTTAAATAGAAGTTTTGCCAAGTTCACATGTGAAACCGTATTTGAATTCCAAACATCAAGTAACGTTTCCTCTTTTATGAATTTAATAAGCTGAGTCATTGCTACGCCAGCATTGCTTGAAACGCCGTCCAATTGAGGAGTCTTAGACACTAGATCTGAAACACCTTCTTCTGTCGACAAATCAGCAATTATCGACTCATGTTTTTGACCAAAAGACCTATCAAGGTCATTAAGCGTATCGTTCAGTCGCTGATTATTTCTACCTGTAATAATGACGGTAGCTCCAAGTTTTGAGCATTCAATAGCAGTAGCCTTACCGATGCCGGAAGAAGCTCCTGTCACAAGTATTGTCTTGTTTTCTAATGAATATGGATTATACATCTTTTTGATATGTTATAATTTCAGGACATACAATTTTAATGGTTTCAAAATATACCGACCCCCATGCCAAACCTGTGCCAAATCCACAACCAACAGTTTTCAGTTTGCGACTTGCATATTCTTCATGACACTGGGTTACTATTGTAAGAGGTATTGATGAATTAGTCGTATTACCATAGTCTTTGAGACAAGAAGGTACTCTTTCTTGCTCAACCTTCAGTTTCTTTGCGATTTTGTTAATCATAAACTTATTGGCCTGGTGGAGTACAAGTTTGTCAACATCTGCTAAATTAATCTCATACTGTTCACAGAGTTTTTTGATACTCTTTGGTGGAGTTGTGATGCCAAAAGAGAACACACTCATACCATCCATTTGGTCTGCAATTCCTTCTGGCGACAAAGTGCCTTCAAGAACTTGCAACCATTGTCTGTATGATTCTACAGTATGAGGTTCACGTACTCCTCCCTTATGAACAATAAGACTTACACCATCCTTACTATTTGTTCCTGTTTCAAAATAAAAAGGACATGCATTCTCATCAAATTCCAAAGCTGTTGCTGTTCCTGCGTCACCAAAAAGTGGACGAGATTCACGATCCAAGCCTCCTTGCACTGATGTTATATTATCACCGACTAGCAGCAATGCTCTTTTTATAGAACCAAGGCTAACCAAAGCTGCCGCAGAGCTCAAGCCCATAACCCATCCTGGACAACCATGATAAAGGTCAAGAGACATACAGTCATTCTTTAGACCTAACTTTTCATGCAACACGAAGACATTAGGGTGATTGGTATAGTCACTGGTCTGGGTAACATTGCAAATCATATCAATGCTATCACGTTCCCAGCCGAGTTCTTCAATCAACTTTTTACAAGCTTCCAGACAAAGGTCTGAAGCTGTAATACCACTATTGCCAACGATGTGTTTACGCTCTACTCCAGTTGACTCAATTACTTTCTCAGCCTCTTCTGGAGTATAAAAAGGAATATCCCTGTTTTCCTCCACAATGGGAGGAACACAAGCCGATATTCCCTTAATTGCTACATTGGGTATTTTTAAAAATGCCATTATGCCTTTGCTTTTACAGCGTTAAACAAATCTTCTACAGTCGACGCATTACGAATGTCATCACCCTTAATAGTTATATCATATTCCTCATCAACCATAGCAATCACACTAAGAGCGATAAGTGATGACCATTCATCAAGCTCTTTAAATACAGTTTCAGCTTTAATCTCTGAAGGATCTGTGTCATCAAACTGATTTGCGAAATTCTCAATAAAATCTTTTAATTCCATAATTGTAAATAATTAAAATGTTAATACTATACTCGTTAAAATTTAAACAACTTTGCGGGATTTCCAATATATGTACATCCATCCTTAGGCTTAGTCATTAAGACTGCTCCGGCGCCAAGATGAACGTTATTCCCAACTTTTATCTGTTGTAAAATGATACTGCCTACACCTATTAAGTTACATTCTCCTATTTTAACTTCACCGGAAACGCGTATGTCAGGCATCAAGACATTATAGTTGCCTATCTCTGCATCATGTCCCATCACAATGTCAGCATTGAAGATGTTAAAATTACCAATCTTTACATCCACAGAAACAGCGCATCCACTTCCAATAATATTTCCTTCTCCTATAGAAAATGTCTTTTTATCAGATATTCCAAAATTGGGCGCAATCACATTAGGATAGGAAATATTACTATTAATTATTCTGCCAATAACTCCACGCAATGACTTAGGATTTCCGATAGCGACAGCCAAATCTAAAGTAGTTTCCCAAGCATTCAGTTCCGCCATTCCTCCTAGCACCTTACCATAATGAGATATTTGTCTTCCCTTCTCAACGCCATCATCAAAAAAGCCAATAAGATTCCACATTGGTTTGGTACTATTAATCCAGTTAATTAGACTCGCCACTTCCTTACCAAAGCCACCTGCACCAAATATTGCGATATCTCTCATACTCTCAAATTAGTTATGTCCATTAAATGGTTCCATCGTCGCAGAAGTTGCGGAGTTAATATCTTTCCACATCAGAACGTTTTTGATGGTAATGATAATTACTCGTATATCCGTCCAAAGAGAACAATGATCAACATACCACACGTCAAGTTTGAACTTTTCCGTCCAACTGATAGCATTTCTACCATGGCATTGCGCCCATCCACTGATTCCTGGTCTCACTTCATGACGACGCGCTTGCTCTGGGCTATACAATGGCAGATACTGGGGCAACAATGGTCTAGGTCCTATCAATGCCATATCACCCTTCAGCACATTTATTAACTGAGGTAGTTCATCTAAACTTGTAGAGCGCACAAACTTCCCGACCCTTGTTAAGCGATCTGCATCCGGCAACAAGTTTCCCTCTGCATCTCGCTCATCCGTCATCGTCTTGCACTTGATGACTTTGAATATCTTCGCATCCTTACCTGGGCGTTCCTGAAAGAAGAACGCTCCTGCCCCTTTGTTAGCAAAGTGCAGCCAGATAGTTATCACCAACAATATCGGGTTGATAATTATCAGAACTATCAGTGATATCCAGATGTCAAAAAAACGTTTTAAAAAATGCTTGTACATTAATTCTTTCTACTAAAAGATTATTATACATCTGCCCAATTCAAACTCATCAACTTTAGATCATTTTCTTGTGTGGCAACAGGTTGGAAATATAAAGTATCAGTATTATTAATACCGGCTGGGAACTTAAAGACCCCAAACAGGAAGGTGTAATATGGCAAACCGTCTTTTCTTTCTTTATAGATTTCTTTAAATCCTTCTTGCAGGTTACCACAATACATATGGACATAGTCGTCTTTTATACCAGTTCCTCGTTTTCGAGAAAACAGCCACTCTAGGCGAGACATGTTTCTACCATCACCCTCTACTGTTGAAGAGAACACATACTTATCATTCCATTGGCAACCATATATACAACTACCATCTATTGGAAACAATTCATTCACCTCGTATGTCTCAGGATTCATCAGATAAATATAATCATCCGCAAAGGGTGCATCTGTTGCATAAAGCAGACCTTCTTGCAAAGCAAATGCTACACATACTCTATATTTCTGATCTTTGCAAGCTACTCGTTCAACAGTCTTAAATCCGTCTGTAACTTTCCAAATTGCAGCAGCCTCGTCGAAATCCCCGGTAAATATCCAAAGACATTTCCTATATGGATCGCCAACAATTGCATGAACATGATTAATAGTTCCCTATCGGAGGTTCACCTTTGTACTTACGGATAGCGGGCATTGCAAGTGTTCCTGTCTTCCCCACAAGTTCTAATAGATTCTCTACGATGGCATCCGGCTCCAGACCGGTTGCCTCTAATGATTCATAAGTAGAGTGGACTATCAGTAAAGATCCTTCTCCAACGCCATTTGCTTTTAGCCAATCTACAACACGTGTAAAATCAATATGTTTTTGAACAGTTTTCGTCTTCTTATGCGACTCCTTGGCGGCCACTTTAAAGATGGAAGCGTTCTTCCAAATTTACGCAGCTTCACCTCTATGCGTGGGGAAATCAATGCAATTCGATTGTATATATTGCTTAGTCCCATGATTAGAAATCATTGTTTTTTATATGTTCATATAAAATTCTAAACGACTGTTTATTATTATTAATCAGTCGTTCATTTCCACTGTGTGTGCTTGCACCCTCTAAGTGCTCTATTCTTACCAGAGGAGTATAATAAATATTCACGCCTTTTGACCTACACAAAAAGGCCAGATAGAGTTCTTCATTATACAGGAACATCTGCTCATCAAACATGGGATACAGCTTGTTCACGCTATCTGCAGAAAAGATAATAAAAGCACCATGACAACAGAATATTCGATACATGTCTTTTTTGACAAGTTTTTCATAAACAAAGAATAGTTCCCTACTAAGGCGCGTCAATAAATGTGCACAGATTAATAATATCTTGCTGTTTTTCTGATATGCACAATTCAGCATCGGATATAGAGAATTAATTTCCCAAGGAATATTAGGGTTTTGCATTTTCCCAGTTATCATTTGTATCTTGGGGGCAATCACTCCGCGGAATCCTTCAAGTTTATCCATAAAGGAAAAATCAAGAATATGAATATCAGAATTTGATAGAATCAAATAATCGTACTCATAATGTTCCATAGCATATTTTACACCGATATTATTTCCATACCCATAACCTCTATTTTCAACAGGTATAAAATCAGCATGATTCTGTTTAGCGACAATCTCACATTCATGAAGACTGTCATCGTCATAATAACTATTTACAATAATAGTCTTGTATCTAGATTGAATCTTAATAGATTCAAAAAAATCCTGCAGCACATCTATATTTCGATATACTAGAACTACAAATACATATTCTAATTTTTCCATAAATACACCCGTTTAGAAAACTGCTTTAAAAGAATCGCAGGGACAAAAAAACTGAATAAAATTGAATTATGAACTGTCACCGCCAATAAAGGAGTATGGAACAAATACATATAAAACAAGAGCATAAAAGAAAGTGACAGGTGATCGCCTCGTTTTGCCTTTGACCATTCTTTCCCTCCTATAAATCCTAAGACAAGCATATATACTGACGCGCCAATAAAACCAAAATCATCAATCATTTGCCTAAGAGCGGTAAATATATTGGTCGTAGCACCCTCTGAATTGAAGACAAGATAATTAGTATAAACCCCTACTTCGTTTACAGCAATCCCAAGTAGTCCATATAATGAGCTGAAGCTATATCGACCATATCCAAGACTAGGTGTATCTGGTTTATGAATATATGTGTCGAATGCAGAAACTCCTCCAAGGAGATATGACTTAAAAGAATCCAAAAAGAAACTATTTTCATCTATTTCCGCATTTCTAAATCTCAAAAGTGCTCCTCCAATAAAAATAACAAAACCGACGATTGCTATATACGTACCATATTTAACAAGTGTCTTTTTCTTGCTGCGATGCTCTTTAACTATAGCCCGAACAATTATTGCCATAAAAAAAATAACGACTACCATTAGGGTTCCGGCCCGTCCATTTTGAACTATGCTCATTATTAATATGGGTAGTGCACTTATTAACATATATTTTATTTCATCATACTTATAATAGTATATAGCAGAAATAAGCAATAATGAATAACTGAACAATAATGGAATTCTCACCCATAAAGGGACTGCAATATCTAATACTTCCGAACGGATATCCGCGACCATATATGCAGCAAACCCTCCTAAGTTCTGCAAAAAGATACGAGCATAAAGTAACGAGAACAAGAGAGAGATGATTGAAAATACTATAATTATCCTTTTTATTTTTTTTTGTGTTATCCAATCGTCCTTTAAAACTCTTATTGCATTTACCCTATCTTTACTAACAGCTAGATAAATAAGTTCCCCAATATTAAAAGATGTCAACATCAATATTACAACAATAATTGATTCAATTGAGATGAACATACCTTGTCCAATAATCCAATGAGCCAAATAGAAAAAGAGCCAAACACTCAATAAAAATAGAGAAGGATTGAGAAATGACAATCCAAACTTTCTGTTTACTAACAGTAAGATACTGAGTGTAAAAACTATAAATATATGTTCTAGCATTTCAACAAGCGTATTTCACTTGTCTATACTTATTGTATACTAAAATAAGTAACAGAGATTCTGAGAAAGCAATCAAGGCAGCCGCTCCTACATCCCTAAGAAGATAAATCAGGAGTGGGGCCACTAGCAAAGAAATACTTCCAACTATTGTCACACAATGTCTGAAATCTTTGTTCTTCCCCAAATTAACCAAACCTACATATCCTAACAAATAGTTTAAACATCCTGAAAAGAATGCCAAAGTCATAATATGAAGATTCAAGGATGCATAAGGCGCATCTACATTCATGAATTGTAATATCTGGGGTGTAAATAGCCAGATAATCAATGCCATGAATGCCATCACTGGGATGTATAGAGATAACAATTTATCTATAAAACCTGTACGCTCATTATTTGTATGAAATAATGCAAATTTCTTTCCAACATATGGGAATAATGCCGTTGTTATTGGTTCAATAATAGCTTGGAACGCTCTTACAATTTTTTCTACAGCCGCATAAACGCCAGCATAAAATTCCCCTGCCAGAAGTTTCAAGATTAAAACATTAATATTACGATAGAATGTAATAAACACGGATGAAGAGAATAGCACCCAGGACTCTTTAAAAAGCTCGATTGAATACACTCGTTCAAATCTTACGAAACGTAACTTCAGAAAAATAAATGCATATAATAAGGACAATGTAGTAAGTACAACAGGGCAGAGTGCATCCAGCACAACCACCACCGTATATGAAGAATATTCTGTGATAAAAAGATATATGTATGCTACATAAAAAATCCGATATGTAATTTTAATAATAGCCGGTACTAACATCTTCTGGAGTCCCAGGTAGAGCCAATCAAGTGTAAATGCAGAAAAGACAACGAATAACAGAAGGTAACATGTAACTTTATGGGGCAATGTATCAGGAAACACAAGTGAAGCAATGAATAACACCAACAGAAGGGCCATCATTATCAAAACCTTCGCAGATGATACTGCGGAGAATACTGTATTAATATTAAATATTATCTTGTTCTCTGATATTCTTTTGGTAGCATTGAAATTATAGCCAAAATCACAAATAAAGGTGATATATTGCATTATCACTACAAACAACGCAATTTGTCCATATGCTTCGATGCCCAATTTAGATATAATCCTTGGCATAACAAGCAATTGAGTGACCATATCGGCACCTTTAATCATAGCCAAAGAAACTGTGTTTCCAGCCAGTGATATATTATCAGAATTAAGATGTTGTCTAATACGATGCTTCATAACAGAAATCAAAGTGCATTTATATATGTGTCTAACCAATCAAAACGAGCAGTCAAATAATCATGAACATATTTAACCTCCTCTTCCCATGTATCAAATGCGACTAGTTGAACGCTTGTATAAGTTCCAAGAATAGGCCACTTTTTAAAATTTTTCAGTTGTGAATACTTCACTGCATCTGCCAGCAAACTGACATTTTGTAAAATATCTTCTTTTTGAGGTTTCAGACCGTTCCATGCTCGTTTAACAGCACTTATAAATTCGGGGTAGCAAATAAGGTAGCTAAAATAGTTCTTATTCTCCCATATTTTTGTTTGAACTGAAGGTTTTTGGGGAGGGAAAAACCAACCCCATTCATTTTCTGGATTCCCATTTTCTGCTAGCCCCAAGGACCATTCAAAATCCCAAAAGGGTCCCATATACAGTTTGTCATCCCTCGAGGGTAGGTAATAGTATAGATTCGGTTCCCAATTTGCAAGAAGTTCATTGACCACAAAAAACTTCGCAAAACTATCTACATCGATTAAGTTGAAAACCTCTGAACTATTTGCCAATAGTTCTTTTTCAAAGACATCAACATAGCTCTTTATGAAAGAAATTTCTTCTTCTGTCTCAATCTTTGGATACTTGAATGTATAATGATAACCACAGTGCGCAGATGTAAACCATACTGGCTCTTCTAAATAGTATGAGTCATTCTCAATAATAAAACCTGCCTCACCTACGTTAATACGTGAATATCCTTTTTCAATTTGATCAACGAATAGATATGTTCCTCTATAGTCATCATTCAAATACAAATCCACATATTGGGTATTAATAGTAAAAGGTTCACCTATCCTCCTTGAAACGTCGGCCATAATAGATTCTCGCAACAAACTTTTGTCATTCCACATCGCCAAGAGCACCCACACTTTATTACTCGGAAAACCAAAAGGAGCTATAGCATTCGAGAACTTAATTTTGTATGGTTTTTTATCCCACCCAAAAGTAGCATTCCCGCGTCCACGTATCTTTCCATTAGATACTACTGTATCATAATAGTCATCTCCAATTCTTATTTTGCAGTTCAGCCAAACCTCCTTTGATTCAATAGGTGCATTATCAGCAACCTTCACTTCTACAACAGGTACACCATTTGATAAATATTTCTCTCCATAATTAATTCCTTCCTCTAAGTTATTAACTTGTTTCCAAATAGCACGCTTAAAAGACATATCTTTTAAAAATTCAAAACGTGCCACCTTCGTATCTGTCAAAAACGTAAGAGTAAAACCCTTCTCGAAACGTTGAGGTAAGACTGAGAGATAATACATCTTGCCCATTTCAAATGCGCCCCCATCTGGTGCTTTAAGCGTTACCCACTGGGAACCATTATCAATCTCTTTTACCTCAGGTCGTCCACTCTCGTTCATGGCAACCTTAATCTTTCCGGAAACAGTTTCACCCTGATTCCCTCGAAATATCACTTTTTTTACACCTTCTGTTGTCACCAAGAAACGTATACCAGTAGCCACTTGATAAAATGAAAGATTGGTGTCGTAAGAAACAGCAATCGCTGGGAGCAAATGGTCAGAAAAGCCATTGGGGAAAGCTTCTTGCTCTGATGCTAATGAGGTTACCAAACATGTACCATCAAAAGATGTGTCATCCGTGAAGGGATGAACCGCATAAATAGGGTCCTCTGGAGAAACACTGGAAATATCTAATATACCTTTAAAGTCTGCTTTTGGAGATGGCTCATTATTGACACTCTCAAACAATGCTCCAGCTCTTTGGCTGTTGGTAAATACTTTTATCTGATCTTTGGCCGTCCATAAAAATATCTTTCCATCTTCAGCCAAGGCACTCCTAGAAGAATCGGATATTGATTCATCCTCTAAGGAGACGGATAAGCGAGCTAATCGTCCTATGCTATTATGAGGCCGAAGTTCGTCATTATTCTCTTTTTCACAAGATACCACTGTAAAGACAAATAATACAACAGATATGACGAACAACCAATTTAAACAATACTGAAAGCGTCTCATCTTCAATAATACATTGTGGAGAATCAAACAGATCCTCGTATTTCAAAGGCCCAAGACATCGTGTCAGATAGAAGTTTTATATGATTTTGAATTATCTTAAAGAAATTCACTTCTCCAAAATACAGCATATTCTTATACTCCTACTTCATCTTATATAGACGAATATTATCTACAATCATTTTATATGGTTGACCATAAATAACTGCTTTCATATCATCGGTCAGATAATAATCTTGTTGGCTAGTTGTTATTGTGTCATAACGGCAAAGTATATAATCGACAGAGTTGACTTGAGATCTAGCTTTATCTTCTGTTACTTCCCAGGGGCCTGAACTATATCCAAAGTTCTTCATGTCTGCCGTTTTACAATTAACAAGATAATAGAAAACAAGACAATCTGTATTTGCAATCCACAATGTCTTTTTCTCTGGCAAATTTAGAGAGATTACATTTGCTAGTTTCTTTTGATAACTCTTTTGTTCTAAATAGTAGCTAAACAATTTTATAGGTGAATAAATTGTTATAACCAGGCCATATAGAACGGTCAAAATGCAACAAACATAAGATGTAAAGATAATATATTTAGGCATTTTTACTGTTGAAAGTATTGGTATTATTAAAACGATAACAGGCACAAAATACTGAAAATAGTGAAGCCCGCTTGGATAAACAAAATAGAATTGTAAAGAAAACAGCAGAAATCCCATAATACAAAACAATAGCGTATTCCATTTATTCTCTTTGATAGCAAAAGGCAATAATAGGAATAACAACGCTATAGGACATGTAACAAATACATCTCCAATTCCCCTTACTATAGATAAACTTTTTGTATGTAGCGATATATCTTCACCAGTTAATTCGTTTGTGGTTGTACCATATCCATTTAATAATGTAGATTCAATAAAATCCGCACCAAAAACAGATATTACTATTAATAGTGGAATGAATACTCCTAAAATAAAACAATTGCACGATCTTTTTCTGCTTTTCACAGATATCAACAACAGATATATGTTTAATGGAATAAAAGCAGCTCCGAATTGTTTAATAAGGAACGCGCAAGTTGCAAGCATACCAGACAAAATAAAAAGAAATGGTTTTCCCCTCTTTATATTTATCACAATAAGCGCTGAAGATGCTAGGCCAAAGAACATACTAGGAACTTCAAACAACACCATACATCCCTCATACCATATTATTAAAATAAGACAAATCCATGAAGTAAGTAATGATATAAATCGATTTCCTCCAAAATAACGTGAAACAATATATATAAAGAAACCAATAAATAGAAGGAGCAGATAATGGACTGCTAAATAAAAGTCGTAACACCCATAAGGTACGTTAAATATTCTCTTTAATAACGCCATTAAATAGAAAAACAACGGAGGATAATTCAGATGGAGTGTTTTATATGGAATATATCCTTCAGAAACGCTCTCCATTTCCTTTAATATTATACTAGAGTCAAGCCCTAAAGGTCTTACAAAAGTTAAAAGAATGGCTAAAATAAGTATAAAAGAACATGTTGAATAAACAGCTATTCTAATATACTTTCTTCTTTCTTTAAGAATCCGTTGTATAGATACTACCGAATTTTTAGATACCATACCTTTTAGGCTTTAATCTTTCTGAAATCGATTATTGACTTTAGCCCTATCAAAATTATTTTTTTTAAATTGATGGAATTAACACCTCCTTGGCGGGGGTTAAATGTAATATTATGCCATGCCATTTTCAATCCATATTTTTGAGCGATTACAGCAATCATCACATTACTTAAGAAAAAATCCGCAGGCATTTTTCTTAAAATGACATCCAACTTATTTGTATTCATCAACCTGAAAGGAAAATTTGCATCCTTTAACCACTCATGAAAATATACTAATCTTAAAACAAACGATACTACAACTCTGCTGAAACCATCCTTCCGTGATATTCTATTTCCTATCTGTACGTCATATTTGTCCCTTTGATTCCGCAAAACCCAAAAATCATTTGGATTAGTTTGGCCATCACTATCTGTTTGAAATACATAGTTGGCTCCATCATGAATGACATACCGATAAAGATAAAGTAAAGTAGAACCATGACCAGAATTGTCTTTATCTATAGGCAAAAAATGGGGGTATCTATCTTTTAGCTTCAACATTATATCTAGGGTGTCATCCTTACTGCCATCATTGGCGATAATCAATTTAGAGTCAACATGGGAAATCTGCAATTTTTCAATAACAGGATACCATTGTTCTATTGTATCTTTAATAATCTCAGCCTCATTATAAGCAGGCATTACTATACACATCTTCTCCTTTTTCATTTACATAGATACACTTCTATTTCATAATAGAAAAATGGAAATAATAAAGATTATATATACATGATTAAAAACTCACCTTTACTGTCTGATTCAAATGTATAATGTTTATTAATCAGAAATTGAGCAAAAGCAACAAACAATATTGATAACGCCTTTGAGATATACATATTGGTCATCAGTAAATCTATTAGTAAATACAAAATAAAATTGCTTAATACAAGTCCACTGAGCCCAACTGTCAAGAATGTAGCGAATCTTCTTTTAACGTGGTCTTTAACACGAAAGTTATAACTTCTATTCAAGCAGAAACTGCAAGTAATACCTGCAAAAACACTGCAGCAATTAGCCATAAGATAAGGTAAGTTTAGTATTCGTACCAAGAGAATATAGACAAAAAAATCAAATAATGCTGAAAATGATCCTATAATGCCATAAAGCACCAAATGGTGATATTTCTTAAATAATGTTTTTTCTCTTTCCATCATGATGTCACTACACTCATGGTTTTTTCTATAACCTGATCCATATCATAGTATCCTTAGATTGTTATTCTTTATCAGATATATTTGAATCACCTGATGCAATTATTCCAATAAACAGCGAGATAGCTGCTAGTACTATTAGAAACACACAATGTAAAGTTGTTGTCGTGTAGAAGGACGACCAAATTGCCAATGCAGATTGGAATAAGCAAATAACGAATATAATGATTTTCTTTGTCATAGCTTCAGGTCGGTAAGAGCAATCTGTTCCCTATAAGTAATTTATTCTTTTTTCAACTTTTCAGATTCCCATTTCTCTGGCCAGATTTTTTCTATCAGCATAACTATACCTATCAAGAAGCAAACACCTGCAGGTTTTTCTAAATTCATCAATAATAACAAAAATAAGCCAAAAAGAATAAGAAAAATCGGGAATAAACCTTTTAAAGTTTTTTTCATAATTCTATAATAATGTCTTATAATACAAGTTATTTATAATAATCTTCAAGTATGTTAAACGGACTATCACAATATTTAAGATAAGGATGCCTTGTGTCTTTCTCAGAGAGTATGGCTTCTTCTATAGGAAGTTCCCAATCTATCCCTAAGCTAGTATCTATTATGCTGATACCATCATCTGATTCTGGATGATAGAATTCGTCACACTTATACTGGAATACTGCCGTTTCACTCAAAACGGCAAAGCCATGTGCAAATCCTTTAGAAATAAAAAATTGTCGGTGATTATCTTCAGTCAGTTCTACTGCAACATGTTGTCCATATGTAGGACTACCCTTGCGAATATCCACAGCCACATCAAGGACAGTGCCCTTGACACAGCGTACTAGTTTGCTCTGCGTGAATGGAGGACGCTGGAAATGTAGGCCTCGCATCACTCCGTAGGATGATTTACTCTCATTGTCTTGGACAAAGGTTATCGTATGTCCTAATATTGGTGCTACTTTCTCATCGAACTCCCGTTGAGAGAAGGATTCGAAGAAGTATCCCCTTGAATCTTCAAAGACACGTGGCTCAATAATCACCACACCGTCGATTAATGTCTTTATTACGTTCATGTTATTTAGTTGACAGTTGAAAATTGGCAGTTGACAGTTTTCGGTTAATCCGCGGGGGATTAACCG
>AUXO014684057.1_pt1 | contig 15597 bp, 13 predicted proteins | sample 768731 | NCBI WGS metagenome assembly AUXO01 (sample SAMN02715735, study PRJNA202380) | gut metagenome | biome: sheep rumen | host: Ovis aries | place: New Zealand: Palmerston North
CTGACATTGAGCTCAGAAAGTCTTTCCTGCATCTGCCGGAGTGATTCTGTTTTACGGTAAAGTTCTGTTACTTCCGATACTTTGAGAATATGAACATTTTCTGAATCGTAGACGGATGTTTTAAAAGATGCTGCCCAGACACTCCCCTCCGGCAGGGCAATGACAGGTATATCCCCGATCAGTCTGAATGAACATTCCGGTCTGATCTTCCCGCTCATTAATGATTCAGAAAACTTTTCTCCGCTGATCAGCACTTCCCCGCTGACTGTGTGAGCGAAGTCTTCCATTGCTTTGTTGACCATCAATATACGTCCGCCATCCATATAGATGCAGATACCGGAAGGCAGATTGTCAATTCCTTCTTTCACAGAAGCGCCGCTCATCTGCGTCTTGGCAAAATGCATCTGTTCTCTTCTCAGTATATACAGAATGCATACGATCCCGCACATCAGCAGGATGATAACAGGCTCAGGCAATGACATGAATCTCTCAGAAAGCATCAATATCAATCCGTCGGCCCTGACAGGAAAACAATATATACTGATGCATTGAACAATGATGTAAATAAGTATGCAGACCGCAGAACTGCCGATCACAGAAACAGGTTTCTTATTCTTCAGGGCAATCATGAAGATTCCCCATGAAACATACAGCAGAATCATAGAACAGATTCCCAGCAGACAGGCAAACAGTGAAAATTGCTTCATGACTGTTCACCTCCTGCTGAAAATATGAAGGAAAGAATCATATCCTGATCTTCTATTGCGAATGACATTTCTGTATGTACACTTTTGTTCTGTATGCTTTTTTCTTCCGCAGGGAGATGAAGATTATCCGAGCGGATCATCATTCTCATGAGTATCTTTCCTTCTTTTTCCCTGACGGATATCATGAGCGCCTTCAATGAATCAAGACATTCCTCAATGACGGCTTCAGCCTGTTCATATGCAGCATTGATCAGTTCAGCTGCGAAGCTTCCCTCACCCGAAGCGGAAACTGCCGCTTTGACACCCTTGAGTTCCAGGCAGGAAAGAGATTCTTTCAGAGCGAGCGTCAGTTCATCAAAAGGAAGTCTTCCGTTTTCTCTGATCAGCTCCATATTGGCACGGCGTTTGATATAGGCACACAGCACAGAAATATCCTTCAGCCGTTCATCAAAATCATCCGGATCGCCATCCATCAGATTACCGATCTGATTGAGCTGAGGTTTCACAATTCCGGTAATACTTTCATAGATGCGGTTTCTTTCTTCGATCTCCGCCTTTGCCTTTCTGACTTTCGCTTCAGCCGAAAGATAATCATTGCGTGCCTCAATCCGCCGGGAAGTTTCTGCAAGTTCTTTATTGCGTGCATTGATGGCAGAAACATCGACAGCCCATCTGATCTCTCCGCCGGAAACAGGCCGCTGCTGAATGAGAAAGTCTGTATCTTCTGCAAACGGAAATTTCACATCCGCAGATGCATACCGGACCTTATGCTCGCTGTCGATCATCACGGCCGAAAGGTCACTCAGTTCAAACAGACGTTCATACCCCACATTTGCCGGAATCAGGCCAAGCGCAATATTCATTTCCAGAAATGCAAGAATGCTGAAACAGAAGGACTCTCCCATCTGCCACACTTTATGTCCGCCGATGTAAATATCTTTGCCCGCAAGCGCCGCTAACGAAACAGATGCAATGATCAATACCGGTACTGCCTGCAGAAAAATATCCATCCGCTTCCGCTTCACCAGTCTGCTCTTTCTGAACACAATCACAGCAGAACCGATCAGTAAAGTGAAGAACACAAGATAGAAAAGATAAAGCAGAGGCCCGTATGTCTTCATTTCCGGACTCATTTCAGCATCCGCAAAACGGAAAGCAAGAAAATGCAGATCATTGCTCATGATTCCTGCTGCGATGAGACACCCGGCTATGAAGGGAAGCCATTCCGGAATTGTATATTTTCTTCCGTGATCCCGATAGCATTCATATGCTGTATAAAAAACCGATACGGCAGCGGCAATCATTGAAACATAAAAGCCATACCATGCATATCGGCAGAGAACCGGCTCACCCATAAAAAACCGATATTTCATTGTCTGAAACACAAGATACATCAGAAAGAAAAAGGCAGTCGATGTCATGAGTTTCCGCAGATGAGAATCAGTCACTCTCAATCGGATTGAGATGACCCAGCCCACAACCGCAGCGCCGCAGAAAATCTGACTGGAAAGTTCTGCGAAACCGGCACCGTAAAACAGATTATGAATCAGCCCGCACATGAAAAAACAGACGCAGATGAGTGCTGTTCGCCATTTGTATGACATCATGGTGCGGCAACTCCTTCCCGGGCTGAAAAGCTCTGATCATAAGATTTTACACGAATTGCACAAATTTGTCCCCCTCATTTATAACAGTGCAGCTTTGAAGAATAAAAACTTGTGATTGCCGCTTCATGGAAGCAATTATGAAGCCCGAATTAATCAGTGAAAAATAGTGTAAAAATAGTGTAATTTTAATGTAATTAAAACGGACTGTTCAGTATAATATCTACAAGAGGTGATCAGATATGATCAAAGCGACAATCGATAATGAAATATTGAATTACATAATTAATATTGAGAGAAACAGATATCAAATATCTTCAATAGAGCTGCCTCGCACAGTGGCAAATAAGCTGCGTAAAAATTCAAAGAAAAAGAGTTCCTATGCTTCCAATAAGATCGAAGGCAATCCGCTTTCAGAAAGCCAGGCAGATGAAGTTATTGATCGTGATGAGAGAAAACATTTTCTTAAACCGGAGCAGGAGATACGCAACTACTTCCTTGCCCTGGAATATCTGGAAAATTGCGTCCAAAAAAAAGAACAGCTTTCTGTAAAACTGATTCTCAATGTTCAGAAATATGTGGAAAAGGGTGCTTCAAAAGAAAAGATCGGCCTCAGAGGCCCGATGCCCCCGGGAGTTTTGTTTGCGGTTTATGACACGCAAACCGGAAATCCCGACTACATACCTCCTGAATACAGCGACGTGCCGTCTCTTCTTGATGAACTGGTTGAATATGTGAACACTACGGATGATCATCCGCTCATAATAGCTGCAACAGTTCATTATCAGCTGGTTACCATTCATCCTTTTGAAGACGGCAACGGCCGCACAGCCAGATTGATTTCCGGATATATCCTTGATATCAACGGATATGGTTTCAACGGGATCGGTTCGCTCGAAGAATACTTTGCTTATGATGTGAATGAATACTATGAATCTATACAAATGGGACTCCCTGCACTGTATTATTCAGGAAGGAATAATCCGCCGCATCCTGATATCTGGTTCAAATATTTTCTCAGAATGGTTCTGCTTTACTCTAACAAGGTTTGTGAATTATCTGTAAAGGCGGAAAAAGACGAATTGAACGGAAGTCTTTCATATCTGAAAAAAACAGAGAAAGATCTGCTGCTTCATTTGCTGGATTACAGCCGGATTGAGTTCACACCTATAGAACTCAGCAAAGAAATCAGTGTAACAAATAAAACAGTGATCAACCGACTGTCAGGTCTTGTCAGAAACGGGTTTGTGATTCCGCTCATCGTCAGGGAGAGGATCAGATCCTACAGACTTTCTGATTTCACGCTCAAAAATCAGAAAGAACTGAAGAAGAAACTTCGATAGCCGTTTTTGATGATTTTTGCTGATGCCTGCCTCAGGCAGCTTTATGATGTTTCCGGCTGTATGAACTATCACATCCATGAAATCCGTGAAGGTTTCCTCTTTTGGGCCCGGTTATTCCCGGGTCTTTTGTAATACCTAAGTCCCGGGCTGAAAAGCTCTGATCATAGGATTTTACACGAACTGCACAAATCTGTCCCCTCATTTACGGCAGTGCTTAATAATACAAAAAAGCTGTGATTCCGTTCAAACGGATTTTCACAGCTTTGTCATATCATTCTTATTCAGCTTCTGCTGTCTCAGCAACAGTTTCTTCGCTGCTTTCAGCTTCTTCAGCTGCGCCTGTTGTTCTCCACATCTCGGAGTAGCTCATGAATGTAATGTCGTCAGCGTTGAGCTTCGCCTGGTTTCTCTGCTTCTTGACATTGCCTTCGTGAACAGAGTTCAGAATGTTCTTGTTGACCATGTACTGAACATAGAGAACCTTCTTTAACAGGAACCAGTTCACAACATATTCATAGATCTGTTCTGTTCTGTCTTCGAGTGCAGAAAGAACTGCCGGTGCTTCCTTCTTCAGAGTTTCAGCAGCTTCGACTGCTGCAGCTTTGAGCTCATCATAATTGCGGAAGTAACGTCCGTCGATGTTTCTCTGCAGTGCGCCTGCACGCTGTGAGAAGAGGCTTCCGAATGCTTTGACAATTGCATCGGCGCTGTCGGAACAGATCGCAACGATTTCATTCTTGCAGTCAATGAATTCGCTTCCCGGTTCAGTCATGCAGTAATACAGACCCTTTGCCTTGATGAAGCCGAACTTTGAGAACGGAACGACCAGAAGTGCTCTGTCCTGTTCATCCTTTGTCAGATACAGAATGTACGGATAAATCAGCGGTTTGCCGTTGAGCTTGAATACGTCCTTGTAGCGGATAATCTGGTTGCTGATGGCATCGTTGTTGATCTCACTTCTAAGGCCGACGCAGATTTTTGTGTCAACAGCATTTGCCTGAATCTCGGCAAAAGCATTTCGGAGAACAGGATCAAGTTCAATATTCTCCATATTCAGATAGTCTTCAAGATAACCGTTGAATGTGCAGTCATCTCCGTTGTTGTTGCTGTCAAGCTTGGAATTGAGAATTGCAGTGATTGCCATGGATAGATCCTCCAGTGAATCGGTGTTGATTCAATAATAAATTAATCTATTACATTATAAGCAGGTTCTTTAGAAAATCCAATAAAAAACACCCGACATAACATTTCCTTATTTGTCAATTTAATAACGCATGATTTATTCAACTTATATTGCATACTGTCATCAAAAGTTCAGTTATCACGGTATTTTTTATAATTTGAAATTATTTTGCATGCTTGCATGTTTTCAACGAATTATTACGCATGTGTGAAGAAAATCCATGCATGCAAAAAGCCATGCTTTGAACATGGCTTTGCTTTAGAGATCCGCCAGAATATGATCGATTCCTTTCCGCAGTCTTTTTTCAGGTTCATTGAAATGATTTCCCGGATTCATTTCCATCTTCACATGAGTGTACTGTCCGATCACTTCGTATGCTTCATATGTTTTCTCTTCAATTTTCTCCATAACCGGATTGCGTGTGTTCTTTTCTTTGTCGCCAAGTGACAGATAAACAGACTCACACTTCACTTTATTCTGTTTCAGATATACATCGAAATCAGGAAACCAGAGTGAACCGGAAGCTGAAACACAGCCGGCAAACGCGTCTGTTTTTGTGCAGGCATAAAGCGCGAACAACCCTGCCAGAGAGTAGCCGGCAATCATCGCTTTGCGATAAGGGATTTCCTTCATCGCATCAAGAATGATCTTCAGCGTTTCATCTGCCTGACCGCCGAAGTCTTCACCTTTGCGGAAGACTCTGTCTGCTTTCCAGGGTGAAAGATCTCTGTTCCAGTCAATGTCTTTGACAAGCAGTAATGACGAGCCTTCGATTTCAATATTCAGATCATGATCTTCGCACATGACGATCAGAATATCATTGCCTTTGATATATTCGGTATGGATCATAAGATGCTTAACTCTGTCAGATTTTCATCTTTGCAGGAAGCGATTGTTTCCTTGTTTGCAACGATACAGATACATGCCTTGTTCATCGCTTCTTCAACCGTATCCGCAAATGCACGCAGATCATCCGCATTCATGGAGAGAATCTTCTGACGGGTTTTCTGACGTGTTTCATAAGTGATTCCCCTGAAGTAGCGCATATCCTCAATGCGGATTGCGGCAGAAGGAGAAAGCAGAGGCTCGGTCGCTGCCATGGCGCCGATGATCAGCTGTGAGATATCGTCTTCGATTTCTTCACGCAGATATTCGCCGGCTGCCCGATAGGCTCTTAATGCATTTGCAGGATCGGGATCGCGGTAGGAATAGGCACAGATGGCACCGTTTGTATTGGCTGAGAAGCCGGTTCCGTATGCACCGCCCTGAACTCTCACCGTACTCCAGAGATATTCAAATGACATCACATGTGCAAGAACCATCATTCTTGCATCATACTGTCTGTCAAGACTCTTCAGATTGATGCCGGCTGCACTGTAGGCAATCGAAGCCGGAATAATGATTGCTTCATTGCACGGCTCTTCAAGAGGATAGTGCACCTTTGCCCTCATTGCATCAATGTGATGCAGACGGTCAATCATATCTTCAATGAATTCCTGATGATCGCCGGTAATGCTCATGGTAAGACGGCTGTCCGAGAAGATGATGTCCGCAAACAGTTCGCATTCATTCAGGAAGGAATCGATTCTGTTATCATAATCATTTTCAAGTTCCTTCTGATATAAAGCACCTGCATAACCGCCGGTATATTCACGGAAGACACCTTCCGCACTGACTCTGCTGTTGACTCTGCGCATGGCTGCGGCATGTCCGTTCATGATCAGTGACTGACGGTAGCTTTCATTATCCTGCTTCAGAAGATTTCTGATCTTTTCTTTGTCGTAGTCTGTTTCCTGAAGGATTTCGATGATCAGATCTCTCGCTCTGTCCAGATTCTTTTCGAGAACCGAGCAGGCAACACAAAGCACCGGAATGCAGGCATCGCTTTCATCCTTATATGAATAGACATCCAGGAAGGAACTCAGTGAGCCGAGGTCTCTGCGTACCAGTTCCTGCAGTTCTTCGAGTGTCTTGTTCTTTGTGGGAAGTGAACCTGTCAGTGTGCTGAAGAATCCAAGTGCAGGCAGGCTTGACTTCGGAATGCCGGCAAGGTTGAAATACATGTTGAAATAGACAATGCCGCCGGCTTCTTTCGGATAGACAAGAACCGGAACTCCCCTGACTTTTGTTTCGGTATATTCCGGACCGCGGTACGGTTCACTTGAAACATCACTGAGGGAAAGTCTCGGCAGGGATGCGATTGCTTCTTCACTGTCAGGTGTCTGCTGCCAGATATCAAGCTTTCTGTTAAGTTCGATATAATCTGCCGTCTTTTCCTTCCAGGATTCTTTGATTGCATGCAGCTTCGCTTTTTCTTTTTCGATTCTTTCATTCAGCAGTTCAGCTGAAGGTACTGCAATCACCGTATTCAGATGTTCATCATCCAGGATGAAATCACGGAAAAGTTCTTCATAGTAGCCTTCTTCTGTTTTTGCACGCAGCTCATCAAACAGATTGTTGATATTGAGATTGGCTGCAGGATCACCTTCATACAGCCATGTTTCCATCGCTCTTTGTGCATACATGAGACCGGCCGGTTCATGACGCTCGCGGTAGCGGAACTCCATCATATTGATTGCGGCAATCAATTGATCATGTGAAATGCCTTCCTTCACAATTTCTTCAGCCGTTTCACGGATCACTTTTCTGACTTCATCATACTGATCTTCATTTGTATTTCTGATTGTCAGAATTGCCCATGGCTGCTGGATGCCGTCAAAGATATCAAATTCAACATCCTGACCCAGCCCTCTGTCAATGATTGCTTTTTTCAGTTTTGAATCATTGTTTCCGACAATAACAGAAATCAATGCACCCCAGGCAAGATTGCGCAGTGCATCATCATAGGAAGAGACAATCTTCGCCATGGAAATCACTGCTTTGTTTTCAGGATCTTCATCTTCGGTGATTTCATATTCATAGCGTTTTACCTGTGCATCCGTCACCTTCTGCATCGGGATTGTGAAGTCTGCTTCTTCTTTTTCATAATGCGAGAAGTATTCATCATTGATATAAGCAAGCACTTCATCAATATTGAGACTGCCGTCGAGGAATACTCTGGCATTGGAAGGATGATAGAAGCGCTGATGGGTTTCGATGAACTGCTCATAGGAAAGGTCTGTGATATGCTCGGGATCTCCTCCCGAAACAAATCTGTAGCAGTTGTCCGGGAACAGCAGTCTGTTCATTTCATCGACGAGTGTTTCATCCACCGAGGAGAAAGCACCCTTCATCTCATTTAAAACAACGCCTTTGTATACGGGATCATCCGCTTCATCGCGGATTTCATAATGCCATCCTTCCTGATAGAAAATGTTCGGGTTTTCATAAATTGCAGGATGGAATACAGCATCCAAATATACGGACATCAGGTTCATGAAATCACGGTCATTGCGTGAAGATACAGGATACATTGTTTTGTCCGGATATGTGAATGCATTCAGGAATGTCTGAAGGCTTGTTTTCAGCAGCTCAACAAACGGCTCTTTCAGGGGATATTTCTTTGATCCGTTGAGTACCGAGTGTTCGAGAATGTGGAATACACCTGTATCATTTTCAGGAAGCGTCTTGAATGCAATGACAAATGTTTTGTTTTGTTCATCGCGTTTCATCCAGCATAACTGCGCTCCTGTCTGTTCATGTGTCATTTCATATAATATGCCCTCGCAGTCAGGCATTTCTCTGATTTGTGTCACTTTGAATCCGTGAATCAATGTTCCGATCGTGAGTTCCATGCGGTTTTCCTCCGTGTGCAGAAGATATTATATAAGAAAGTGCTTTCAGAGAGAAACGAAAAAACCAGTCCATCTTCCGGACCGGTTGTCTGATCTTATGATCGGTGAATTACTTCCTGGCTGAATCGGAGAGACAGATCAGGTTTGTGATCCTGACGGATCCGTTCTGTTCTCTTTTGCGCAGGTTTCTGAGATCCTTTCCGTTCATAAACTCACGGATGGATGAACTTCTTTCTTCGTAATCCACAACATACATGGATCTGTTTTCTGTGTACTGCATTGTCGTTATTCCTTTCTGCTTTGCGGCGCAGACGGAATGTTATGATTTTCAGATGTTTATTCTTCTGACTCCTTTTCAGGCATCACAAGTCTGCCGTCTGAGCCGATTGTAAAGCTCACTTTATATGTGTCGCCGGTAACAGGTTCTGCAGATTCGGAGGTTGAATAGTAATCTTCTGTTTTTAACATGAAGTCACTTTTATCATTCGGAACAATGAAGACCAGGGAACCTCTGACTTCTTCTTCCGGGGCAATTTCATAGACTGATTTAAGCTCATTGCTGACAACGGGATCTTCACCGTAGGCCGATATCGGGGCATCATAATCATATTCGCCTTCACCCCATGCGAGCCAGAAATCGGCATCACCCATGGAGACGGTGTTTTCGGTTGTATTTTTCACAGTCACATCCACAACGAGGAACTGATACTCGTCAATGGTGGATTTGTCTGCAAGGGTTGTCTCTGTATATGCATCATTTACCGTATAGTCAAAAAACATTGTCGCAAGCGGTGTACCTGCTTCTGCTTCAGTGATTCTGACTTCTTCCTTCCGGCATCCGCTTAAACAAAAAACGGTCGCAGCCGCAATGATTGCAGGAATCAGCTTTCTCATATATCCCTCCGTTCGCAAGATTTCCGACGAACGTTAACAGTTTAGCACAGATTATATTTCTTCACCATACTGTTAAAATGCTTCATGCATGCTCACGGGATTTTCAAAAATAAAATCTCCTTTCTCCGGGTGAAGCCTGCACCTTGAAGAAAGGAGAATATCATATTCTGTCAGTCATGCAGAAAGTCTCATATTCAGCAGCCCATCAATCGCTGATATTTTCTGCAGCCTTCTGAATTTCTTCTTTCAATTCATCATAAGTTACGGTTTTGACCGGATATGTACCATCAGGATCAGTCAATATACTGCTGTTATTCGGTCTGACAAAGACTCCGTCATCTGTTTCCCTGTAAGTCCCCTGCCATGAGCCTGCGGCCCAGTACACATGATCTGTTTCACTCCACGGTACATCTGCATCGATTTCAGGTACCGGAATCAGACAGTAAACACCTTTGTCACCGATTTCAGGATAATAATATCCTTCAGGTATAAATGAAATATACTTGGTTTTCAGTTCTTCATCACTCAGTTCTGCAAAGCCTTCCGATTCACGATATGCCTGTCTTTCCTCTTCGGTTTTATGCGCATTGATGTAATCCGCAAGAGTGACATATCCGCCCATCTTCAGTAGTTTGATTTCAGTGCCGCCTGCTTCACCGTAAAGAGTTTCAATAATATGAACAGTTTCAAGAGTCTGTGCGACTCCGTTTCCTTCCGCCGGGAATATGGTGAAGTCTGTTACTTCGCCGTAAATAACTGCCTCACTGACTTCAAGACGGTCTTCCATAGATTCGAAGTGATATTTGTGATCTGCATTTCCTTCGCCGAATATCACAATATCTTCCGCAGCAGGTGTATGCGGTGTTTCTGTTTCCTGCGAAGCCGTTTTTTCAGAACATCCTGCAGATAACAGTGAACAGATACAAAATGCTTTAATGATATTTTTTAAATTCATATAGCCTCCCTCTGCAGCATGTATGATGTGCAGCTGACGAAACACAGAAGTTCGTTTTCTTCTTCAGAAGCAGTACTCATCCCTGAATCATCCGCATTTACAGATACGTTGTCTGAATGAATCAAAGAAACCAGCAGGAATAAAATCAAAATACACTTCATTCTTTTCGTTTGTTCCTATCTCCTTTCGCTTTTTTCAAAATCAAATGAAATGAATATATGTAAAAAGTGATTGCTTAATTTCAAATTAACAGGTTATATCAAAAAAAAAAGACAATTATTTCAAATCGGCAGATTATCAAAACAAAACTATACAAATTGAGAGTATAGTTTCCGGGATTGCGGGTTAACCGGATCAATCAAGTCATTCTTCGAGGTTAGATCATGCAATACAGGCTGTTCTGAGGATATATGCATTCACAATCAGGCGTTCTTTTGCACACCTCGTGAACGGTTGAAACCGTTTGTTCTCAGCAGTCCGGTATCCTGTGATTCAATGAAATACATGCATTCAGGATGATGACAGGCTGTCTGTATTTCAGATTCTTTCATCATAAAAAACTCCTTTCACTGCAGCAGACTAATCAAACTGCCGAAGAAAGGAGAAATTGAAGATGATTTGAAATCAGCCGGAAAACCCTGTCCGGTATTAACATGCAGCGTTAATTACCCGTATACATCATCAGCCATCCGCAGCCATCTGTATAATAGCCTCTGGCAATAAGTGCTCCGCTTTCATCATATACGGTTCTTGATACAGGCTGATGTGCACTGTACTCTGTTACGGTTCTCTGATATGAACCTGAAGGCTTCCACACAGTTAAGGGCATACTGTTGTTTGAAGCCGTTTTTTCAGAACATCCTGCAGATAACAGTGAACAGATACAAAATGCTTTAATGATATTTTTTAAATTCATATAGCCTCCCTCTGCAGCATGTATGATGTGCAGCTGACGAAACACAGAAGTTCGTTTTCTTCTTCAGAAGCAGTACTCATCCCTGAATCATCCGCATTTACAGATACGTTGTCTGAATGAATCAAAGAAACCAGCAGGAATAAAATCAAAATACACTTCATTCTTTTCGTTTGTTCCTATCTCCTTTCGCTTTTTTCAAAATCAAATGAAATGAATATATGTAAAAAGTGATTGCTTAATTTCAAATTAACAGGTTATATCAAAAAAAAAAGACAATTATTTCAAATCGGCAGATTATCAAAACAAAACTATACAAATTGAGAGTATAGTTTCCGGGATTGCGGGTTAACCGGATCAATCAAGTCATTCTTCGAGGTTAGATCATGCAATACAGGCTGTTCTGAGGATATATGCATTCACAATCAGGCGTTCTTTTGCACACCTCGTGAACGGTTGAAACCGTTTGTTCTCAGCAGTCCGGTATCCTGTGATTCAATGAAATACATGCATTCAGGATGATGACAGGCTGTCTGTATTTCAGATTCTTTCATCATAAAAAACTCCTTTCACTGCAGCAGACTAATCAAACTGCCGAAGAAAGGAGAAATTGAAGATGATTTGAAATCAGCCGGAAAACCCTGTCCGGTATTAACATGCAGCGTTAATTACCCGTATACATCATCAGCCATCCGCAGCCATCTGTATAATAGCCTCTGGCAATAAGTGCTCCGCTTTCATCATATACGGTTCTTGATACAGGCTGATGTGCACTGTACTCTGTTACGGTTCTCTGATATGAACCTGAAGGCTTCCACACAGTTAAGGGCATACTGTTGTTTCTGATGACCGTCTCATGAATTGTGCCGTCATCGTTGTATGTATTTTCAATGCTGTAAACAGTCTGCAGGAAGTTCTTCGTTACGGTCATTGAAGCGATCTTTCCTTCCGGTGTATATGTGAAGACTGCGATATAGCGCTGCGAATCAATATTGAGAATCGCATGGTCGGGATATTCTTCACCGGTCCATTCAATTTCCATTTTTTCACCGCTTGATGAAGTGATTGTTTCTCTTTCCAGAATTCCTTTTGAATTGTGGGAATAACTGAAATCAAGAATGTATCTCGAAACTTCGGAGATGGAAGTCAGTCTCTTGATATACTGATCGCTGTTGATCTCTGTCTTTTCCGAAAGCCAGCTGAAATCTCCACCTGAAGGATATACGCTCAGTACAAACTCTTCGGTATCATCCCATGCAAATGTTCCGAATACTGTCTTCTTCACACTGTCATTCTGATATGCCTTGGCGAACTGCCATTTGCCGTTGAGATCATAAATGAGTTCTGCTCTGTAAAGCTCGTTTCCCTTTTCGTCATAGCAGACTGCTGTTTCCAATAAGCCTGCAAGATTATAGACATTGCCATGTTCATCGGCATAGCTGCCGCCGCCTTCAATCGCTTTGATTCTGCGTAAGATCACTTCATCATCGGTCAGTTCATATTCCTTCTTCAGATAAGTGACTGCCTTCTCGGCATCATTTGCCGCAATTGCTTCATAGGCAAGCTTCTCACATGTTTCGGCATAGCCCTTGATCACATCTTCATTGTCGCTGAAGTTCTTATAAGCAATTTCATATGTTTCATATGCTTTCTCAAACTGAGCGATGCGGTAGTACGAATCAGCGATCATGATATATGCATCATTGTTCTGTCCCCACCTGACGGCGTGATTCAGGGAACCGATCGCTGTTTCATAATCCTGCGACTGATAAGCCTGCACTCCTTTTTTATATTCACGGTCCATAAAAGAACGCATACCGAGAGTCACACCGACAATCACGGTAATGATAACCGCTGCCGCAATGACCAGAATGCGGATGACTTTTTCAAGCTGCTTTTTCGGCGGTTCATCACCGAGTTTCTGAAGCTCTTCATCTTCTGCAAGAGACTTTCCGCAATTTGTGCAGAACTTTACGCCGTCTTCAATTTCAGCGCCGCAATAAGGACATTTCATAGTATTCCCCCATCTTCAGAAAAGGACACCGGTACCGGTATCCTTCATCAATCAATAAAGAATTCTGCTGACAGCGATCTCGGCACGTCCGAGTGAAATTCTGTCATCTTCTTCAAGCGGTGCACTGCCGAGTGAAGGCAGCTTTGTTCCGTTGAGATATGTTCCGTTATGTTCGGATACATCTTCAATGAACAGACCGTTTTCATTTGAATAGATGCGCGCATGTCTGCGGCTGACTGCAGGCTCGCTGATTACAAGATTGCAGGATGTCTGCTCTCTTCCGATCAGACACGGCAGTGTATCGATTTCATGTGTTTCGGACTGACCGCCGACTGTGACTGTCACAACAAGACCGGTTGCCTTCGGAACATTCATCACAGGTGCTGCTTCCTCAACAACATCCTCTTCCTCAGGTTCATCATCAACCGTGATCATCTGAATTTCAGAAGGAACTTCTTCAGCTTCAGGTTTCTCTTCAACGACTTCAGGCTCGATGACTTCTTCTTCAGCCGGGTCGATTGTAAAGCGCATAACCTGTTCTTCCTCTTCGGGAACTTCAGTCATTTCCGGTTCATTTTCCGGGAATACAACTTCCTCAGGTACATGCAGAGCGACTTCAGGCTCAGGTGTCACTTCTTCAGCCACCGGTGTTACTTCCTCAATGACTTCAGGTTCAGCGACCGGTTCAGCTGTTTCGACAGGTACAGCTTCAGGCTCCGGTTCGGAAACCGGTTCAGCTTTAGCCTTACGTTTTCTGGCAGCGCGTTTTGCCTGCTGCCTGGGTGAAGGAACTTCCCTGCCTTCTTCATCGACGTAGTATATATTCTTCTTGACTGCCAGGAAGATGACAGCGAGCAGAAGCACGCAGCATACACCTGCCAGTCCGTAGATTATCATCTTATCAAACTCTGGATCATTCAGCATAAATCAACCTCTTTTCGCCTGTGGCGGTACGTTTTCGCGTACATCATACAACAAATCAGGCTTTCATGTCATCACTCAATAGATCGGACGGTCTTTATGAGCCTGGGAGCGGATGGTTTTGATCACCATGATATCCAAAAGGATCACGAACACATAGAAGAAAATAATGGATGCGTCCGAACCGATCATGAGTGCGCCGTCATATACGGCATGAAGGAATACTGCCGCAAGATACGCAATCCACTGATACATCGTGGTTCCGTATGCATCGCCTGTAACTTCGGCATTTTTTGCACGGGCATAATAGATTCCCATATAAACCGCAAAGCTCATGTGAGCCGGGATTGTCAGGATCGCCCTCTGAAATGCGACTTCAAGGTCACCATAGCTGAAGACATAGAGCACATTTTCAAGTGCCGCAAATCCGAGTGACACAAAGACTGCATAGACAATGCCGTCAAACGTGTAATTGAATTCGGCATTTCTCCAGGTGGACTTTTTCAGGAAGAAATACTTTGTACCTTCCTCTGAAAGGCCGACCATGATTGCCGTCACAACCGCATAGCCTGCTTCACTGATCGCATGCGAGTCGTAATACCACTCCATCACCCATGTCGCAGCCGTTTCAACAAGCATCGCCGCCAGTGCAGAGGCACATCCGCCGAGGATGCATCTGAACAGAAGCTGACCGGGTTCTTTTTCTCTTTTGTCATGCTTATAGATGTAAATCATCATGATCACAGCCGGGATGACTGCTGCGCCCAGATAGACGAGTCCTTTGTTCAATCCAATCAGCGGAAATGCAAACATATTCAGCACGTACCTTTCTGTTCATCCTTATGAACAAGATCATAGATCCGGTTCTTGGAGATGCCGGTCTGTCTGGAAACTTCCCTGATTGCGCTGCTTGTGCTCATTCCTGCTTCAATCGATTCATTGACCATGTTCAGGATGATCGACATATCGATATCCTTGGAGTAATCATCTCTGTTGCCTTCGATGACAACGACCATTTCACCTTTGAGCTCATCGGAGATTTCAAGCACTTCGCTGATTGTTCCTCTGATGAATTCTTCATGAATCTTGGTCATTTCACGGCACAGGCAGATTCTCCTGTCGCCAAGCACTTCCAGACAGCTTTTCAGCATTTTTGTAATTCTGTGGGGTGCTTCATAGAAGACCATCGTCATCGGATAGTTCCTGTATTCCTGAAGCTTTTTGACTCTGTCACCGTTTGCGGAAGGCAGAAAGCCGATAAACAGAAACGGCTGGGCAATGAGTCCTGAAGCCACCACTGCATTGAGCACAGCACTCGGGCCGCTGAGC
>AUXO014504618.1_pt1 | contig 15596 bp, 10 predicted proteins | sample 768731 | NCBI WGS metagenome assembly AUXO01 (sample SAMN02715735, study PRJNA202380) | gut metagenome | biome: sheep rumen | host: Ovis aries | place: New Zealand: Palmerston North
TTCAGAATAACTTGCTAAATCTTCAGATAACAAATCTATTTCAGAATATGTAGAAAGAGATAGCTTTGATTTCGTTGCTATATTATATTTTTCGTCAATACTATCAATAATTATTTCACTGTCAGTCTCAGTCGTTTCGCTTTTTGTTGAAGGAACGATAGTATCATTCGATTCATCTGGTTCCTCTTCTTCAAAATCAGACTCTGGTTCAGCATCACAATCACTTGCTACACTTATAATATCGTCTTCAGATTCAGCTTCATTGTCACTTGCAACATAAGTATTATCAATCTCATCTTCTATATCAGTATACAAAGTTCGATTAGTCTCATTATTTAATGAAACTTCTTTTCTCTTTACCAATGCATCAACAGAATCAGCAAAAGTAGAAAACCCTGAACTTGTAAAAATTATAGAAAGTATAAGAAGTACTGTTATTACATTTTTAGTGTGATGCTTAATCATAAATACTATCTCCATTCTTTTAAATATAAAAAAGCAGTGGCATAGCCACTGCTGATCACAATAATTGATAAAAGCCTCTTTATGTGATCATTCAAATCAATTAGTGGCTTTATACAATTATATTATATATTAAAATTATATCATAGTAAAAATATTTTTTTAAATATTCATAAAATATTAATAAACATTTATAAAGGAATATATACACTTATCTAATAATAGCTATTTTTATAGCCTTGTCATTAATATCCCACTCTTTTATGATTGCATCAGCTTGAGGTTTGATAGTATATATATTTTTAGCCATAATGTCTTTCAAAAGCATATCAATATGGCTATTTACAAGGCTCATGATATAATCATCATCATATACATATACATCTATTTTATCCATCACATCAAAATTTGACTCTTTTCTCATCGTCTGTATTTTAGATATGATTTCTCTTATATAACCTTCTTCAATCAAATCTTTATCAAGAGTCGTATCAAGCACAACTGTAAGAGGTCCATCAATTGCTGTTATATAACCCTCTTTTTTAGATGCATCTATTATAAGATCTTCTTCTTTAAGCTCAATATGCTCACCATCAATATCAAATTTGATAAAACCGTTTTCTTTAAGATTCGTATATTCTTTCGCACCATCAATATTCAATAAATACTCTTTTATCTTACCAAGCAATTTGCCATATCTTGGCCCTACAGTTTTTAGCTGTGGCTTAAAAACATATGATGTATACTCACTTAAGTCATCCGGAAATTCAACATTTTTGATATTGAGTTCAGATGAAATTATATTTACATAGTAAGCATCAAGAACTACATTTGATTTTGCAAGCATCTTCTTTAGTGGTTGTCTATTTTTAATTTTTGCCTCATTTCTTGCTGCTCTTCCAAGTTCAACGAGTTTAATAGCAACTTCCATATCATCATTTAGTTTATAATCAATAAGGCTTTCATCACATTTTGGATACGGACATAAGTGTACAGATTTTGGCATATTATCATCTATAGATTTTACAAGATTTAGATATATCTCTTCACTTATAAATGGTACATAAGGAGCTATAAGTTTTGAAAATTCTACTAAAGTAGTATAAAGTGTTGAATATGCATTAATCTTATCTTGTTCCATGCCACTTGACCAAAATCTATCACGATTTCGTCTTATATACCAATTTGACAATTCGTCGACAAATTTAAAGATCTTTTGAGTTGATTCTGTAATTCTAAAATTCAAAAGATCATCAGTTACTTCTTTAATCGTTATATTGAGCTTTGAGAAAAGCCACTTGTCCATTTTTGAAAGATTATTCATATCAATCTTGTGAACTTTTGGATCAAAGTTATCTATATTTGCATATAATACAAAAAATGCATATGCGTTGTGAAGTGTTCCAAGGAATTTACTTTGTCCTTCAAGTACAGACTTTTCAGAAAATCTTTTTGGAAGCCATGGAGCAGAATTTGTATAGAAAAACCATCTTATACTATCAGCACCATACTTTTCAAGAGCATCAAGTGGTTCTATGGCATTGCCTTTACTTTTTGACATCTTTTGTCCATGTTCATCTTGCACATGGCCGAGCACGAGACAATTTTTAAAACAAGATTTATCAAAAAGAAGTGTAGACTCTGCAAGAAGTGAATAAAACCATCCTCTTGTCTGGTCAACAGCTTCACAGATAAATGATGCTGGAAATTGTTCTTCAAAAAGTTCTTTATTCTCAAATGGATAATGATGCTCTGCATAAGGCATAGCTCCAGAGTCAAACCAGCAATCTATAACCTCTTTTACTCGAGTCATCTTATGCTTACAATCTGGGCATTCTATATGAATATTATCAATATATGGTCTATGAAGTTCTACATCATCAAATTTTTCTATAGCTTTTTCTTTTAACTCTAATTTACTTCCAATTGCTATTCTTTTACCACATTCTTCACATTCCCATATATTAAGCGGGGTTCCCCAATATCGGTTTCGTGATATGCCCCAGTCTTGTACATTTTGAAGCCAATCACCAAATCTGCCCTTTCCTATACTTTCTGGATACCAATTTATAGTATCATTATTTGCAATCAGCTTATCTTTAACTTCTGTCATCTTGATAAACCATGATTCTCTTGCATAATATATAAGTGGAGTGTTGCATCTCCAGCAATGTGGATATGAGTGCTCTATAATTGGTGAATCAAAAAGAAGTTCTCTTTCTTTAAGATTTTTAAGAACAAGTGGGTCCGTCTCTATAACTGTCTTTCCTTCAAAATCAGTTTCACTTGTCATCATACCCTTAGCATCCACAAACTGTACAAATGCTATATCATTTTTCGCACATACTCTATTGTCATCTTCGCCAAATGCAGGTGCAATATGTACTATACCCGTACCATTTTCTGCAGATACATAAGTATCAGCAACTACAATATAGGCTTTCTTCTTTTGTTTCTCTACGATTTTTACAGCATAATCATATAACGGCTCATATTCAATTCCTACAAGTGATTCTCCTTTGCAAGTTTCAATTATTTCATATTTTTTCTTATCATCAGAATCAACTTTTATACATGATAAAGTTGACTCTATAAGGTCTTTTGCAAGTATATATGTATAGCCATCAATACATTTAATTTTTGCATAGATTAAATCTGGATTTACACATAGTGCAAGATTTGATGGTAAAGTCCAAGGTGTTGTTGTCCATGCAAGAAAATATTCATCTTTATTTTTTAATTTGAATCTTACTACAGCAGTTTTTGTTTTTATGTCTTTATACCCTTGAGCAACTTCATGACTACTAAGTGGTGTACCACATCTTGGACAGTATGGCACAATTTTAAAACTTTTATATAAAAGATTTTTATCAAATAAAGTTTTAAGTGCCCACCACTCTGATTCAATATAATTATCTTCATATGTTATATAAGGGTTTTCCATGTCGGCATTAAAAGCAACCTTATATGAGAAATCTTCCCACATCTCCTTATATTTCCATACATTTTCTTTGCACTTTTTTATAAATGGTTCGATGCCATATGCTTCAATCTGATCTTTACCATTTATACCAAGCTGTTTTTCTACTTCAAGTTCTACAGGGAGACCATGTGTATCCCATCCTGCTTTTCTTGGGACATATGCTCCATTCATAGCATGAAAACGAGGTATCAAATCTTTAAATGCTCTTGTCTCAACATGACCTATATGAGGTTTACCATTTGCAGTTGGTGGTCCATCATAAAACACATAAGAATTTGTATTCTTATTTTCTATATTGTGTGAAAGTGCAAGTTCATTAATCTTATTGTCTTTCCAATATTTTTCAATTTGATTTTCATTTTCTACAAAATCTAAATTTGTATTAACTTTTTTAAACATATAAAACTCCTATTAATAGTTATTTCTATATATAATTTCTGTCCCAAATTCATCAAATCTAAATGGTATCTCAAGAAGATTTTTAAGTTTTCCTCTAAGCTTATCTTGATACTCTTTTCTGATATAGAATAATATAAAACCACCGCCACCTGCCCCAAGCAATTTTCCACCAAGTGCACCTGCACTCATTCCTTCATTATATATATCATCAATATAATTATTACTTATGCCCGTATTTAAGCCTTTTTTTAGATTCCAAGTATAATCAAGTAGTTTTCCAAAATCATCAATTTGGCTTTTTTCCAGATAACTATATGCTTCATCCACAAGTTTATTTAATTCAAGCAAACGATTAATATTGTGTGATAGATTTGTCTTTGTATTATTTTGAATTTCAAAAGAATTTCTCGAGATTCCAGTAAAAAACATCATAAGATTGTCATTTAAGCTTTTTTTAAGTTCAAAATCCATATCAAGTGGTCTTACATTATATCCACTACTATATTCTTTTCCAAAAGATATGAGATTAAAATTACCAAAAGATGCAGCAATCTGATCTTGTATGCCACCAGCTTCATTACACATTGTTCTCTCTATATATATAGCAGCATCAGCAAGCACTTTTTTATAATTATATGAACCTGCTTTTGAATTTATATCTTTAAAAATCTCATCATTCTTAAGTCTTAAAAGGCAATTACAAAGTCCAACTGCAAATGATGATGAAGTACCAAGTCCTGTTTTCGCTGGCAAATCTGCATCATAGTAAACCTTTATATTTTTTATATCATAGAGCTTAAGCGCATTTCTAACCATTGGGTGCACAATTGAATCAACATCATTAACTTGCTCAACTTTAGAATATATTACTTCATCTTTATATTCAAAAAATTCTGGCAAATATCTGACATTTACGTAGCAATACTTGTCAATAGTTGTAGATAGAACTTTGCCACCATACTCATTATAAAACTCTGGGAAATCTGTCCCACCACCAAAAAAAGATATTCTAAATGGAGTTTTACTTATAATCATTATCTAGACCTCTTCCATGTGTTTTTACTAAATAAAAGAAGCATTGGAAATATCTCAAGTCTTCCAGTAAGCATCAAGAAAATAAATACAAGTTTAGAATTGGTTGCGAATATTGAAAAATTGCCCGCTGGTCCAATCTTTGAAAGCCCAAGACCAATATTATTAAATGTCTCAAGTACACTTGATATTGTTGTCTCAAAATCAAAATTTTCAAATGATATGAGTATAATGCTTAAAAGTATAATAAGAATATATATAAGTGTATAAACTGCTACTGTCCTTATAGTTTCGCTTTCAATTTTTTTACCTTCAAATCTTACTGTTCTAACTGAATTTGGATGTAATTGATGATAAATTTCTATAAAAATTGATTTTATATCTATTAAAACTCTTGACACTTTAAAACCACCGCCTGTTGAACCTGCACATCCACCTATTATCATAAGTAGAAGTAATATATTTCTTGAAAGTATTGGCCATAAAGTATAATCAGATACTGCAAAGCCCGTAGTAGTAATAATTGATGATACTTGAAAAAAAACATTGTGTATAGAAAGTGATGACCTTCCATTTATCATAAAGATATTTAAAGCTATAAGTGCAACAGAAATTATGACGAACATGAGATATGCTCTTAACTCTTCAGACTTTAAGGCAATTTTTATTCTTTTAATTGATATAAGATAGTATAGATTGAAATTAACACCAAAAATAAGCATAAATATAGCAATCAATGTCTGACTTATAGTATTATAATCTGCACATCCGTTTTTAGTCACAACGAATCCACCAGTTCCAGCGGTTCCCATACCTATACAAATTGCATCATATATTGGCATACCGCTTAAAATATATGAGATAATCGCTATGATAGTAAGTACAAAATATATTACATATAAAGTCTTCGCTGTATCATGGACTTTTGGGACAAGCTTTCCAACCGTAGGTCCAGGGCTTTCAGCTTTCATTATAAGCATATTATCACTTTGAGTAGGAAGTATGGCAAGCATCAGTACAAGTACCCCCATACCGCCAACAAAATGAGTAAAGCATCTCCAGAAATTCATACACTTTGGAAGTATAGATACATCATTTATTATTGTTGCACCAGTAGTTGTAAATCCAGATACAGTTTCAAATAATGCGTCTATAAAACTTGGTATGGTTTTCGAAAGGTAAAAAGGGAGTGCTCCAAATATCGAAAGTGAAACCCAACCAAGAGCAACAATGACAAATCCTTCCGCAAAATAAAAACGCTCTTCCGTCTTAAAAAGCTGTTGTATCATTATTCCAATTAGAATCATAAATGCAGCAATAAAAATAAAATATCTACCAATTGGTTCATTATAAATAATAGATACAATATAAGGTATAATCATAAGTATACCTTCTAGCACTATAAGTCCTGCTATAAAATTTACTACTCTCTTTATGTTCAAAAGCGCTCCAATATATCAACTAAACTATTAAGCTTATTATCTTTAGTAATCACGACAACACTATCGCCATCAAGCAACATATCATTACCATTTGGTCTTATAACACTACCATTTCTATATATTCCTGCAATTATGACATTGGGTTTAAGACTCAAATCTTTAAGTGGCACATTAGTCACTTTTGATTTTCCTTTTATTCTAAATCCAAGTCCTTCAACTCTACCATTGCACAGACTATATAGTGTCTCTATGTTACTTGATGAAGCATTTGAAGATGCTCTCACATATGAAACTATTATATTTGCTGCTATCCTTTCAGGATTGACAATAGAATCAAGATGAATGTCCTTTAATGCATCAATAAAACTTAAATGATTGACCTTTGTAATGACCTTAATTTTTTTAGTAGCATTTGCGAGTAGTGATAATATTATGTTTTCTTCGTCCATACCAGTAAGTGTCACAAAAGCATCTACATCATACATCCCTTCTTGTCTAAGTAAATCTTTATCCGTAGCATCAGCATTTACAACAGAGACACTGGGAAATGCTTCTGAAAGACTTTCACATCTTCCAAGGTCCTTTTCAATGACTTTTATATTTGAATTAGACTTAGTTAAAATGTCGATAAGATAACGTGATATACGACCTGCACCTATAATCATAAATGACTTAAGAGGTTTGTAATTAAAACCAATTTCACTAAAAAACTTTATGACATTGTCATGGTCTGCAACAAAAAGTATATTATCATTTTCTTTTATCTCTGATTCACCTGTTGGTATGATTATATTGTCATCTCTTTCTATAACGCAGATAAGAATACTGCAGTTTAAAACTTTTTGAATCTGGCTAAGTTTTACTCCAACAATTTTTGAGCCTTCATTAACCTTTACTTTTAAAAGATTGAGCCTACCTTTAAAAAATGAATCTGATGATATCGAATTTGAATATCTTGATATTCTTGCTATCTCACGAGCTGTAGCAAGTTCAGGATTTATTGTAAGCGAGATATCAAGTTCTTTCATTATATACTCAATTTGCTTTGCATATTCATGATTTCGTATACGAGCTATAGTTTTACATCTTGATGACTTACGAGCTATCATACATGTAAGTATATTTAACTCGTCACTACTTGTGACTGCAATTACAAAATCAGCAGTATCAACTTCCGCTTCAAGCAAAACACTTTGTATTGCGCCATTGCCAACAAGGCACATGCAGTCAACAGAGTTTTGTATCAAATCTATTCTTGATTGCTCTTTATCAATAACTATTACATTGTGTTTTTCTTCTACTAAAGCTTTTGCAAGTGTAAAACCAACTTTACCACAGCCTACAATAATTATCTTCATAAGTTCTCCATTTATCTATATTCAACAATTGGGTTAAAATTAAATCCTGATATATACCCATTAATAATTACTTTAATCTTTTTTAGTTTATTATCTTTAGAAAGCAAAAGTACTTTTATAATATGATAGACATTCCTGATAAATAAGTACAAAAGTCCTCTAATTCCTTCTCTTCTAAAACAATACACATCATTTCGATAAATATACTTATATCTTTCTATTCTATCAGAAGTATCTTTTACAATTGTCACGCCAAAATTGTTTTTGCATTTATGAGTTACTATACTTTTATTGCAGAGATAGCCAGGAAGCGCAGTGCTACCAATACTTTTTAGCGTCAATCTTCTTGTCCACTCAAGGTCATCAGTCCAGATGATAAAATCTTTTATAGGAAGCCCAACCTTTTCTACATCATTTTTTTTAACAAATAGTGACACAAATGAGGCATAATCTACATTTACATAAGGCGAATTAAAATCATTAATTTTTCTTGCTACACTTTTTCTCTGGACATTGGTTTTGCATATACTTCCATCAGTCCAAAGTACTTTACTTGATAAAAAGCCATATTGACCATTGAACTTATGATGAGCATTAATCAGTTCGGCAAGTGAATCATTTCTCACTATACAATCATCATCCATTATCCAAAAAAAGTCATAATCAAGTTTAAGAGCATTCTTTAGTCCATAATTAAACCCACCAGCACCATTTAAGTTTTCATCGAGATTGTAGATATAAAACTTTATATCAGTATATGCACTTGGAAGACTTAGCAAAAACTCTTTTGTGCCGTCACTACTATTGTTATTCACAACAAGTATATCAGTAGGACATGTAGACTTAGAAATGGCATTAATACATTCTTTTAAAAGTTTAAGTCTATTATATGTCACTATGATAGCCAATACACTTTTTTTACTATAATCCAATTATCTGTCTACCTTTAATATTGTAAAGATTTTTATATTATGAGATTTTATATAATTTATAAATCTTCCCATAAGTAAAGTTAATGATATATTTCTTAAAATTAGAGGGATATACATAAGCTTTAGATATAGTTTTCTCGGTCTCGCACATTTTATTGATGTTTTAAAATTGTCGCTTGAAAAATACTTCTTTACTTCATCTCTCTTTTCTATATCTGTAAGAGTGCATTCTTTATTATATAAGTTTACTATACATTCAATAAGCCTATCTACATATCTTCTTGATATCATTTCAAAAGAATCAGTATCAGAAAGCATATCCCAATACTTATATATATCAAGCATATATGTATGCTCTTCTTCTCTTTTGTCATAAAGATTTTTTACATACTTCTGAGTTTCAGAATCACTTCTTTTTCTTACAAAATTATAATAACATTTTTTGGTAATTACTACATTTTTTATGTCTCTTATGACATTTAGTACAAACGGGAAGTCATCTCTATATAATATAGGAAAAGTGATGTCATTGTTTTTCAAATACGAAAGCTTATACAATTTATTCCAAGGTGGATAAAACATATTGATATCAAAATTGCGATAGGCATCTTTTCTAAATGTTTCATAATCACTATACACCTTTATAGTATTATTGTCTCCAGTATATGGTACATATTCTTTTGTTATATACTCTTCATTATTATAATATGTATTAATCCTAAATCCTGATATAACAAGATCACTTTTATAATCCTTTGCCAAAGTATATAGATCATGGAGCATATTATCGTCAACATAATCATCACTATCAAAAAAAGCCACATAAGATCCTTTTGCAATTTTAAGAGCACTATTTCTTGCATTATGTGCTCCAAGATTATCTTGATTGATAAGTTTAACTCTACTATCAATATTCAGATACTTTTCACAAATATCTTTAGATCCATCTGTAGACCCATCATTTACAAGTATAAGTTCAAAATCACTAAATGTTTGTCTTAACACTGAATCAATTGAGTTCTTGAGATAATCTTCTACATTATATACAGGCATAATAACTGTAATTTTTGGATTATTTATTTGCATTAGTCATTATATGATCCTTACTTTTTTCATTGAATCCTTCAGTATTATCTTTCAAGAATAAAACTTTAATCGTTCTAAAAATCAATTCAAGGTCAAATATCACACTATATCTTTTTATATATATAAGATCAAGTTTTAATTTGTTAATTGCAGATGTATTGTACTTACCATAAATTTGAGCAAGTCCTGTTATGCCAGCCTTTACTTTATACCTATATGTAAACTCAGGTATTTCTTCTGAATAAAGCTTAACATGTTCGATTCGCTCTGGTCTTGGTCCAACAATGCTCATATCGCCAATTAATACATTTATAAATTGTGGTATCTCATCTATATGAAACTTTCTTATAAATGCTCCTATTTTAGTTATGCGATCGTCATCATCAGTAGTTGGTCTTACAATTGTAGTTTTATCTACTTTCATAGATCTAAACTTAATGATTGTGAATTTTTTTAAGTCGATAGTCACTCTCTCTTGAAAGTAAAAAACTGGTCCATTATCTTCAAGTTTTATAAGAATTGCAACTATAAGCCAAAAAGGTAAAAAAACGAGTATAACTATAAGACTCAATGCAATATCAATAATTCTCTTGATAAACTTTGATTCAAGGCTTAAACTAAAATTTGATGAATAATATATCGGTGTATCAAATGCAAATATATCATCACTATATTTTATGAGTATATCAGAAAGTTTAGGGATTAAATAGACATCTTTCGATGTATTAAACGAATACTTTAGTACATCATTTCTATCTTCTGATGTAAGATCACCAATTAGTATATTGTCGTATTTGTCGCACTCTGCATAGATGTCTTTTATCTTATCTCTATTAAATGTAATTTTCGAATCTATATCATATAGATCTTTTCTTTTGGAAATCTTATGTATAATTTCATCGATTTCTACATCATTGGAAATGAGAAGTAACTTCTTTGGTGAATAAAAATTATTGTATAGGAAAAGAACTAAAAGCGACCATACTACAATTATCACCATATCATTTAGCGTCATATACAGTATCGGCATAAACGGCAAAAAGCCAATAGAAGCTGTAGGTATAATTACTAAGAGATATACTAAGGTATTGCAAAATATAACAGATAAAAACTCAGAAATAATTATGAGCACAATTTTTTGAGTAGATAAATTATTGCAATCAAAAATTATCATAAAAATGTATAGTAATACTATATACACAAAAGTAATAAATATATTACCTTTCATGATATATGGAAATCTAAGTAGCACATTATAGTCATTAATCCATGTGTAAAAGAAAACTATACTGAGTGCTATGATAAGTGTCATCACAAGCACAACATTAATTATGGCGTTAATCTGTTGATTTTTTTTATTGCTATTTATCATTAACAATTACTTCTCTATTCTCAATATACCCAGCAACGCTTATATAAAGAAGAGTGAAAAATACTGGTGTTGTTATAGGTATAGCAATATTAACTACTGCCTGAACCATATAAGCCACTACTGCTGAAATAGGTGCAAGTATATATATATTATGTTTCATATTTTTTATACCATATCTTATACCACTTATAAATATTCCAAGATATGATACAAGTCCTATGATACCTTCACAAATTAAGTAGTTGATATACTCATTGTGGGCGCTATCATAAACTTCGCCAAATTTCTCTACCATCTCTTCATAAAAAGTTCGTTCAGAAACTATTAAATATGTATCAGGGCCATATCCAAAGAGTCTTTGGAATATACTGAAATTTTCAGTGAAGTTTGTAAATGCTATCCTCCAGTTATGTCCTCGATGAGTTCCCCAATAATCGTCAAAGACAAGTTGATGTGAAGAAGGTAATTGGTTCCACAAATCAACATGTTGCTTAAATATATTCATATCAAGCAATATGTATACGACAAATGCTGCCCCTAAAATAAGTACTGCTGAATAAATATATATTATTTTTTTAGGTAGTACACTATCAAGTGGTTTTAACCCGCTTATCACTGTATCACCATAATTTGGTTTAAGTTTTGTCATGATAATACCCACAATTACAACTAAAACCATAAAAGGAATAAATGAATATGCAAGAACTGGTTTACTAACTACATCTATAAAAAATGAACCTTGATATCCATTATGTGGTAATTTTAAAGCAAGTGAAAATATGAATAATGAAAGCAATAATACATTAATCAGTATCAAATATCTTAAAAGAGATCTACGATTTTTAAGTATAAAGAATGGCAGAAATACAAAAAAGCCAAAAAATCCAAGTACTGCATTATCGGCAAATCCAAATATAGTACCACAACACGAAATAACTGACGCTATTATGTATAGTACCATTCTGATTTTATTTTTCTCGACAACAAAAAGTGTACTTGATAGTGCAAAAATCATTATAGTGTAATTGGTATAGGTATTGAGGTTACCAACGCTTGAAGCAAACATCGCTTTTTGGCCTTCTGACACACCTATAAAAAATCCAAATGGATCAAGCCAGAAAAAGTCAAGTATCCCCCAGATACTTGCAAATACCCCAGCAAGAATAGCAAAGTCAAGATAAAATCTTTTAAATTTAAATGTCCTTGTAACTGCTATATAATTCAAAAAGTATACTATCCAGCATTCAAGTCCTTGATATCTTCCAGCATTTCCAAAATATGATTCTTCTTTAAAATTTGAAAAAGCTGTTGAAACAATCATAGAAATTATCATTATTAAGAAAAATACATCTGTTATAATGAAATGCTTTCTTATGTTCTTTGGCTTAAACGAATCAAAAAATCTTCTTAACGCTGTTGGTGAACTTGCTTGATTTTGAAGATCAAGAACAATATATAATATGCCAAGTAGTGCAAGTAAAATGCAAGTAATAATACTTGACCACTTAAAAAATACATATCTTGCACTTAAAATGTCAAAATATTTATTGTGTGTATATAATGGGAATATTGTAAGAATTATAAACACATATACTCCAGTTATACCACTTGCAATATTTTTGAAAACTTCTGATAAGCTTTCATGTTTTACTGTCTTAGCCATAATTAACTCTCCTTAATATATCTTGGATCAATAGGAATATTGTCACCATTTTTAATTATAGTATCATATATAATTTCACCTGATTCTGTTTCAGCATATAATTTCAGACTATAAGTTTCAAATACATTTCCATAGTCAAGATATGTCCCATCATTTGATACACTTGGAGTTTTAAATCTGTAATCTTGTTCTGCGGCATTTATGGCAATATAGTTTAAAACCATTGAAAAAAACAAATCAATATCATTTTTCACACAGCCATCCATGCATTTGCACTTCACTTCTATGATTTTTTCTTCATTATTTCCATCAATATCAAATTCATTTTTAAGAATATAAAAAAATGGTGTAACTTCAGATTGTATTGATTCAATAACATAGTTATGCATCACAATAAAATCAAGCTTATAATCGGCATCCGAAGTAGATAAATCAGGAGGTTCAATGGAACTCTTTGAATAATCAACTTGATTTTTACAAGAAACTAAAAATAGACACAATAATAATAGTCCAAAAGTAAGGCTTTTTTTCAACATAATATCTCCTAATTTTCACACAAAAAACATCGAGCTAAAGCTCGTCTTTCCTATTTTAACATAAATAATATTATTAGTCAAAAAAATAGCTGTTATAAAACAGCTATTTTTCAAGAGTATTTATGTATATTACCATCCAAAATTGCCAAATCTCTTAAAGAAATCATCAAAATCATCAAAAGGGTCGTAGTAATTGCCATCGTTGTTATTGCCTTCTGCACTTCCATCTTGACTGTTATCACTTGCTTTACTTTCTTCAGTATTTTCGTTCGTTACAGTTTTCTTTCCAAGTGTCACTGTGAATTCTTTTTCAACGTATTCACCACCATCAAGTCTCTTTACTTTAATTTTAACTTCTTGACCAGCTCTTGTATATCTAAGTAGATCTTGAAGTTCTGACACAGTCTTTACACTTTGGTCATCAAATGAAACTATGATATCTTTTTCTCTTAAATCAGAATTCTTAACTGGTGAATCTTCCAAAATTCTATATACATAGATTCCTTCTGGCATATCAAAGCTTTCTGCAGTTTGAGAATCTATATTTCTTGCATTAATTCCAAGTTGTCCTTGCTCATTTTCTGGTATCTGCTCACGATCCTTCTTCTTTGACATAGTCTCTATAACTTCACCAGCCACATTGATTGGAATAGCATATCCCATACCTTCAATAGCATTACCAGAGCTTTTTGCAACATTTATACCGATCAATTCACCTTTTAGATTAATAAGTGCTCCACCAGAGTTTCCTGGGTTAATTGCTGCATCTGTCTGAATGAGTTTTGATGAATTACCAAGTTCATCAATTTCTCTATCCTTTGCACTTACTATGCCAGTAGTTACTGACTGTCCTATGCCAAGTGCATTACCTATAGCTACAACAGTCTCACCAACTTTTACATTATCTGAATTGCCAAGCTTTGATTCTTTTATATTATCGAGTATTTCTTTTTTAACTTTGCTCTTATCAACTGATATAATTGCAAGGTCTTTTGAAGAATCTGTACCTTTTATAGCAGCTTCTACCGTTTCAGTATCATTGAATGTAACTGATAAACTTGCTGATGATTCAACTACATGGTTATTAGTAAGAATTATTATTTGTTTATCAGTCATACCTACAATTACTCCACTACCTGATGCTGGAGCTTCATATTCTTGAGGAGCAACTCTAAAGCCCCATATAGAATATCCATTTTGTCTAAACTTCTGCATATTAGTGATTGACACAACTGTTGGCATCACATCATTAATCAAATCAGGAATGTCATCATAATAGCTGTAATTATGTGATTCAGTATACTTATTGGTACTTTCAGCAGGTATTGTTTCTGTCTCCGCTTCAGTAGGTGCAACATTTTCTATCTCATTTGTAATATAATTATTTGGCATTATACCTGATTTAACTGAGAATACATTTACACCCACCATTATAAGTCCAGCTATAAGTCCAAATGAAATGGCTGAAATTATCACCGTTAAAACTTTTTTCATATCCATCACCTCTCTATCATAATAATAACTATATTCTAAGATTAATATGTGTCCAAAATGTGTCTAAAATATCAAAATAGTATGAAGTTTTTAAGTTTAAGGTATAACTATGCTTGGTTCGACAATTTCAGTATTTGATATACTTGGTCCGCCTTCCGTCACCTCATGATTATTCTGTGGTACATTTGGTGCAGGAGTAGCATTTATTGTAGTTTCTTCTTCTATTGGAATTGGATTTCCAGATAAACTTTCACCTGTATTGTCATTTACACTTTCTGATTGTCCTCTATTTTCTGCCACATCATCAGATGGCGATACTCCAACTTGTACACTAACTTCACTTTCACTTGTATTATTGTCACCACTTGTACCTTCACTTTCTGCTTGATCGTTATTAGTCTCTTCACTATTACTAATTATTGGGACAACTGAAGCTGACGCAATCTCTGTTCTTGCATTTGAATTTGTAGCAGAACTTACTTTACGACTTATAGACGTTGTTGAAGAAGAAGCAAGGTTTCTTTCCCTTTCTTCACTTGCTTTTCGAAGCTCATTTTCTTCTTGATGTTTATGTCTCATCTCAGATATTCGATTGCTATATCTTCTTACAGCATCAGAAACTTTATAATCATCTTCATTAAAAAGCACAGAATGAAGTTTTGAAACTGCCTTTTCAAGATTAATTGGTACAACGCACATTCCAGCTGATCCCATTTCCATAGATACTACATTTGAAAGTTCAGGACAAGCAGTTGATTCTGTAATTGTCACATTATTGATAAGTCTAAGTAGTGATACCATCTCATTAAAATCAAATTCATATGCAATCTGTGGAAG
>AUXO010327448.1_pt1 | contig 15592 bp, 11 predicted proteins | sample 768731 | NCBI WGS metagenome assembly AUXO01 (sample SAMN02715735, study PRJNA202380) | gut metagenome | biome: sheep rumen | host: Ovis aries | place: New Zealand: Palmerston North
TAAATGGAACTATAATAGAATGTAATACAGCTTATCCAGGAGCTAGAAATACTGTAGAAGATCATATGGAAGTAGCTAAGGAACATGGATTTACCGATATGGGTCAAGGTGTTGAAATAATGGATGGTATTGGTGAAATAAAAATACCTGTTCCTGAAAAATCAAAACACTTAAAATATGATTTAATAGGAAAAGGTTTTGAAAAATATGATTCTATACTTAATCTAGCTCATGGTAAAGGACATGCTATGGGAGGCTTTGGAGCTAATTTAAAAAACCAATCTATAGGTATCGCTTCACGTAATGGCAAAGCTTATATTCATTCTTGTGGTATAACAGAAGATCCAAATACTTGTTGGTCTGTTAATTATTTACAACATGAATTTATTGAATCAATGGCTGAAGCAGCAGCTGCAGTAGCAGATTATTGCAAAGAAAATAATAAAAAAATAATTTATATTACAGTTGCAAATGCTATATCAGTTGATTGTGATTGTGATGCTCATCAAGGAGATCCAGTAATTGGAGACATTGGTATATTTGCATCACTTGATCCTGTCGCTAACGATCAAGCGTTCATTGATGCAATTTGGGCAACTCATGAAGAGGGCACTAAAGCTATCCAAGAAAGAATTGATACTAGAAAAGGTAGACATATTACAGAATATGCTGAATCTCTAGGCCTAGGTACAACAGATTACGAACTAATAAATATAGATTAGAATTATAAGTTTTATTTATAATTCTTTTTTTAAAAAAAAGATATGTTATAATTACTCATAGAAAGAATGAAAGAAGAAGGATAAAATGCGAGAAGAAAGATATATAGAAAAACTAGATGTAAACGATTTTTGCCTTGCAATCTCTAATGAAGGAAATGAAAAGCTTACTTTAAAAGCCCTTCATATTATGGATGATGAAAATAATGTAAATAAAATTGCTATTTTAAGAGCTATTAAAAGTTCTAATGAAGGTATTGTTTATGAAGAATCATCCCAGAGCAGTGAAACAGACCCAATTTTTTATTCACATGTTCCAAAAGAAATGTTAGTATTACCTCCTGGAATATGTTTAAAATCAACTATAGAAATAGAAATATCATCACATACTAGAAAGTAATATTAACTAAATAAAAAACTTCTATAAATTATTTATAGAAGTTTTTAAATACTATCAATTATAATTTAATACTTCTTGAACAATCCAAATGAGTTCCTTGTAGATCAGTTTCTTGTATAACTGTAAATTCAGTTTCTTCTTTTATCATCTTAAAAAAGTCAAATAGTGCATTTTCATCAGCATGACTTTTAATCAAATCCTGATATATAGAATAATATGCAGGAAATAATGATAAAGAAATATACTTACTAACTTCACCGTTATCTATTAAAAGAGCTTTACCATCTTCGCTATAAAATAAACCATTGAAACAAGAAATTCTTTCAACGCTTGTCCTTTTAAGTATAAAAGCTGTATCTTTCCACGAACCATCTGCTTTCTTTGAACCTGTAAATCCATTCATAGAAATTGTAGTAACAGGAATTTCATACCATGTTTCATTATTCTTTACTTTTATCCCTCCATGTGCGTTTATACTACTATAGTTTTTCTAAAAGTAAACGAAAATACTATTTCTTTTTAGAAAGAACTTGAATATTTTTCTCTCTAAGATATCTATTATTAAACTTTTCAACTCTACCTTTTGTAGCTTCTGATAGTTTTTCTATCTCATATTCTATTGTTTCAGTTTCATGTTCATAAAACATATGATCTAAATCAATAATAACAAGATCACCAACTTTTAATTCGTCCCAAAATGAGGAGTTATCATTTGGTGTAACACCTTTTATATTTCCTTTCTTTCTTCTTTCTTTAATATTATTTAATACATTTTCAGTAACACGCGCTAAATTATGTTCATAAGGATCTATCCATACTATACCCATATCTCTTAATTCTTTATATACTTGATAAGCTTCTTCTTCGCTTATATCTTTTGATGTTTCTAAATAATCAGTTACTTCAACATATTCTTTTTCTATATAACCTTTAAAATCAGGAATTAATAATCTTCTATTATCAGGAATACTAGGGCATCTTCTTGTATAACCAATTTTAATTGCTTTTTCACCTAAACGATATACTTTAGCAAAACCACCAGCACCAACATATTTTAAATCTAATATAGATAACCCTTGTTCGTTAGCTGCTTTCAATAATAAATTCCTAAGTGGTTCAATATTATAATTACTATATATAGAAGCACTTTCTGTCAAACTCTTAATTATAACTAGTGTTATTTCTTCTAATAATGTATTAGGAATAGAATCGATATTTTGCTTAATATAAGCTAAAACAATATCATTCAATTTATGATATCTTACTATATCTTTAATATTTTTTATTAGATAATCTAATTCGTTATGACTAATTAATAATTTTAAAAAATCATCTTCGTATTTAAGCAAAGCTAATACTTCTTTATATTCAACATTATCTAAGATACATCTTATTTTATAATAATAATTAAGTCTTATTTTATAAGGAAGTATCTTTCCTTTATTAAATAAAGTCTCATAATCATACATTTTACATGATTTTTCTGCATTATCCATTAAAAATTTATATTCCATTATTAAGTTCCCCCAAATAGAAAGTGTCTATATTATAAAACTTTGTAATAATATTTCAAATAATACTTTAATAATTTATATCTTTTTAAGGTGAAGAATCGATATTAAGATTAAAAGAATAGAAAAGTATAATAACTCTTTTGCTATTGTAAATGAGCCTTAATTAAGATATAATTTTTATATAATAAGGGAAGTGGCCTAGATGAAAGTAGTATTAATGGATGAATCTAAATTGGTTGAATTAATCTTGCCAAGTGAAATATATGGAAACTACTGGGTAGTAAATTCTGAAAAAGAAAACCTAGTTAATATAGAAGCAATTGATGGTGCTTGGGTTCTAAAAAGTAATAGTGATATGAAAATATTTAGAAACGGCAACCCTCTAACAGATGTCCATATTGAAGAAGAAAAATTTTATACTATAAAAAATACAACAACAGGTAAATCATATGTAATATATGTTTGTCCTATCTATGATGAAAATGCCATTCAATTAAATATAACATTAGAAAATAATAGTAGTTGGTATATTGGAAATAATGTTGCTAAAGATTACACAGCGGCTTTCAATAATATTATTTCTTATGAACAAAATGGTTTTGCTAGAAATCAATTGAAACTTATTTATCAAGATGGAGTTTATACTATTTTTAATCTAAATCCCCAAATTCCAATGTATGTAAATGGAGTATTAACCGAAGCAGAAGAACTAGAATACGGAGATACTATCTTTATCCTTGGTTTTAAACTATCTTTAATTAGAGATATTTTTTATATGAATAATCCTAATAAATTAGTTAAATATGATGCGAAATTCTTTACTACTAGAATAGCTCCTAGTTTAGATTATTCTAAAATACCTAAAGAACCAGATCCTCAAATAGAAATGTATTCTAAAGAAGATTACTTCCTAAAACCTCCTCGTTTTGATGAAAGAATAGAAGAAAAAACATTAGTAATAGATCCACCTCCAAATGCCCCAAATAAAGAAGAAATGCCAGCTATTTTACAAATGGGTACTATGTTAATGACAGGTATGACATCTGTAACTACTGGTGTAACAACACTAGTAACAGTATTTAATGGGAGTGTTCCATTAAAACAAGCATGGCCAAGTTTATTAACTGCTCTTGTAATGTTATTAACTATGCTTATATTACCTCAAGCAACTAAAATATATACTAAACACCAAAAGAAAGTATATGAAAGAAAAAGACAAGCTACATATAGTGCTTATGTTGATAGAAAAAGAGAAGAATTCTTAATTGAAATGCGAAGAGAGCAACAAATACTAATTGAAAAATATATACCGTTAAAAGAAGTAGGAGATATAATTCTTTACAAAAAACGTAACCTATGGGAAAAGAATTTAGATGATTATGATTTTTTATCTTTAAGATTAGGTATAGGTTCAATACCACCATTCTTTAAAGTAAATTATCCAGCTGAACACTTCTCAATGGAAGATGAAGATAATTTAATGGGATATTTAAGAGATTTAGAAAAAGAAACAAAAATGTTAGTTAATGTCCCAGTTACTTATTCTTTTCAAGAAAAATACGTTACTGGCTTAATAGGTTCTAAAAATGTCCTAAATCCTTTCTTAAAAGGTTTATTACTACAAATGATGGCATTTCATGGGTATGATACTTTAAAAATAGCTGTCTTTACTAACGATAGAAACACTAAATTTTGGAAAGACTTAATTGATTCTCCATATTTTTGGGATGAGAATAAAACAATAAGATTCTTTGGTACTAATAGTGATGATATAGCTCAAATAAGTTCATATCTTGAAGAATTAATAGCTATGTTAAAAGAAGAAGGTAATGAAAACAAAAGTGGAGTTAGTTCCAATAAAGAAACTCCAAAATTATCATGCCGTTATGTAATTATAACAGATGATATAGATTCTGTACGTAATGTTAGTATAATAAGAAATATAATTGAATCAGAAAACTACTTTGGAATTAGTTTGATTATATGTACTGATAGACTAAATTCTTTACCAAATGAAGTAGAACATTTTATATCTGTAGATGAAAAAAGTGGTGGAGTATTTGAAAAAGTATTAATAGATGATAAGAAAATTAATTTTATACCTGACTTTATGTTTGGATCATTAGAAAAATATGCTTATGTTTTGTCCAATATACCTATTCCTCTTAATGGAGGTAAATACGTTTTACCAAATACATATACTTTTCTTGAAATGTACAATGTATCAAATGTTACCCAATTAAATGCTTTAAATAGGTGGAAAGAAAACAATCCAATAAATTCATTAGCAGCTCCAATTGGTGTTAATGAATATGGAGACTTATTTAAATTAGATTTGCACGAAAAATATCATGGACCACATGGCTTAATTGCTGGTATGACTGGTTCAGGTAAATCAGAATTTATAATAACATTTATTCTAAGTATGGCTGTTAATTATCATCCTGATGAAGTACAATTTGTTTTGATCGACTACAAAGGTGGTGGATTAGCTGGTGCTTTTGAAAATAGAGAAACTGGTTTAAAACTACCACACTTAGCCGGTACTATTACAAACTTAGATGTTAACGAAATAAATCGTTCTTTAGCATCATTACAAAGTGAATTAAAACGTCGTCAAGCAGAATTTAATAAAGCTCGTGATGCAGTAGGAGAATCTACTATAGATATTTATAAATATCAAAGATACTATCGAAATGGTCAAGTAGACAAGCCTATTTCTCATTTGTTTATTATCTCCGATGAGTTTGCCGAATTAAAAGCTCAACAACCAGATTTTATGGATGAACTTATATCAACTGCTCGTATTGGTCGTTCGCTTGGTGTTCATTTAATTCTAGCTACTCAAAAACCATCAGGAGTTGTTAATGATCAAATTTGGTCAAACTCTAAGTTTAAAATATGTTTAAAAGTTCAAGATAGATCAGATAGTCAAGAAATGATCAAAAGACCTGATGCTGCCTCAATAAAAGAAACTGGTCGTTTCTTCTTGCAAGTAGGTTATGATGAATACTTTGCATTAGGACAATCTGCTTGGACAGGAGCCCCATATTATGAATCAGATGTTCGTAAGAAGAAAGTTGATAATTCAATAGCATTTGTTAACTATATAGGTGTTCCATTTAAAACAGTAGATGATGGTAAAAATAGTTCTACAGGTGTATTAAAAGGAGAAGAACTTCCTAATATAATGAAATATCTTGTAGAAGTTGCTAAAAAAGAAGATATTCATGTTAAACAATTGTGGCTTAATGCCTTACCTCCAATCATTTATGTTGATGGTTTAAAAGAAAAATATGAGTATAAAAAGGTTGATTGTGATATTAATCCAGTAATAGGTGAATATGACGCTCCAGATAAACAGTTACAAGGTCTATTAACATTACCTGTTACAAAAGCTGGTAACTGGATAATATATGGTGTTGCTGATAGTGGTAAAGAAGAACTTATTAATAGTTTTGTCTATTCATGTATTACTACATATCGTCCCGAAGAATTAAATATGTATTTACTAGACTTTGGTTCTGAGACATTAAGAATGTATCGTAAAGCACCACAAGTAGGTGATGTAGTACTTCAAAATGATACAGATAAAGTTATGAATTTATTTAAACTAATTTCTACTACTATAGAAAATAGAAAAAAAGAATTTGCTGATTATGGTGGAGATTACATTTCTTATTGTAAGAGTAGTGGAAAAATACTTCCTAATGTAATAGTTATAATAAATGGTTTTGAACTATTTAATGAAAACTATGGTGATACCTTATTTGATATATTAGTTACTTTAACTCGTGATTGTCAAAAATATGGAGTGTATTTCATGTTTACTTGCTCATCATCTAATGGTATTAGAAGTAAATTAGCTCAATACTTACCTAACCATTTAACATTACAAATGGCTGATAGATATGATTACTCAGCATTATTAGGTAGAACTAAACTAGTTCCAGCTAATATATCAGGTCGAGGCTTATGTCATTTAGATGATATTTACGAATTCCAAAGTGCTGTACCTACTGAAAAAGAAAACTTAAATGCTTTTGTTGCTGAAAAAATTAAAGAAATAGCAAGTAAGTATAAAGTAATGGCACCAAAGATTCCAGTATTACCAGAAGTTGTTACAATATCAGAATGCTCAGTAGCATCAAATGGTTTACAATCATTCCCTCTTGGTATCGAAAAAGAATCACTTAATGTTAGAACAATTGATATTACTAAGAATATGGGACACTTTATTACATCTCTAGAACTATCTAGTTTAAAAGCCTTTTCTAACATGATGATAAAACAATTTGCCAATGTTCTAAGTAAAAATGTTTATGTCTTTGATACTGAGAAAGAATTTAGTACATATTCATCAGAAGTATCATATTATGATAGTAATATCCCAGTTAATTTCAAAACATTCTCAGAATTGATTTCTAAAATGTATGAAGATTTTGAAAAAGGCGGATTTGATGAAAATGCTATTTCTTCATATGGTCAATATGTATGTGTTATTATTGGTATTGAAAAATTTAAATCATTATTAGGTACTGAATTTAATAGTGCATTTGTTGATGTGATTAATAAGATTAAAGCTATGCCAAAAGTTTATTTCGTATTTATAGATGCAGTTGATAATCTTAAGAAGCAAGAATTTGAAAGCTGGTATAAAACACTATTCAATGGTACTAGAGGTGTATGGATAGGAAATGGACTTGGTACTCAATTTACTCTTAAATCTACTCTAAGTACCAGAGCTCTATCTGCTAAAATTACCGATGATTTTGGTTACTACGTAGATGGATCAACAACAGTATTGATTAAAACTATTACTGATGTTGGTGATGAAGAAGAATATGAAACATTATAAAACTGTTAAAACTATTTAACAGTTTTTTTATGAATAAATATATCAATTCATATATAAAAAGTGTTATTATACATATAGTGATTATTATGAAAGACATAAAAATGTGTGTGTATGCAATATGTAAAAACGAATCTAAGTTTGTAAATAGATTTATGGATTCCTTAGAAAATGAAATAGATAAAGTATATATATTAGATACAGGATCAACCGATAATACTATAGAACTATTTAAAAAAAGAGGAGCAATAGTTCATAAAAGAACATATAAAAAATTTCATTTTGATAAAGCTCGTAACGATTCTTTAAAATTTGTCCCAGAAGATATAGATGTATGCATATGTTTAGATTTAGATGATATTATTCAACCTGGTTTTTCAGAAATAATAAGAAAGAATTGGCAAAAAGATACTTGCCAAATGAAATATGAATATCTATATACTGTTGATGAAAATAATAATCCAATTATAACTTTCTATAATGATCATATTCATTCTCGTCATAATTTTAAATGGAAATATCCTATACATGAAGTATTAGAATATACAGGAGATAATTATCATAAAATAGAAAATGATGAATTAAAAATAATTCATAAACCAGATCACAATAAATCACGTGCTTTTTATTTAGATTTGTTAGAAGAAAGAGTAAGAGATTGTCCTGATGATACAAGAAATACTTATTTACTTGCGAGAGAATATTTAAATAAAGGTAGATACGAAGATGCCATAAGGATATGTCGTCAATATTTAAATATCAAAAATCTAAGATACCGCCCAGAAAGAGCTAAAATATTATACTATTTAGCCAAAAGTTATCGTCTATTAGAAGAATATGATAAAGCAAGAATATGGGCGAATCTATCTGTTGATGAGTTGCCTAAAAATAGAGATATATATGTAGAATTAATGATAATTTACTATTATAAAAAAGACTTTGATAAGGCTATTGAAATGGGTAATAAAGCTTTAAGTATTAAAACTAAAAATCCAGGAATTATAAATGACTCATCAAGTTTTGATGGAACAATAAATGATTATTTATCTCTTGCTTACTATTATAAAGGAGATTATAAAAAAGCAATAGAAGAAATAGAAGAAACAATAAAATTAAATCCCAATAGTAAAAGATTACAAGATAATAAAAAATTATATGAACGTAAATTACAAGAAAAAAAAGAAGAGGAACATCAATAATTCCTCTTTTTCGTTGACTTTAAAAGTTGCATATTGTAAAATTATTAATATAAGAGTGTAGTGAATAGTTAAACTAGGGGGATAACAATTTGGTGTACTAATCAATATATTCTTAAATCTACAAAAAGGAGTGTTATTATGAATAATAATAAAGTCTGTGTAGATTTGATAGTACCTAGTATAGAAACAAAATACAATGTTTTTATTCCTGTTAATAAGAAGACTATTGAAATTATATTCTTATTAAATAAAGCCATTAATGAAATGAGCAACGGTGCGTTTAAAATAACGGACAAATTGTCATTAATTAATGCACAAACAGGTATCATCTATGATACAGAAAGAAGTTTCTTGGAAAATGGAATCATGAATGGTACTAAAATAATACTACTATAAGGAGGTGAATTTACATGGATGGAGAAACTTTAGTTTATAATTCCTCTACAATAGAAGAATTAGCTAATACTACAGCTAAACATTTACAAGAATTTAGTGAAGAAGTTGAGGGAATGTTTGATGTAATCGACAACAAAATGAATCAACCTGACCATTGGAGTGGAAGTATTTACGAAGATTTAAAAGGTAAATGCGATAACTTCCGTAAAACAAAAATCGAAACAATGGAAGCAAATCTAAAAGCATATGTTGATCATTTCCATAGAACATCTGAAGAATCTGAAGAAACAACTACAAATGTTAGAGGTATCGTTACAAGAGATGCTGAACAAAATGCTAATGCAGTTAATGCAAATGCAACTAATCCAGCTGCAAACTCAACAACTGGCATAATTTAAGGAAGGGAGAAATAATAATGGCAAATAATGGAACTGAGTCTTTTAATGAAAGAAATGTCGCTCAAGACTTTAAAGAAATAATGGACCATGCTTCAAGAATTAGAACTATTTTAATCAATGGATCTACCGATATAGATGAAAACATTGGTAATGGTTCTATGAACGACGCTTATTCTGGCCAAGCAGCAAGCGCAATTAAAAGTCAATGGTCTGACTTAGCAGCAACTTTCGAAGCTTTCCTACAAAACTTCAATAATTGGTACGATCAAAGTATCGAAGCTGCAAAAGCTAATCAACAATTACAAGAATCTACTAGCACTGTTGAAGGTGCAGATGTTCAATAATAGTACTGTGAATTTTCACAGTACAATATAAGTAAAAGATAGTAATTATCTTTTATTTATATTGTATTAATGTACTTTTTAAGAAAGGATGGATTTGTATGGCATATACATTTGCTTTAGACACAGATAAAATGACATCTTTGGCAACTGAACTAAAAACAACCTCTACAAATATACAAAGCGGTATTGAATCAATATTTAATTCCATTGATGGAATGGAAGGAAAATGTTGGTCAGGATCAAGTTATACAACTTTTCATGATGGAGCACATAACTACAAAGGCGCTTTAGACACATTAGATGAAGTTGTTCAAGCTTTTGAAAAAGAACTTGAGAAACTAAATGGTCCGGCTACAGAAGCAATAAAAGCTATAGAAGAACAAATAGGCAAAATGTCTGAATAAAAATACAAAGAGGTGAAATAATGGCAAGTAATGAAACCCAAATGTTTGACAAAGATGGTGTAGTCTCAACTATGAACGCCATCGGCGATTCTTTTCAAAATGTTAGTACTGCATATGAAAAAGCAGATTCCAGAATGGCAGAAGATTTAACCACACCAGATGGAGCAATGTATGGCGAAGGAGCTACAAAGATTCTTTCTGCGTGGGATGAAAACTCTGGAACCCTAAAGGATTTTATGGCAACTTTTGAAAACTGGGCAGCTTTAGTAAGCGGTATGGCTAATCAATTTACTAACTTAGAAGAAGGAACTTATAAAGTTAAACAAGATGTAAATATAGATGATATTGCTAATAAAGCACGTTCATTCCATACAACAGCCTTAAAAACTGAAGCAGGAAAAACTGCTTTTGCAGCTGCACAATCATCTTATTACGAGAATCATAAAGATTCATTAAGTTATGATGAAAATGGTGTCGCCTATACAAGCATTAAAAAAGTAGAAAATGGTAGAATTATCGATACAAAAGTATATTATGACGAAAATGGAAATATAAAATTTGTTGAAGAAACACGTTGGAATTCTGATAAGTTAGAATTCGAAACAGTATACTATTCTGGTGGAGAAGTAAAAAATACCGGAACAACAGAAAAGCCAAACTGGGTATATGATCCAACCACAGCTACACCAATGGCGAAAACAGAATTTGAAAAAGCTTATTATAACGATGAGACTGTTAAACAACAAATGAAAGAATATTGGCAAAATAAATATGGTGCTGAATATCTTAAAGATCCTAATAACATGTCCGAAGAAGCTAAAAATGCCTTTGATAAATTGCCTGCAAGTGTTCGTGAAGAAATTAAAAACAATCTAGATGAAATAAAAGGTAAAATAGATGGTACTAATGGAAAACATGAATATGACGAAAACGGAAATCTAAAATCTGTTACATACACAGGTGAAGATGGAAAAGAGTACAAAATAGAATATAAATATGACGAAAATGGTAATTTGGTTGAGACAAATTACTACATCGATAACATTAAGAGAGACCCTAACGATACAGATGTAATGAATAAATTCTATGAGGGAATAAAAGGTTCTACAAATAGTTCTACAACAAATACAACAACTGAAGAAGAAGGAAGTGGAACTACAGGTGGAACTAGTACAACAACTAATGTTACAGACGATAAAACCAATCATACATCTAGTTGGACTGATCCTGAAGAAAATGGTAAGACCTATGAATTAGGTAATAACGAAAATGGAGAAACAACAATAACTGTTGATGGAAAAGAATACAAAGTTGTTAGAAACCCAGATGGCAGCTTAACTTTCATGGATGAGTATGGAAAAGTTTCTGGCGATAAAGCTGATGAATTAGCAGAAGCTTATAAGAATATAACTGATAATAGCGATTATGCTAAAGCGCTTGCTGGCGAAACTGAAGGCGCAACAACATATGGTTTAGATGAAAATGGTAATGTGGTTACTAAAACAACTATACCAGCTGGAACTATTCCAGGTGTTGGCGAAGGGGAACTAACAGTTACTTACGATGAAAATGGTAACCCAACATCTTATACCTATGATGATGGTACAAGAAAGGTAACCCTAAATGCCGAAGAATATAATGCTTTAATGAATCAAGGAAAGACAAAAGATGAAGAAGGACATGATGTAACTTATAGCATTGATACAAATGATGGAAGCATTACAAAAACGACAAGCGATGGAGATAATATTCTTTCTGAAGAAAAAACATATCGTGATATAGAAGGAAATATAACAAAAACAGAAACAACATATTATGACGAAAATAACGATGCAGTATCTCAAGAAACAACGGAAAATGGAGAAACTACATATAAATATAGAGACTCCAAAACTGGAGAATTAACAGATGTTTCTGAAGAACACTATAATAAACTAACAGGAAAAACTTCAGAAGATGGAGTTACATATTCAATAGAAGACGGCGCATATACTGAAACAACACCAGGTACTGATCCAGATAAACCTCAAAGAGTACATAAAGAATATGATGATGGCCATACCTCTGATAAAGAATTACAAGAGGATGGAAGTTATAAAACTACTGAAGACTATAATGATGGACATAAATATACAATAACAGAAGAAGATGGAAAAGCACCTAAGTATGATGTTGATGGCACAAATGTAACAGAAAACCAATACCATAATTTACAAAAAGGTTCATCAACTGATGATGGTACTAACACTAAAACCACATATTCGTTAGAAGATGATGGTAATGGTGGAAAAATATATACCGAAACAACAACGCAAAATGTTGGTGGTAAAGAAAAACCATATAGTAAATATCAAGAATATAGTGATCATTCATCATTAGAAGAATACAATGATGATGGTACAAGCAAAGTAACAGAACATTGGGTAGAGCAGGGTGTTGATGGTATTGATTATAATTATGACCAAAGCCATACATTTGTAATGGAAAAAGATAAAAATGGTAATGTTACATCATATTCATACGATGGAACAACAGTAAATAAAGAACAATACGATAAATTAAAAGACACAGAAATTCCATCTGAGCCAGGTAAAACAACAAGAAGAGAAATTGTTGATGGTAAATATACAGAAACAACTTTTGAAAATGGAAATCCAGATAAAATATATGAAAAACAAATTCAAGACAAAAATGGTAATACTACAAGAACTGAAACTACCACTTATGACAGTAATGGAAATAAAGAAGAAACAATAATAAAGGGTAAAGACTTAAAATCACATAATAATAACAATAATGCTTCATATGAAGGAACACAAGTAGTAAAATACAACGAAGATGGAACAATCTCAGAAGAAACAATTACTAATGATAAAAATGGTAACTACGTTTCCTATGAATATGATTCTTCTCAAAATGTTACAAAATCAGTCTTAAAAAATAGCAGCGAAACAACAACTATTGACTATACAGATGGAAAAATGTCAAGTAAAACAGTAGAAAAGTCAACAGGCGATAAAAGCGAATATACATTTGACTCAAATGGAAAATTAAAAGATTCTAAAGACACGCATCCAAACGGATCATATGAAGAATATCAATATGATGCGAATGGTGAAAACAAAGAAATGGTAGCAAGAGAAGTTGTATTAAATGATGGTACAACATATGGTTATGATGCAAATGGCAAAGCACATACAAACAATACAAAATACGGTAGTTATCAATTTAGTAAAGAACAAATAGATCAAATAGCCGAAAGTGGTATTTCTCCTACTTACATGTATAATACAAGTAGTGAAAACAAGCAAGATTATATTGATTTCTTAAATAATGCCGAAGAAGGATCAATGATTACATTTGAAAATGGTGGAAATATACAATACGACCTTAGTCCTGGGGGCACTGGTTATGAACTAACAATTACATTAGATCCAAACTCAGCCTATGTAGTAAAAGATGGAAAACTAATAAATGTTGATAATCCAGATGAATATTATTATATTGATGCCTTAAAATCTGATGCAAGTACAAATGAGTATGGCACAGATACAAAGAGTAAAATGACATACGAAGAGCTTCAAGCAATGAGAGAAAACTACGGTGAAGGCGGAGAAGGTTATGACGAAAGTAAAATAAAAGATTGGACAGTATACCAAGGTGTACAAAATCACTCAAAACCAATAGAACCACCACCAGGAAATCCAACTGAAACAACACCAAATGATATAACTATTAAAGATTCAAACGGCAATACAGTTAATAATCTGAAAGAAGAAGGTGTTGTTGATAAAATAGTTAAAAATCCAGAAGATTATACTTATACTATGAGCATAAATTATCAATCATGTGAATTCAAATACGAAAATGGATACTATACCTATAGAGATGGAAAAGGCAAAACAATGATATTTGATCCAGCAACAGGTAAAGTATATGTATATTAAGAAAGGTGAGATATTATGGCAGCAGATGCAGGTATAGTGAAAAAACCAACAGGGAATCTAAAGACAGAGTTAGATTCCCTTGCGGATAAATTTACAGATGAAGTAATATACTCAGAAGGAAAAAAAATGAGTGATGCTGGAAAGAGTATAAAAGATGTTGCAGAAACAAATTGCAAAGCAATAGAAGATGAAGCAGATAATATAGTATTTGAAGCGAGCATTAATTTATAGAACATAAGGAGGTGAAAAAATGGCTAAAATAAAAGTAGACGAAGGAGAAGTTGGAGTATTACAAGGAGCAGCCGATTTAGCTTCTAGTTCAGCAAAGAGCTTAAACGGTCCCATTGAACAATTAAAGTCAGAAGCATATGAAGATTTGGATACAAAATTAGAGCAGTTTAAAAAAGATAATACCAAACCTCCGCAAGGCGAAAACCAATCTGATGAAGATTATGCGGATGATGTAAGTGCCTGGGAAGCAAAGATAAAAGAAGCCGAAGGAAAAGTATCAACAGCCAAACAAAATATTGATAAACACTATGCTAATGCTATATCGGCAGTAGGCAAAATTATTAAAAAAATGGGTGACGTATCAGCTGCTTTATCAGCAGTACTTACAGCAGTTAATAACTTTAATGGAAATGTAGATATCGCCAAATCCTTTGAATCACTTGGAATTACTGTTTCTATGGAAGAAAATGTTAATGGTGGAGAGACACCAATTATATATTACACAGTAGGTGATGAAAAATATACTTTATCAGAACTTCTTAATGCTTTCTATACTTACACTGGTATGAGTATGAGTACAGTTGTTCAAGGAGCTCTATTAGCTGAAGAACTTGGAATTTCTCCAGAAGATTATGCAGGAGAAAAGGGAGATGCTATAAGACAAGCAATGCTTGATCAAGTAAATGCATTAACAAGTTTTGCCGCAAAAACTAGAGCATTCGGTTTAGCAACAGAAGAAGATCAAAACAATATGGCAAAATCTTTAGGTATAGATTTAAGTCAATATACAAGTGCTTCAAGTCTTATTGGTGATGATGAGACAAAAGACAAATACTCTGGAGCACTATCTAAAGCCTTTGATGGAATCAACGGTTTAACGACAGATAATGCCAAAGTATTTGGAGGAGCATTAGGAGCCTTTGGTTTAGCATCATTCTTAAATGCTAATCATGATCCAAACAATCCTAGTAAAACATCAGAAGATGACAAAACATCAGATGATGATGATAAAACACAAGATGATGAAAATCAAAATGATAATAATAATGACAACACAAACAATAACAATAATAATAATACAAGTAATGATGATGACGGCGGCGGCTCAGGTGGCGGCTCAGGTGGCGGCTCAGGTGGCGGACATGGCGGCTCAGGCGGCGGCTCAGGTGGCTCAGGCGGCAGTAG
>AUXO011629296.1_pt1 | contig 15590 bp, 6 predicted proteins | sample 768731 | NCBI WGS metagenome assembly AUXO01 (sample SAMN02715735, study PRJNA202380) | gut metagenome | biome: sheep rumen | host: Ovis aries | place: New Zealand: Palmerston North
TCATAGAATGTTTGGTCATTTCTCTTTATAGGTTTAAGATAAACTCCCTTAGAATCTATGTCTTTTATTGTTATGGATGTAGCTGCCACAGGGTTTAGTTTTTCAAACTCAATGGTTTTGCCTTTCTTGAAATCACCTAAGTCATCCTTATTCTCTCTTGTCTTATAGGCATCCCACAGGTTAGAAACTTTATTACCATAGATGTCATATAGATTTGTTCCATGAGCAACAGAGAGGTATGACATGGCCTGCATGTAGTGGTCTCCAGAAGAGTAGGGGAGATACCCTGACATATTAAGGAAGTTGGTAACTCTGCTTCTGTTAGTTCTCCAATGCCTGAATTTAGTTTTGTTATCTCCTTGAGCATTTACCATTTCAAGGAATAGTCCCAGCTTATTATTTTTGTGTATTTTACCAGCATCAGACCCCCACATTTGGAAGAAGTGTTTAAAATACCATCTATGTGCCCATCCCCAATCTTTAGTATTGAAAAACTCACTTGACAGAGCTTCTTTGAATATATTGAGGAAACCAGTATTGGTATTTACCATACCGCCAAGAACATTACCTTGCAGGTAAGTAAATCCTGCCAGACTGCTTAGATTGTTCATGATTCTTGCAGGTACTATTTGCTTACCAAAAAGTGAGAAACTAAAATAACTTGAAGAAATTCCATATACCTGTTTGTCGAGGAACTTGATATACCTGTTAAATGCCCTGTTCTTAGAACCTTCATATATAGTTTCAGTAATGCCTTGAGGTTTTCTGTAAGAGTTCATCTTTTTATATAGAGCCTTTCCTCCCTTAGTTTTCTTAAGCTGCCTGTCTAACCAGTCATCCTTGAATTCTCTTGTATATAGTGTTGACCTTCCTACCTCCAGTGCATCTACTACAGCATCTGTACACATGTAGGAATTGGCCATTGAGGAGTATGCAATAAGAGAGCCTAATATATCGTTAGATAAATCTCTCATATCATCTAATTTATTGATACCAAAGGTGGTAAGTCTCATTGACCTCTCCTGTTCATAGTTGAGTGGAGTTCCAAGCAGCTCATCCTTAGAAGAGTTCATAGTTGACATATCTCCAAAATCTGTCTCATCTGCCTGTACAACAAATGAGTCAAGTATTCTTCTTCTTAATCCTTTGTTGAAAGCTTTAAATCGCCTGAAATTACCACTCTGTTGCATTTCAGTATTACGCATGGTATCTATCAAAGTACCTCTTACTTGTGGTAATCTGTAAGACAATGTGGCTTCCATAGGAAGTTTATCATCTAACCTCTTCTTGACAGCCATATAGTCAGATACCCATCTGAGTATAGAATCATTTCCTTTCTTAGGGTATTTCTTCTCAAGTTCGCTCCATGCATCTGTAGTATATATACCATTAGGAATCCACTTAGAGTATTCTCTTCCTGTCTGAGGATTAGTTACTTTGATAAGGATACTGTTGTTTTTATTCCATTCCTTATACCTTTTGCGATAAAACTCATCCCATTTCAGTCCTCTATATATACCAACCCATGATTCCCATCCTGGGTTAGCCTCTTTGAATTCCTCCCAAGCCTCTTGTTTAGCCTTGTCTCTTGCAGCTTCCCAAGCCCCATGATTGATAGCAGGTACATAGTTAAGTTCGTTCATGTAGGCATTGTATATGGCAGTTTCTTCAGGATTGTTATCATTAGGTTGTGCAGGAGGAGTTATGAGATTACCTGTAGGAACACCTTCAGTGTCTTTTTCCATAAGGTCACTCATGTTAAGTCCTAAATCTCTTGCTCTCTGATCAAGTATCAGGATGTCTTCTGTATCCCTTAGTGTAAAGTCATCTGCATTTTTATTGGCAGTCTTCATTACTTTATCAGCAATCTGTCCTACAACATCAGGATTGTTAGACATAGAGCCGAGGAATCTGTGGAATATATCTATATCAGTTATACCTTCCCCACTGATTGCATCCTCAAATGTTATTTTTCTTTCTTCACCAGCAGATTGTCCTTCTCTGATGTCTTTCCATAATACTCCAGTAGCACCAGATATATATTTATGTCCATATACATCAGTGCAGAATTGTGCAAAGTAAGCAGATTCCTTTATATTAAGCTTTTGTTCATAGTGCCTTACCAGCTTTGAACATTGTTCCAAGGTGTTTATCAAGTCAAGTGTTTGCCACACATTATTAGAATCTTGGTATTGCACTTCATGTGCTGAAGGTCCTACAGTGTTTAGTTTTACTCTTGCATCATAGTCAAGAGATTGACTTATATTATCTATAATGCTTCTTGCACTGTAAAGAAATGTTCTTACCTGCCTTAGTTTCCTACCATTAGCAGCCATGTTAGTATAGAACTTGGAAGGATTCCTCGAGTCTATCTCACTAAGCATGTTGTCAATCCTCATTCCCTGACCGAGAAAGTTGGATATTTGCACTACAGCTTGTACAACACCATCAAATGCAAATGCATCAGCAGTCTGTCCTGCCATTTGAAGTGCAGACTCTCCACTTGTTTCATCTACACTAGCCAGCATAGACAGACCTAAAGCCATGTTAGCCTGTCCTGCAAAGTTATCCTCAGATATAGCTTCCAGTCTTTTACATAGCCTTCCCAACTCATCTACTGTATCTCTGAATATCCTTTGATTCATGGTTGTAGTACCATGCATCATAGTTTCCTCAATGTCTATTGCATTCTGCACAGAGAAGTTACTGTTACCTTCAATAAACTGGTATGCAATTCTGTTAGCAATCTGTTCAGCTTTAGCAGCAGCCCATCTTACTTCATTTCCTGAAATCTTAGCAAACATTCTTTTGGCTATATTGGCAATTCTGTTAGCTAATACATTTATTGAAGAGTTGTTGCCAAGTTTTCTTTGCAAGGCTTTACCTACCAACCTACCTGCTACTTCCCTTGCAGGATTTTTACCAAGTGCAGTATTCTCATATTCTTCCTGTCCCAATGCTTCCTTTTGAGCTTCAGGACTTGATAGTATCTTTTCCAGCCTTTGTACTAATGGGTGATTTCCCATGGCACCTATAGCAAAGTGTCCTGCTTCCTCAGCAAGAGTATCAGTGACATTGCCTCCCCCATTTATTGTAATGAGAGCATACAGGCCATCTTCAGCAGCAGAAATATTTTCAGTAGAATATCTTCCTCCATCTTGTTTATTCTCAAGGAAATCTACAGAGACATGATGCCCTCTTAGCAGAGCTATGATTCTTTTTTCAACCTCTTTGTTTCTTACGGTATCATGAAGTTTCTTTTGTGTGTCAGACACATTAGATTCTTTAGATTCCTTACCATCAATATCAGTAACAGTAGATGTATTCATAGTTACACTTACTGTGTATCTGCCACCAGATGTAGGGGTCAGTATAGCCATAGCCCTATCAGCCATAGGATTATGGGTATTGAAGTTCTGCACTCTTCTCAGAGCTTCTTCATAGTCATATTCCCCCTGACCAATATCCTTGTTTAAGACTTTCAGCAGTTTATCTGCTTCAATGTCCATCTTGGTAAGAGTTCTGAGGGAAGCAAATGTAATCTCCCCATTTTCATCAGTTTTAAACTCTTCCCTATCCTGCACCATGTTAAGAAAATCCTTATCAGTACCTACAGCATAGTATTCCTTTGTAAGCTGTCTGTCATTGGAGGTGTAGTGGAGCAGGTCATTGAATAACCTGCTTTCCACTATTTCTCCTTGAGGATTCTTGACATGAGCTTTTAATGCACATGCTTCTGCCATATTATTGAATTTTATCTGTTATTTATAGAAGTTATAAAGGTTATAGAGTTAGCATGACTTGACAGGATTTCCTTCTTCATCCAATACTATTACTCCATTTCTCCTGCAAGCATCCCTTATGAGGTTTATTTCTGAAAGTAAATCATCATCAGACAGATTGGTAATAGCTTGTTTAACACTTTGTCTTTCTGCCTCTGATATACCATTATTCCTCATCTCAATAGCCCTTACATACTCATTTATTACTCCTGTTTTCAAAGTGCCACGCAACTCACCTAAGCTTGATGGGTTCCCATTATTAGCAGCTATAGGTTCTTCAGGCTGCATGTTGTCATCAACAAGTTGCTGTCCATTGTTGCTATTATCAGGTGCAGGAGTATTGTCAGGATTACCTTCTTCCTGAGTTTCTTGAGGAGTATTTCCCATCTTGGTACTTACAGTAAGCAGTTGTCCTACAGAAGTTGAGTATCTTAATGAAGGTTTCAGTGTCTGTCCATCATCATATTTAAGAGCTTTTTTAGTACCTTTAGGTTCTATCTTCACATAAGTTATAGTTGGGTTAGTTGTCTCATTGAAACTTCCACCATTACCTTGAGCAAGATAGTAAGTGTTATTAACCTTTATACAAGGTCTCCATGTAACCTTGGTTATTTCTCCGTTGGTTTTTTCCACAGATGCCAGATTCTTGATAACCTCTTTGTTTTCTCCTGAAATATCAATTTCTATTGTATCAGGCATTCTCCTTGTTTCTGCTGTTACTCCTGCTTTTTTCTGTATAAGCTTTCTGAGGTTCTTATGTGTTTTGTTTGTATCAAGAGTGAACCGTGGGTAGTCAAGATGGTTAAGTATGAACATCTGAGCAAAATCATCAGCATTCATATCAACCTTACCATCAAGAATTTCATTCAGAAACTCCCTATAAGTTCTATATCTACCATATTCTATCTTCTCCCTACTTTCTTGAGACACATTGTCTAATGTAGCTTGTGAGAATTTAATGTTAGAAGGTACTCCCTCTACATGAGAATCTTTGGTAAACATATCAAACTCTTCCTGAGTCAGTTGCCTGTCTATCTTGAAAGTCAGTTCAGGGTGATTTTTAGCTGTCTGTATGAGTTGTATCACAGCTGTATAGTTACCTACCAAGTTAGTAGGAAGTTTATAAGCATTTTTGAACAACACATTATCATTTATTGCATATTCCCCAAACTCAAGAACCCTGTCTTTACCTCCTGTTACTCCTTCAGACCATACTAAGACATCATCACTTGGACTGTTCTGTCTTGGAGGATTTATCTTATCAAAAGCTTCCAGAGGTAACATATCACTTCTTTCTACAATGATGTTATTCTTCACATCTGTAGGAGCCAGATGCATGAATGACAAGGGACTAAAATCAAATCCAAGCTGGTAGAAGCAATACATAAACAAGTCTTTACCCAGTTCAGCATATTCAGGATTTACAAAGTCTCCATCTTCATCCATCTCCATGAGTGAAGCCCAGCTTTCCCGTATAGCCTCCTTTATATCAGTGCTTAATCCTCCTACATCCTGTACTCTGAGGCTCCATACTTCTATAGATGGCTGTGCTATACCTTTCTTCTTAGGCTGTGCTACTATTTCCACGGAAGGAGTTATATACTTGAATACCTCCAAGCTTCCAAGACCATCAGGGTCCTTAGCAATCATATCTGCAAGTTTTCCAGCAAACTTCTCCCTGTAATACTCTCTGTTAGTGAGGGTTGAGTTGGGTCTATACAGAGCTTCCCCATTGAAATAAGAAGCAGATTGTGAAGCAAGTAATGCTATGCACAGGTCTCCATGAATATCATTGATTTCATCCTCAGACAGAGTACCAAAAGCTGCAAGATTTTGCATCTTCTCCCTTATTTTCCTATAAAGTTCTGTCTCATAAGGATAGTATTTACCAAGAGTTTTTATGGCTGCACGGTTAGCATCATACATAGCTTGTTCATAAGCAAATGGATTAAACCTTACAAGTTTAAGATATTTCTTTCTGTCTTCCTTGATTTGTTCAGGAGTTTTGCCCTCAGTGCTCACAAGCTTAAGCAATGTCTCGTTGTTGGATATAGGAGAATCAAAGAATCCTGGATAAGTATCAGATAACTGTTTAGATACTTTGGCATCGTAGCTTAATTCTTTCTTATCTTTAGGATTATCTTTGTCATTTTTACCTTTAGATTTGTCTTTGAGGGCTTTTGGAAACTTTTTGAGGTATTCATCTACTCTAAGTTGCTGTGCATACATACCTCCGAAGGTAGAGCTGACAGCATTTGAAGCAGTGAATTTTGTATTTAACACAAACTGAGACACATCATTAGCAGCAGAAATGATTTTTCCGAATAATTCAAGAACATCAATCTGCATCCTTGCATTATTCTTGATGTATTGGTCTCTTGTGTTTTTCTCATCTTCTTCCAAGAATCGCCTCTCATTAAGTATGGCCAGAGCCAGATTTTCTTCTGATAAGTTGGAGGTATCATTGTTATACTGTCCCTCGATATTACCTTTCAAATCATCTACTAACTCATCAATTACAGTGTTAACCTTAATCCCTCTGTTCAAAGCCTCTTCACATGCCTTTCTTATAACAGGCTGATTGAATAAGAGACCTATCTCCCTAAGATTATATCCCAGTCTTGCCAACATAGCTCCTGCATCAGCAGTTACAGTGTTAAGATTAAGGAAGTTCAGTGTAGGGTCTTTCACTGCATCTACAGCAGCACCCAGGAAATTAGCCATATTGGTATCAATTTCCGCAGCCATTGGAGTATTCTTATGTAGCAGGTCTTTGAATTTATGCCCACAGAACTCTATTGGTTCTTTCAACTCAAATAACTCCATAGCAGATACAAATGCATGGTTAGTGTTTTGGTTGGCAAATATACCAATCAGCTTACCTGCAATCTGATTCTGCTGGTTATAGTAGAGAATAGTATAAGGGTCAGATGGGTCATAATTAGGCTCAGGGTCTTGAGCTTTCTTGTCGTCATACCTTTTCAATATCTCATTTATATAAATAGCTGTGTATTGAGAACCATTGGTTTTTGTAACACCTTCCATATCTCCATGCATAAGTTCCCTCATGAATCTTGCAGCTCTTGAAGCATTATCAAAACCACCTGGTGTGTATCTTGCATTCATAGTATCTGCATCCATAAGTCTTGCTTGTATGAGAGATATAAGTATGTTATTCCTCGAAGCTCTTGTATTTTCTTCAGGAGTCTTACTGAAGTCATAGGTTTCTAACCATTCAGATGTTTCTCCAGTAACTACGTTCTTTGTAGGTTTTATATCTAACTCCAAAGCAGCTTCGGCAAAAGCAGTCCTTTTGTTAAGGCCAAATCTTGCTTCAATATCAGCAGCCTCCCAGTAAGAGTTGAGAGCAGGTCTTTTACTTTCATCTGTAGTAAGTTCAGGATTTTGGAATTCAGCAGTGCTTCTTGCAGCTATGAGTGCTACTTTTACATCTGGATATTTTTCATAAACTCTATTCCATATATCCTGCTTGTCCTTATTAGAGAAGTTATTTTCTACATACATCTCACTCTTGTAATGCTTGTGGTATTCTCTCAGCATGAAGTAGAGCTTATCAATATCAAAGTCAAAACCTGCAATAGTAGTACCTTGTGCTGGAACTTTGATAGTACCACCAGCTACCTTAGATGTGAACCTCTTGATTTGACAATTCATCATGGAGTAAGCACGCTCTGTAGGTATGCGGTATGCTATGAAACTAAGACAATCAGGGTATTCTTCTTCTATAAGAGGTTTGTGTACCTCAGCTTGAGGGTCATTGTACTTGCAAGGTACAAGTTTTCCATCTACCCTTTTATAAGTGTATGACTGATATTTTTTCCACTCCTTTGTTCCCTTTTCAAGAGCCTTATCCATAGGTCTTAAATGACCATCATGGAAACAATACTTATCATAACTCAGACTTACCGGCTTTTTAACAGTACCATCTTTAGTTGCTACATCTACAGTAATAGACTTGTCGAATGGCATTTCAACCTCTGCATACAAGACATTGGCAGCATTGTCAGGGTCAGTAACATACCTAAGGTCTCCATCCTCTTCATACCCTTGTATTCCAAATGCAGAAACCTGAACAGCAGAACCACCTGATATTTGCTGCTTGTTGACAATCTTCTTAAAAGTAGAAAGTATGAGAGCAGCAGAGTCATGCTCAAGACCCCCTTCAAACAGAGGAATGAGGAATCTTTGCAGTTCTTTCTCAGAGCCAGTTACAACATAGGAGAGGATATTATCCATAGCCTCTCTCATGGAAGTGACAGTACTTTGCTGTAAGAGTTCTGCCATCTTGATTATGTCTGTAGCATTATTAGCAAATATATTGTAAGAGTCCATGATATTTGCAGTATGCAAGCTGTTATAGAAAGCCAGCAGGTTATTGCCTAACAATCTTGTTTCAGTGTTTCTTCCATCTCCTGCTTCAAGATTGACCACATGTCCGTTAATGTAATCAGAGTAGTCTTTAGAGTCTAATAGTCCAGCCATTATCAGCTTTCTTATTTGAGTACCAAAGAGTTGTGAAGAGTTGATATGCTCAGGAACATTAGTCTGAATTCTATAGTCACTATAGTCAAGAGAATGAATTACAACAGAGCTATTGTTAAGTCTTCCATACAAGTCAGACTTATCCTTTACATCACTGAAGTCAGCTTGTCCATAGGCACCTACCTTTGCAATCTTGGTAGAACCAATCATATCCACATTATTCTCATCCATCCAATATCCGAGGTCTCTGAGTTTATGTCCTTTAGGAAGTAATTCCGGTATGATTACAGCTTCAGCATACTTATGTTGTACAGGTATATAATGAACTGTCTTTTTAGTAACAGGTTTTTCATCAAGACCAACAACAGTCTTACCATCTTTTTTGAGGTTTACTTCCACAGGTATAGTTTCATGTGTGAACATATAAGGCTTTATAGGTTGGAATATGACAGCAAGGTCTCCCAGCTGTTTCATTTCCTCATCTGTAAGTTCTGAATAGTCCACTATCTTACCATTCTCCCATATAGCATGGGTATTTCTGATGTTCATGATGGTCTCATAAGCACTCTGCATTTCAGGAGTCCACTTACCAGCCATACCCATAACCTTACGGTAGCTATGAAGAGTTCTGTAACCTTGACCATCAGTGAGGGAGTTCTTCATATAGACATCATAAATCTTATAATTACTTCCTAATAACTCAGACAGCCTGTTTATTCTCTTCGTTTCTTCTTCCTTAGAATCCCTTGGAGACAAGATATTATCGGCTACTGCTTGGTCTATATCTTCTTTGGTAACACCTGGTGCAGCAAAATTTCTTAAGATCGCTTCCATGAACTCAGGATTAAACACCTCTGCATTGAGTGACAAATCATCAAAGTACACAACTCTTTCTATACCATCAGAGTATCTTGTTCCTGCATTAGGAGCATAGATATCTATAGCTCTGACATCCAGTATAGAGCCAGGAGCATGAATTTCCTTATATCGTTTCTGAAGGTCCTTGGTGTTAGCATAGAAAGCAGGGTCTATGGTCATCATTTGTAGCTGCTGTATAGTAGCAAGTTTAGTGTTCCAGAAGAACTCCTCAATCTTACTGCCGATATTACTTGGATTGGCAATACTGCTCAAGTGTCTTAATACCTGCGTATTACCAACTGTAGTAGTATCTAATACACCAAGTTTCTCAAGTCTATTGGTAAATCTTTCAGTAGCATCATTGAGATATTTGTTGATAATATCCATAATCTCATCTTTGCTCTTAGCAGTACCATCAGCATTGAAAGGATTATACTCAGGCTTATATTCTTGAGAGTTAGGGTTGAGGAATGTAAGTATAGAGAACTCCCTTTCACCATGTTCCACAGGTTTTCCATTGGCATACAGAGTATATGACTTTGCTATAATCTTATCCAAGTCCATGCGACGCATTTCCTGTGTGAACACATTGTAGAAATTCTCCAGCACATCCCTTTTAGCATAGTTGTCAAATTCAAATGCAACTCCCTTTATCTTATCCTCTTCTATTGTTTTGTTACCTTCAGCATCTACACTATGAGGACTTGTTATTCTTGGAGCCCTGATGTATTTACTTACACCAGCATCACCCAGTACAAAGACAGGGAATAAAGCAGACAGTCTTCTATTTAAGTCTTTCTTATTTCTTCCTCCAAATGTCTTACCTTGCTGTTCATCTGCAAAGAAATGTATGAGCATATCTACACCATGTTCTCTTGCAGTAAAGTCTTCAAACTTCTTGATGTCACTGCCCAGATTTCTTTCAAAAGAGAATATAGCTGCTACAGAATCACTGAGTGGTACATTATTATTCTGACATGCAGCATACAGCTCCCTGACCCACATGTTAAGTATTCCCTTGCCATTAGTATCAGGGCCATTAACAAGGCATTCATCATCTACGAAGTATGGGCTTCTAAGATATTCTTTCTCCAAGAAAGACTTCAATCCTGCTTTATCATTATTGTTAACATAGGCTTCAATAGCCTCAAGTCTGTCTCCTAAATAAGAAGGGGACACAAAGGAATACAAAGTATTGTCCATATATCTGACTCTTGATTCCACTCTATAACCTTCTTGATGTTTGTTGATTATATTGAGCAGCTTTTCTATGCAGTCAGCTACAGGATATCCGTCATTACGTTTAGTACCATAAAGTTTCTGCATTGTCAGTTTGGCTTCATCCAAAGCCTTTTCTGCTTCTTCTTTATCTTCTTTAGACTTACTTGGATTAGAGAGTGTACCATATCTATCAGATATTTTAATTTTACCATAATGTTCAGTTGCTATTTCACCAATACCATTCATGGCAAACTTAATACCTCCGTTATCAGAGAAAAGTCTTTCCAGCTGTCTTTTTACCTCATAAATATCAGGTGAAAGAAGTATACTCTCCACAGTATCTGGAAGCACATCAAAACCAAAAGATGTAAATACTTCCATAAGAAACTTTCTCTTCAAATCATGTGTGACCTCCTGACTCTTACCCTCGATATTTATAGTGATCCCTTCACCCCTGTCTATGAGCGGAGCTTCACTGAATATACCTTTATTTTTATCAGCTACTACCCACTTCTGAACAGCTTTCTTAACTTCTACCAGTCTTTCCCAGTTTATAGTTCCTCCTTCTTTACCTGGCTTGAATACAGTTTTAGTCTTCCACATCCTTACACTCTTTGGTAAAACTCCTTTCTTTGACATAAGGGTCTTAAATTTACCAAGGAGCATGTTAGTTGGTCTGTTCAGGATTCTTGTTTTTACTTTCTTTATAAAGTTACTTGAAGACTCCTTATCTTCAAAAGATGCAGAATAAGGTTGGAAAACTCTTCTGAAATCCACAAAGAACTGAGTTCTAACTGTAGGGTCTGACAGTAAGTTTACTACAGGCTGCATCCAAGGTATCTTAGCATTATTTGTACCTTCTTTTACAAGTCTTTTATACATGTCATCGGAGTTTTGTACTCCACGCAGCATCTCTATAATAGCCTGATGAGTTTCAACAGGGTCTCTGAATTTCACATTACCTAAGTCATCGTATGCAATCTTATACTCTATCCTTACAACATTACCAGCAGCATCCTCTACAGGTACAGGTACTAATTCAGGACATGTAGCTAAAACCCTCCTTACTTGTTTTCCTACAGAACCAAATGCACTTTGTAAGTCAGAATTTTCCTGCCATCCATCTCTCTTAGATTCAGATATTTCCCATTTAGCAGCTATATCATTCTCTCCAAAAGAGTCAGTACTTGCAGCAGTAGCATACTCATTTTTTATGCCCATCTTTAACCCTTCAGTAACCATAAGGTTCTTGAAGACAAAAGGAAGGAGTTCTTCCCAGTGTTCAAGGATAGAAGAATATGCTTCATACCTTTCTTTCATAAGGGTTCTATATTCTTCGACATTTGTTGGAGCAAATGCAAAGTTGAGCTTATCCTTGTCTTTGTTAAATCCTAATTCAGCATTTTTGTATCTGCTGTAGTAGTTTTGCCTGAGATATGCTATATGGTTATAGACAGAACTGAATATAGCCAGTGGGCCTCCTACATATTCTCCAGTAGTAGTATAGAAACCATTGATCAGGTTATCCCTATCAAAATTATTGCCTCTCATCAGTCTGTCTACTTCAGAAGAAAAGGCTGCTGTTAGATATGATATTCTTGACTTACGTTGTTCTACAGTAAAAGCATGTCTGAGAGAGTCAAAAGCTTCATTCATTCTTTTAAGATTTCCTGCAAGCTTCTGTCTTGTAGTACTGTTGATAACTCTTCTGAATTCAGCCAATTTCTTATAAGCTTCCTCAAGCTCCTCATCAGTAAACTCTGTCTTATTATCATCTAATAGATGATTCTCTGGATGATACTGGTCATATACACCTCTGAGCGAAGCTATTGTATAAGGACTCATACCTCTTTCCTTATATTCAGGTTTCCATCCAAATCTTGATGCTATGTAGCCATCAATATGCTTATTTACTGTATAGCAAATCAGTTTGTTCATGTCTGTTGAATTTATTAGCACAAAGATACAGCTTAATGTTTATATAACAAAACAGTTTAAGCTAAATCTTAGTGTTGTTTAGGATTTTTGTTAGTTGTTATTAGGATTGGTAAAAGGAGAGGCAAATACACTTGTTATCTCCCTCTCCTGTGGAATGTTCTACCAATAGGTAGTTGGGATTACTTCAAGACCGAATCTTGAAGCACTTACTCATCAATTTCAAACTCATGAACGCTTATGAAATCATTTTCATTGGTGTTATCTTTGTTGAATCTCTCAAGGTCATCCTTGCTTTTGATTGCACCTTTGGTTATCTTTGCGATATAATGATAGGCATCTTTCTCTGTTTGGAAGTATTCAGAATAATAGTCATTATCAATACAAGCATCTACATATAATCTTTCTGGAAAGAATACACCTTCAACATCATTAGTGTGATATACTTCAAGTCCAGGTTCTTCAACTATATAGAAGATGTTAAGGTCAGAGAATATCTTGCTGAGTTCTTCATGGAAACATGTTAAGCCCCATGCTTCATCAGCATCTAAGATTATATATTCACATTCATCTAATCTTTGTAAATCAAAGTATTGTATGAATCCTCGTATAGATTCCCCTTCAGGGCATTTCCAGTCAGGTTTAAGGGTTTTTAGTACATTACCTTCCCAATCTTCACTTGAGCCTTCTTCTATCATAGGATACTGTACAGCATCATATACTTTTTGTAATATTTCTTTAGGTCCTACGATTCTGTAGGATACAGAAGCCCAGTTTGGCATAATCTTATTTACTATTTGACGATTTACTATTTATTATTTACTATTTATTTTCTGTAAGATGGTTAAGACCCTCAATGATATTTTGGCGGGAGTTTATGAAGTAATATGTACCCTCACAATTTTCACCAAGAAGAATGACTTCTTTATTTTTCTGTGTGGTATCTACTATAACTTCTATTTCTTTCCTACGCTCATCAGAGAACCAAGGACACTCAAGATACAGAAATTGTAGAAGTGTGTTGGCATCTTCCTTTGTGTTGAGTTTGACTGCATGTACTGTGTGGTCATCCATACCCCCAAGAAGGTCCCATTTATTCTTATCTGCTACAATGAGTTTCTTGAGTCTTCCTAACAGGACAGCTCTTGCTGAGGATTCATATTTCCGACATTCTTCTGATGATTTAAAGATTGTACCATCTTCTGCTTGATAGGCAGTGTAGGTACTTGTCACTTCTTGTTTTATTTCTTTCATAATTTTTGCTTGGTTTTTTCAGAAAGGCCGAACCTTTCTGCACTTACTATATGTTGTAAGTTAGGGTTACTGAAATCTGGTTTTTTGTTTTATTGTAGGTACAGTGGTTAAGCATAAGTTTGTACCAATGCCCACCATCATAGTCGAAGTTATGGTGGAAAGGCTGTGACATTTCCTGTTGAAAGGAGTCACTCATGTGGTTAAACACTACCTTGGCTATCTTCTTTCTGATTGAAGGAGGCAGGTTGTTGAATAGTTTTAGAGTTATCATGATACTTTATTAGTTCATTTGCAAATTTAGGATTGAGAATTTTATGCCTATCATTTTCAGTAATTTTATCATAAGCACTTTTAGCATCATTCTCAAAGCGTGGTTTTTTACAATGTATTGTTTCTACGCTACTGTTTTCATTCTTCCTGTACAAAATAATATTTTCACAGTCAAATCTGGTACATCTAAAAATACAACACTCCGTTGTTTCTGAGCCTTCTTTTTGTATATGAAGAGCTTTAATATCACAAAGATGTATACGTTTTAAGAAAGCTTTAAAACTTTCGAAATTCATATATTTATCTTTATAAAATTTAATTTGTAATCTTCTTATCCATTCCTTATCTATAAGGTAGGTAGAATCACCTATACCCATAAAATTGTTTTCCTCAATAAGGGATGAGTGCTCATAAAACCCCTCTAATTCCATATATTTTTGTACATCAGGCCATCCTACTATTTCAAAGTCTTCCATCATCCTATTTGTTTTGGTTTATAATGTTCTAAAAACTCTTCTGCATTAGGGTAGAACTCCTTTTCTTCAGAGTAGTACCCTTTCAGTTCTAATCTTCTGTGTATTCTATCAAGAGGTGACAGATTTAAGCCTATATCCCCTTCATCAGCATATCCTTCTCCATGTATATAGTTAGGAGCTGGTGAGTTTGGGTCATAATCTAACCATATAGCATCCTTGAATGCTGCACATGGGCATAGAATAAAGCCCTCTTCCGAGAGTTTAATTCTTATCTCAGGAGAGTTATTGGTGATAAATACTACTTTACTCATATTTTCTTGGTTCAGGATAGGTTTTACATATAAACTCATAAAAGGATTTGGCAGTAGATTCTACTTCTTCTATTGTAGTAGTATCGTCAATCCACCCTATTTGCATCTCTATTACTTCTTCTATTGTCCTTGACACTGTAATATAAATAGATATTCCTACACGGTCTTTCTTACAGTCTGGCAGTCTGGTGAAGAATTCAGGATGTAAAGTATAGTCATAAATGGCTAATGTTATAATATACGGTGCTCTATTTTCTTCCCATCGGTTCATACCTACAAGGAAAGATTTGCCTATTACATAGTCTTCATTATGCCATTGTTGGTTGTATTTCTTATACCCTTTGCCATAGAGTGATTGGGAAAGGATTTTGAATTTTTGTGGAGTCATAGGTTTATTCAAATTTAGATGGTTTATTCATAATGTCGTTCCATATACCAGCTTCTTGCATAGCTGCTTGAGCTTTCTGCATAAGGTCAGTCATATCTGGATGAGGGGCTCCTGTCTTGCCAAATAACCTGAGGTCAAAAAGATGTTTATAATCACTGGCAAAACCAGTGACCACTAACTCTGTCTTAGTAGCATTGGGAAGAACATCTCTTGCTTGCTGAGGAGTAGCACCTTCTTCTAACATAAGGAGGTAACACCTCTCTGCTGTTTGACAACTATGAATGAAAAAGTCTTCTTTATCCCAATCAAAACCATCAGTCTCTGTACCATCTAAATAATAAGTCTTATATGGTCTTTCATAGAAAACAGCACCATTAGTGTCAGATGGTTGTGCTACTGTTGAATCAACTGATAATAGGTTTTCTTTAAACCAAGAAGGTTTAATAAAGTTAATCTCACCTCCATGACATTCCTTAGAATAATTGATATATCTGGTTGATTCTTGAAGGAATGACATGGTTCTGTGTCTTACCAGCTCATTTGCAATAGCTCTTGAACAAGTAAATCTCATGGTATATCTTTTTTCATGAAA
>AUXO011078897.1_pt1 | contig 15589 bp, 11 predicted proteins | sample 768731 | NCBI WGS metagenome assembly AUXO01 (sample SAMN02715735, study PRJNA202380) | gut metagenome | biome: sheep rumen | host: Ovis aries | place: New Zealand: Palmerston North
AGAGAGAAAAGAGCATAAACAATAACAATAATGAGGAACAAGTTGATAACGTTGAAAGCCATACTCTGGATGCCTTCAGAAGACTTCTGAGTAAACTCGTTAGCAAAATAAGTCAATGAAAGACCATTCTGGTGGAATGCCATCCAGAAGAATACAACGACAGCAAATACTAAACAAAGAGCAACAATACGTGCTTTTGTATCTGCTGGAGACAACTCTTCTTCTTGTTGAGCATTCTGATTATCTACTTTTCTTGTACCACCTTCAACATGTTTAAATGATGAACGGAAAGCATAGTAAATAGCAATAGAAATAATCAGAGATAAACAAGCTACACCAAAAGAAAAATGGTAAGCATCATTTCCACTAAATCCAAGACTGGTTTCTGCCCATTTCTTTATTTCAACAGCCGCTGTAGGAGCAAATAACGCACCAATATTGATAGCCATGTAGAAGATAGAGAATGCAGAATCACGCATAGAAGAATACTTAGGATCATCATAAAGATTTCCTACCATTACTTGTAGATTTCCTTTGAACAATCCTGTTCCCACACTAATGAATATCAATGCAAGCAACATGACAATCATTGCAAGAGTTTCTCCACCAAGAGGTAATGACAATAGCAAATAGCCGCCAAACATTATCATAATACCTAATGTAACCATCTTGCCAAATCCAAACTTATCGGCAAGCATACCACCAAAGAGAGGCATAAAATAGACAAGTCCGAGGAATGTGCTATAAATAATTCCAGCAGTTCCTGGCGTTAGTCCAAAGTTCTCTCTAAGGAATAGAGCAAATACGGCTATCATCGTATAGTAGCCGAAACGTTCTCCAGTGTTGGCAAGAGCCAACGCATAAAGTCCTTTTGGTTGTCCTTCAAACATAATAATAATTTTTTTAGTTAGTTGTTTTTATATATTTATTAAAATAATTTATTTCTATTACATATAAGGTTCCGTTAGCTCAAATATCAAAAAGATAAGCGAGCTTAATTACTATATTCCCAAAGTTGGATTTTCCAAAATAGTCTCGCTTGGAATCGCGGTAAATATTACATAACCCATAGTAGTAACGCGCTTCTAAAAGAAAATGTCCTACACGAGAGGCAGAATATTCCATTCCTAATCCAGCTGCAATACCATAGTCGAATTTACGTTCAACACTCATAGTGTCTTGAGCAACAATAGTATTTCCTCTATCTTTAAGATTCATTTGCTCAAATGTAAAATTACTTGTTGTATGTTCATTCAAGTATAAACCGAATTGTGGACCTGCCTGTACGAAGAATTGCAATCCATTCTTTTCTTTTCCCCATGCTAAATGGGCAAACACCGGAAGTTGAAGATAGTTAATAGTCCTTGAGTATTCTTCGGCAGCACCTGTTACCTCATTAATAACTGGAGTATCATTTATAGTCAAAATATCTTCTTTCCAACCCAGAGAGGCATAATTCAATTCGCCATAAATAGAGCAAATAGTTGAAAAATATTTTTCACATACATATTTTGCAGAAATACCAAAAGTCATCCCTCCATGCATTGCTTGTGACACTTTTGGGGTAAATCCAACATTACTCAGCACGTATCCACCATTAAAACCTAACGACAACTGGTTACGATGTTCTCCAACTTGTGCACAAGCTGCGATTGACGCACTTGTGAAAATCAGTGATAATATAATTCTAGAAAGTAAGCGCATCTATAGATTTGTCAGTCTTGTAATGGATAAACATAAATGTAGAATTTTGCTTTCCGCCATTATTACCTATTTTTTTGAAGTTTAACGGAGATTGTACTGATCTATATGTTGCTTGGGAATTTGTTCCTACAAATGATTTGCCGAATTTATGAAACCCACCTATAAAGAAACAACCATGATCAAAACCCGTAAGTCCGAAGTGTGGAATTGCATACATCATATCTGCCTTATACCACTTACGATAATTAGCTTCTACCCAACGTGTATCATTAGTTGTGGAATTATAGAAGAATGTCGATGGAATATAGGTATCATATTTATGGAAATAATCTTGATAAACATTAGTATATATAAACCAATCTGTATATCCAAATAAGGATGTTTGAATGTTTTTGCTTGATATTAACTTGTCAAGTCTTTGGAAAAGAGTGTTTAGTTGAGGCGATTTACCTGTATTTAGTATTACAATATTTTTCTTGTTAATACTAAATGCTTTTTGAAAGTCCACGTCGGCAGACAGCAAGTGTGTAACAGAATAACTGATATTTGATTTTTCTAATTTTGCCCTTAATTCTTTTGTAAAGTTACCCTTATCGCTATCAGCATCTCCTGCGTCAACTATGACAGGATGGTAGTCTCTAAATTGATTTGCAAAATGTGTTGATGCGATATTGTCTAAAACGCTCTGTTCTTGATAAACTTGAAAAATATGTTCGTTGACAGCTACATCATTGCCAGAAATAGAGAATGGAATAACTAACATTATACCGTTTCTCTTACAAAAATCGGCTAAAGATGGCACCATGTTAGAATAAAGAGGACCAAAGATAATATCACATTTTTGAGCTTCTTTATCTATTAGAGTTGTTCTAATATCTGCATCTATAGGCACATTCCATGCTCTAATGTCAATAGAAATATTATCTTGCTTAAGACGATTACAAGCCAAAAGTAGTCCTCGATAATACTCTATCATACGCTTACCATCACCATTTATATCATGGAGAGGTAGCATTACACCAACTCTAATTTGCCTATTGATTGGTAATACTTCTTTTGTGCTGGGTTGATTAGCAGATTTAGCTTTTTGATTATTAACAGCTGACTCTGGAATATTGATATAATCGCCCTTTTTTAACTGATAATCTGGCATTGACATTTCTGGGTTAACAGCTACAAGGTCTTCAATGGAAACATTGTATTTGCGTGATATCCCAAAAATGGTTTCACTTTTTTTTACCTTATGTTGTTGTTTAATCTTTATCTCTTGTGCAATCAAAGAGACAGAGAAAAACAATGAAAACAAAATCAAGAAAATGATTTTACACCTTTTCATATCTACTTATAAAATTAAAACGATGCAAATTTAAGAAAAAAAACGATTCAATATCAACTTTATTTCGTATTTTTGCAGTTAAATATGAATAAATTTATAAGAATATGAGAACTCTTAGATGCCTAATTATAACTTTTGCTGCGACTTTTATATCATCATTTCTATATGCTGATGATGTTTATCCAACAATAAATGCAATCGCAGTTATAGAGAATGGAACAAGCGAAGAAAGTGTTATAACTTATTCGGGATCAGCCCCGTTAAAAGTGCGCTTTTTAAGCAATGTAGAGAATGCCGAAGGATGGAGTTCATATTATGAGTGGAGATTTACACATGAAGATAATAATACTCCTTACCTTATAAGATATGAGCCTGACACAGAGTACACGTTTACACGTGCCGGCTTACATTCGATTGAACTATATGCTACGTTTCAAAAAGGTTCTGAAACAATTGAGTTCAAAGAAGAATATTGGAGCAATGTTGGTCCAATCACTATAACAATAAGCGAAAGTAAGTTGGAAATGCCAAATGCTTTTTCTCCCAATGGGGATGGTATCAACGACAAGTTCAAAGCGAAAGAAGGTTATCAAAGTTTGACAGAATTTCATGCTTACATTTTTAATAGATGGGGACAGAAACTTTTTGAGTGGACAGACCCTGCTGATGGCTGGGACGGAACCTATAACGGTAAACCCGTAAAGCAAGGAGTCTATTTTGTTCTTGTTGAAGCTAAAGGAGCTGATGGACGTGAATACAAAATTAGGCGTGACGTAAATCTGTTGCGAAGTCATGAAGAGGGAGGAACAATTAGCAATCCATGACAATGAAATATTTATCAATAGAAGGTGCGAGGGTTAACAACCTAAAAAACATTAGTGTGTTAATACCTCGCAATAGTCTTACGGTAATTACAGGATTATCTGGTTCGGGAAAATCATCTTTAGCTTTTGACACCATTTATGCTGAAGGTCAGAGGCGGTATATTGAAACATTTTCAGCTTATGCCCGTAACTTTTTGGGCAATATAGAACGCCCCGATGTCGATGCAATCAAAGGCTTGTCGCCGGTAATTAGTATCGAACAAAAAACCACAAACAAAAATCCACGTTCCACAGTCGGTACAACTACAGAAGTATATGATTTGCTGAGACTATTATTTGCTCGTGTGGCAACAGCATATAGCTATGCTACAGGGGAAAAGATGATAAAATATAGCGAGGAAAAAGTCCTTGAAATGATTTGTCAAGATTATAAAGACAAACGAGTTTTACTACTCGCCCCTATCGTCAGACAAAGAAAAGGACATTATAGGGAACTATTTGAGCAACTAAGAAAAAAAGGGTTTCTCCTTGTCAGAGTTGATGGAGAATTGCTTGAAATAACACGTGGAATGAAAGTTGATCGCTACAAAAATCATAGCATTGAAGTTGTTGTAGATAAACTAAAGATCCCAAATTCACCAACAGATGAGCAAAAACAACGTATAAATAAATCTCTACAAACTGCCCTTCATCAAGGTGATGGTGTCATAATGATTTATAACAACGACTCAAATGATTTAAAAAACTACTCACGCAGACTAATGTGCCCAACTACAGGAATGGCATATTCAGACCCAGCACCAAATATCTTCTCTTTTAATTCACCAGAGGGAGCATGTTCACGATGTAAAGGTTTAGGCATTATTAGCGACATTGACATTGAAAAGATTATACCAAACAAAAAACTATCTATAAAAGATGGTGCAATAAACGCTTTAGGCAAATACAAAAACCAATTGATTTTCTGGCAGATAGACGCCTTGCTTAAAAAGTATGATTATGACATTACAACTCCAATAGAAGACATCAGTAATGATGTTGTGAATGAAATATTATATGGTTCAATAGGAACTATAAGGATTGATAAGGACATAATTCATACATCTTCAGATTATTTTGTAGAATATGAAGGTGTAATCAAATATTTGCAACAGGTTATTGAAAACGATGAATCCGCTAACAGCCGACGTTGGTCAGAACAATTTTTAACCACGAAAGCATGTCCGGAATGTGATGGAGCACGTCTGAACAAAGAAGCTTTATCATATCGCATTGGTAAATACAATATTAACGATTTAGTTAATATGGAGTTGAGCGAATTAAGAAAATGGACAGAAACATGTAATAAAGATCTAAATAAAGCCGAGCAACAAATAGCACAAGAGATATTGAAAGAAATACGCACAAGGTTAGATTTTATGATAAGCGTCGGGCTCGACTATTTGTCTTTATCACGTTCATCTGCGAGTTTGTCTGGCGGTGAGAGCCAAAGAATACGTTTAGCAACACAAATAGGTTCACAACTCGTTAATGTAATGTATATTTTGGATGAACCAAGTATCGGATTGCATCAACGCGACAATCAACGGTTGATAGATTCTCTTAAACATCTTCGCGATATGAACAACACAATTATTGTAGTTGAGCATGACGAAGATATGATGCGTTCGTCAGATTATATAGTGGATATAGGTCCACGAGCTGGTGTTCACGGAGGTGAGGTCGTATATCAAGGTTCTTTTCAAAGTTTGTTAAAATCATCAACCCTGACATCTAAGTACCTTACAAACCAGAAGACTGAGAATGATCGGCAAAAATTAAGAAGAATTGGCAACGGCAAAGAATTAACCATAAGTGGTGCTAGAGGGAATAATCTGCAGAATATTACCATACATTTTCCTCTTGGCAAATTGATTGTAGTAACTGGGGTAAGTGGATCGGGAAAATCAAGTTTGATAAACGAAACATTACAACCAATACTTTCACAACATTTTTACAGGTCGCTAAAAGAACCTTTGCCATACGATAATGTTGAAGGATTAGAATTTATAGATAAAGTAGTAACGGTTGACCAAAGTCCATTAGGACGCACACCTCGTTCAAATCCTGCAACATATACAGGTGTTTTCTCTGATATACGGTCACTATTTGTCGGGCTGCCAGAATCGAAAATTCGCGGATACAAGCCTGGGAGATTCTCTTTTAATGTCAAAGGAGGACGTTGTGAAGCATGTTCTGGAAATGGATACAATATTGTCGAGATGAATTTTATGCCTAATGTTACCACTCCTTGCGAAGTATGTCATGGAAAAAGATATAACACTGAGACTTTAGAGGTAAGGTATAAGGGAAAATCTATTGCTGATATTTTGGATATGACTGTTGACCAAGCTGTCGTTTTCTTTCAACATATACCTTCTATTTTGCAAAAAATTAAGACCATACAAGAGGTGGGTTTAGGTTATATCAAATTAGGGCAACCATCAACAACGTTGTCTGGAGGTGAAAGCCAACGCGTGAAATTAGCTACAGAACTGTCAAAACGTGATACAGGACGCACATTTTTCATCTTAGACGAGCCTACTACCGGACTTCATTTTGATGATATTCATCAATTAATGAGTGTCCTTCAGCGTCTTGTAGATAAAGGAAATACTGTTTTAATTATAGAACACAATCTTGATGTTATACGACAAGCCGACTATATTATAGATATGGGTCCTGACGGAGGACGAAGAGGCGGCATGATTGTTGACTGCGGTACGCCTGAAGAAGTAAAGAAAAACAAAAAAGGCTATACATCACTATATATATAGATAGCGAGCCTCTTTGTTACATAACAGCAAGTAACTTATTGGCTATAATATCTGCGCATCGTTCTCCATCGATCGCAGCAGAAACAATTCCTCCTGCATATCCTGCACCCTCTCCACATGGATATAAATTAGATATTTGCACATGGTTAAGCATTGAGACGTCCCTACAAATTCTGATAGGAGAAGAAGTTCTGGTTTCAACGCCAATAATTGTGGCCTCATTAGTCAGAAATCCGTGACTACGTTGCCCAAAGTTACGAAAAGCTATTTGTAATCTTTCAACTATAAATTGTGGTAACCAAAAATGAAGCGGGCTTGATATTAGTCCTGGTTGGTACGAAGATGATGGCAAGTCATAACTTAAACGGTTGTTAACAAAATCTGTCATACGTTGAGCAGGTGCTGTTTGACACCTGTTTGCTCGCAGCCAACATGTATTTTCCAATTGTATTTGATATTCCATCATACGCAATGGGTTATCTCCCTCAACATCTTCTGTTCGTATTTCTACAACCATACCACTATTGCTCCATGCAGTTGACCTATGTGATGGAGACATGCCGTTAACAACAACTTGATCGTTAGATGTAGCAGCGGGTATAACCACACCTCCAGGACACATACAAAACGAATAAACTCCACGACCATTTACTTGAGTAGAGAAATTATATTCAGCTGCCGGCAAATATTTTCCCCTGCCATTTCTTGAATGGTATTGTATCTGATCAATTAGAACTGAAGGATGTTCCAAACGCACACCTAAAGCGTATGCTTTTGCTTCAATAGCTATTTTTTTATCATATAAATACTGATATATATCACGGGCAGAATGACCTGTAGCAAGTATAACATTACCCAACAACTCATATTCTTTGTCTGTGAGCATGTCTTTTGCTATGATTCCTTTACATTCGTTACCCGACAAGATTAGTGAGGTCATCTTCGTTTGAAACCTAACTTCTCCTCCACAGCTAATAATAGTGTTTCGTATGTTTTCTATTACAGCAGGTAACTTGTCCGTACCAATATGTGGATGAGCCTCATACAATATATTTGTGGGTGCTCCATGCTGACAAAAAACACGAAGAATTTTATCTATCGATCCCTTTTTCTTGGAGCGTGTATATAATTTACCATCAGAATAAGCTCCAGCACCACCCTCTCCGAAAGAATAGTTGCTCTCAGGGTCGATTTGTTGCGTCTTAGAAATATTAGCAACATCTCGTTTTCTTGACCGAACATCCTTTCCTCTTTCTATAACAATAGGCTTGATTCCTAATTCTAACAAACGTAAAGCCGCAAACAAACCAGCAGGACCGGCACCAACGACAATTGCAGTTTGTGCATTTTCTACGTTTTTATAAGAAATATATTCATAATCCAGTTCTTTAACATCTTCATCAACATATACGGTTATAGATAGATTGACAAACACCTGTTTATGACGTGCATCAATACTTTTCTTGCAGATTCGATAAGATGTTATTCTTTTTACCTCTATACCCAAATATTCTGAAACAAGCATAGTTAACATCTTTTTATCTGCAGCCTGATTGGGTAAAAGGTGTAATTCTATTTGCTTTATCATCAACTTCTATTTATTATAAAAGAGTATTTATATGGTTTAACTATACAATGATAAAAATGTAAAAACCTTATATAATTACATAAAATCACATTGCAAATTTATGCATCTTAACATTTTAGTTGGTATTGCAACTTAAAAAAAGGTGTTTTTTTTTGAAATTATTTTGCGAAATAGTACATTTGCAACAATTATTACCAAATAAACGTAACACTAAGATTACTACACCGTAAAGCAAATGGTTTATATAACTTTACCAGATAATAAGCAACGTCGTCTTGTATTCTATCTTGCTATGGAAGAATATGTAGCTAAGACTATCAACAAAGATGACTGTTTCTTTATGTGGCAAAGCAAACCTACTGTAATATTCGGACGCAATCAGTTAATAGAGAGCGAAGTAAATGTTGGCTATTGCAAAGAACACGAAATAGAAATGTATAGACGCAAAAGTGGAGGGGGATGTGTCTATTCTGATGAAAGTAACATTATGTTCTCGTATATTACTCGTGATGAAAATGTTAGTTTAACTTTTAATCGTTATATAAATATGATTGCGTTGATGTTATGTAAGCTTGGAGTTGAAGCTTCTACAACTGGGCGTAATGATATAATGATTGATGGAAAAAAAGTTTCGGGCAATGCGTTTTATCATGTGCCTGGACATAGTATCGTACATGGCACTATGCTATATGATACTAACATGCAAAACATGATTGGGTCCATAACACCCAACGACAAGAAGTTGATTAGTAAAGGTGTTGAAAGCGTTCGTCAACATATTACATTTCTAAAAGACCATATTAAGTTATCTATTGATGAATTCATGTTATTTGTCAGACAAAATCTTTGCCAAGACGAAATCAGATTATCAGATCTTGATATACAAGAAATTGAAAAAATTGAATTAGGGTACCTCAAGGCAGATTTTATCTTTGGTAACAATCCAAGGTACACCACAACAAAAAAAGGAAGAATTGAAAATGTTGGTGATTTTGAGATTAGATTAGAAATAAAAAATTACATCATTAAAAAGATAAATATTCTTGGGGACTTTTTTATTGTTGGCGATTTAGATAACGTAATTATTAAAGCTCTTATCGGTAAAGAATTATCACAACATGAATTAGAAGAAGCGTTACCCCTTAATTTAGATGATATTATATTAAATCTGAAGCGTAAAGACTTTATAAATTTATTACTAAATGATACTTATCACGATTAATAATTATCTTATACAAATAGAAAGTTGTAATAGCACAAAAATATAAATTATTAAAAACATAAAACAATGGAAATAAAACAAACTTGTCTTCATGACAGACATGTAAAACTTGGAGCACAAATGTCTCCTTTTGCAGGCTTTGATATGCCTATAGTTTATTCTTCAATAATAGAGGAACATAATGCTGTACGAAACAATAGCGGCGTTTTCGATGTGTCTCACATGGGAGAAGTAGCTATAAAGGGTAAAGATGCAGAAAAATTTGTAAATCATATTTTCACCAACGATGTAACAGGTGCACCTGATGGACAAGTTTTTTACGGCATGATGTGTTATGAAAACGGTGGTACTGTCGATGATTTGTTGGTTTATAAGATGGGAGAAAACGATTTCTTCCTTGTTATCAATGCTGCCAACATTGAAAAAGACGTTGAATGGATGCAGAAAAATTTAGACGGTTTTGATGTTGAATTCAACCATTGTTCAGATTATTATGCACAACTTGCTGTTCAAGGTCCAGAGGGAGAAAAAATCGTAGAAGAAGTTTTAGGACTACCTTGCAAAGATATCGTTTTCTATAATGCTCGCAGAGTCAATGTTGATAATGAAACTATTGTTTTGTCAAGAACTGGCTATACCGGTGAAGATGGTTTCGAAATCTATGGTTCACACGACTACATTTGTCGTTGTTGGGACAAACTGATGGCTGACGGGCGATGCAAACCATGTGGTTTAGGATGTCGTGACACTTTACGTTTCGAAGTTGGACTTCCACTCTATGGAGATGAGTTATCAAACGACATCACACCTGTAATGGCAGGATTAAGCATGTTTTGTAAATTCGACAAAGCTGAATTTATAGGAAAAGATGCTCTACAGAAACAAAAAGCTGATGGCCCAAAACAACGTGTCGTTGGTTTAGAATTAAAAGATAAGGCTATTCCTCGTCATGGATATCAAATATTGAAAGACGGAAAAGTCATCGGAGAAATAACAACTGGTTACAATAGCATTTCTACGGGCAAGAGTGTTGCAATGGCATTGGTTGATGCTGAGTATGGAAAACTGGGCACAGAAGTTGAAGTACAAATTAGGAAGAAAACATTCCCAGCTATTGTTGTTAAGAAGCGTTTCTATGATAAACATTATAAGAAATAAATAATACAAACATTATAAACAAATAACAAAAATCAAAATTATGGCAAAAGTTATTGAAGGACTTTGTTACTCAGAATCACATGAGTACGTACGTGTTGACGGTGAATTTGGTTATATCGGCATAACCGACTATGCTCAACACGCTTTAGGCAACATCGTGTATGTAGATATGCCAGAGGTAGATGATGAAGTTGAAGCGGAAGAAGATTTTGGAGCAGTTGAAAGTGTTAAGGCTGCAAGTGATTTAACATCTCCTGTAAGTGGTACAGTGGTTGAAATCAACGAGGCTTTGGAAGACACTCCAGAACTGATCAATCAAGATGCTTTTGAAAATTGGATTATTAAAGTTAAGTTGTCAGACAAATCAGAACTTGAGAATCTAATGGACGCAAAAGCATACGAAGAGTTCTGCGCAAAACAATAATTCGTTTTATTTAGGGTTTTGAATTAGAATTCACTAATTATCCTAAATGATTATAATGTTCTTTTATTTTCATGTGGATATACTTAGTCTGAATTATAATTCAAAACTCTTTCTTTTTTTTGAAAAATTGATAAGTGATATTTTGAATTATATATCCAACAAAATTTTATTTTCATGCAATATAAATTTTTTCCTCATACAGAAGATGATTTGAAACAGATGTTTGAGAAAATCGGTATAAAATCACTGAATGATTTATACTCAGAAGTTCCAGAAAATATTCGTTTCAAACAAGAATATGATTTACCATCATCTATGAGCGAATTAGAAATTCGCCGTTTATTTGATTGCTTAGGTTCGCAAAACAAATCACTTACCTGTTTTGCCGGTACTGGTGTCTATGATCATTATACTCCTTCTATAGTTCCTAACATTGTACAACGTTCAGAGTTTTTGACAAGTTATACTCCATATCAAGCTGAAATATCTCAAGGTACATTACATTATATATTCGAGTATCAATCAATGATGACAGCCTTGACGGGTCTTGAAATTTCAAATGCTTCAATGTATGATGGTTCAACTGCAACAGCAGAAGCTGTCATGATGGCTAAGGCTAACGCGAAGAAGTCTAATAAGGTTTTGGTTAGTTCTACCATTGATCCTAAAATTCTAAATGTTGTCAACACTTATGCACATTTTAATGGTGTAGAAATAGAATTAATAAAATCGGCAGATGGTGTGACTGATAAGAAAGATTTACAAGATAAGCTTGCTGCTGGCAATGTTGCAGGTGTAGTTGTTCAACAACCAAACTATTACGGAATTGTTGAGGATTACAGCAACGTCGCAGATGCATGTCATGAACAAAAAGCTCTTTTTATTATGAATTGCATCGCTTCTGACTTAGCTTTACTGAAAACACCGGGCGAATGGGGCGCAGATATAGCTGTCGGCGATATTCAATCTCTTGGCCTTCCTATGTCGTTTGGTGGTCCTTACGCTGGATATATGTGTTGTACAGAAAAACTAATCAGAAAAATGCCTGGACGAGTTGTTGGTATGACCAAAGACAGTAGAGGTCAAAGAGCGTTTGTACTCACACTGCAAGCAAGAGAGCAACACATACGCAGACAAAAGGCGACGTCTAACATTTGCTCAAATGAGAGTTTGATGGCGCTTTTCGCAACTATATATCTATCTGTTATGGGAAAAGAAGGTATTAAAGATGTTGCTAAGCAATCGTTCGATGGCGCTCATTATCTGTGCGACCAGTTGATTAAAACAGGAAAATTCTCTTTAATGTTTAATCAACCATTCTTTAATGAATTCTGCGTGCGTTATAATGGAAATGTAGATGAGCTTCAAAAGAAGTTTATCGACAACGGCATTTTGGGTGGAGTTAAAGTTTCCGAAGATGGTATCATGTTCGCAGTAACCGAGAAACGCACAAAAGCAGAAATTGACAAATTAGTTGAACTAACAAAATAAAAAGCAAAGGAGGTTCTAAATATGAATAATAGATTATATGGCAATTTAATATTTGAACTGTCTCATCCTGGTCGCAAAGGTTATACTCTTCCACACAATGATTTTGGAGATTACAGCCTTCCATCTGAATGTAAGAGAAAGGAAGATGCAAAACTGCCAGAATGCGATGAAATGACAGTCGTAAGACATTATACGAACCATAGTTCTAACAACTTTGGTGTTAATAATGGATTCTATCCCTTAGGAAGTTGTACCATGAAGTACAACCCTATTATCAACGAAGAGGTTGCTTCGCACACTGCTTTCAATTCTCTCCACCCTCTCCAACCAGTAGAAACTATTCAGGGGGCATTGTGTGTTTATTATGAACTACAAAAGTGTCTAAGCAATATTTCTGGCTTGAGTGAATTTACGCTAAATCCATTTGCCGGCGCTCACGGTGAGTTAACAGGATTGATGATTATCAGAAAATATCACGAAAAGAATGGTGATCTTAAGCGAACTAAAGTGATTGTCCCCGACTCAGCTCATGGAACTAACCCTGCATCTGCAGCTGTTTGTGGTTTGGAAATTCTTGAAGTTAAGAGTACAAACGAAGGTTTAGTCGATGTAGAAGACTTGAAAACAATTATTGCAGAAGAGGGCGAGAACGTTGCTGCCATGATGATGACCAACCCAAACACATTAGGTCTATTTGAGCAACAAATACCGGAAATTGAGGCAATGGTTCACAAATGTGGAGGTTTAATGTACTATGATGGTGCAAATCTAAATCCAATGCTTGGCGCATGTCGCCCTGGAGATATGGGATTTGATGTAATGCACATAAATCTGCATAAGACATTCTCAACCCCTCATGGTGGAGGTGGTCCTGGTAGTGGCCCTGTTGGCGTTCGAAAAGGATTAGAAGAGTTCCTTCCTTCTCCACGAGTAATAAAAGAAGGTGATAAATTTAAAGTAGAAACCAAGAATGAAAACATTACAATTGGAGCTTTCTTAGGGAACTTTGCCGTAATAATGAGAGCATATACATACATTCTCACCTTGGGCAAAGAGAACTTAAAGATGGTTGGTCCTCTCGCAACATTAAATGCCAACTACATAAAAGAGGAACTTAAAGATGTATATGAATTACCTATTGATGTACTTTGCAAGCACGAATTTGTATTTGATGGACTAAAAGACAAGTCAACAGGCATTACCACTATGGACGTTGCAAAACGCTTGTTAGACTACGGATATCATGCTCCAACCATTTATTTCCCTCTTCTTTTCCATGAGGCCATGATGATTGAACCTACCGAAAATGAAACAAAGGAAACAATGGACGGATTCATCAAAGTTCTTAGAACAATTGCCAAAGAGGCAGTTGAGCAACCAGAAGTGCTGAAGACCGCTCCTCACAACACTCCAATAGGACGCGTTGATGATGTTTTGGCTGCTAAACATCCTATATTGACATATTCGGCTTTGGTGGCAGATGAGTCTTAAAAAACAGAATGTTAATATACATAAGAACGTAATCATAATGCAGAAAACTGATTTAATCATAATAGGCAGTGGTCCCGGCGGTTATAAAACCGCCGAGTATGCCGCTCATAACGGTCTTAATGTAATCATATTCGAAAAAGAATATGCTGGTGGAACTTGTCTGAATTGTGGCTGTATTCCAACTAAAACTCTCTGCAAAAATGCCGAGGTGTTAGACACTCTCAAGAGTGGAGAGGAATATGGCATAAATAATCTGTCTTATAATTTTGACTTCAGCAAAGCTATCGAGAGAAAAAATCAAGTGATAACAGCTCTTCGTAGCGGTGTCGAAACATTGATGTCTGCTCCAAACATTACTTTGATTCATGCTGAAGCAAAGTTTAAGGACAATCAAACTATTGTTGCTGACGGACAAGAATATACTGCCGACAACATTATTATAGCAACTGGTTCCACTTCGAAAATGCTTCCTATTGACGGCATTAATCTTCCTCACGTAGTTACTTCTACAGAGATGTTAGACTTAGACAGTGTTCCAAAAAATCTCGTAGTTGTTGGTGCAGGAGTAATCGGAATGGAATTTGCCAGCATCTTCAACAGTTTTGGCAGCTCTGTTACTGTAGTTGAGTACCTAAAAGAATGTTTACCTGCTCTTGACAGTGATATTGCTAAGCGATTAAGAACTACTATGAGCAAACATGGTGTCAATTTCTTGATGTCGTCGGCTGTTAAGAGTATTCAGAAAGAAGGTGTGGTTATTGAACGTAAAGGAAAAGAAGAAATCGTCCCTGCCGACCTAATACTAATTGCTACTGGACGTGCCGCAAACAGCAGTTCTCTCAATCTTGATGCAACAAACATTGAACTCGACAGAGGTGCTATTGTGGTTGACGACAAAATGCAAACCAACATTCCTCATGTTTTTGCCATAGGTGACGTTAATGCTCGCATGATGTTGGCACATGCGGCAACCTTCCAAGGTATTCATGTCATAAACAGCATTATAGGCAAAGATGATAATATCGACCTTAACCTGATACCGGCTGCTATTTTCACTCATCCTGAAGCAGCGTGCGTTGGACCGACCGAAGATCAATTAAAGGCTGACAATGCCGACTATATTGTCAGAAAAGGATATTATCGTTCTAATGGCAAAGCACTGGCAATGAATGAAACCGACGGATTCCTTAAACTGATTTCAACATCTGATGGTACAATATGTGCGTGTCATGCATTCGGAGCACATGCTGCTGACTTAATACAAGAAGTAAGTTGTCTTATTGCTCGCAAAACAAAAATTAATGACTTGCGTGATATTGTTCACATACATCCTACTCTCAGCGAAATAATCTGGGAGACAGCGATGTCTTGAAAAATAATGAGATAATATTATTTATTACATTCAATAATACGAATAATCTTTTAGGATGTGTAAAATTAGAGCACTACCTAAAAGATTATTTGTATATTTATCATTCTATACATTGTTTATATAAGTTTAATTTGGGAAATGCCGACATAACAATCTCTGAATA
>AUXO017150734.1_pt1 | contig 15589 bp, 8 predicted proteins | sample 768731 | NCBI WGS metagenome assembly AUXO01 (sample SAMN02715735, study PRJNA202380) | gut metagenome | biome: sheep rumen | host: Ovis aries | place: New Zealand: Palmerston North
TGGATTCATTGGTAATTGATGATGGTTATTAGTATTTTTTGAATTTAATACAAAAACCTATCAAATACCTTGAATAAGCATTCAACACACAATAAAAAGAAATTTTCTGTATAACCAATAATTGGGTGCTTTTATTGAACCGCACTTGTGGAAAAGTTAGAAATATACTAAGGACTATTAAACACTAACACTCAACAACATACGATTAAACAGTGATTTGTACAGAATGAAAAAGATTAAGCATTAATACTAAAACAGTCTGTCCTTTAATTTAAATTAAATAATCTGAATGATATAAGAATTTGTGAAAATCTCAAGTTTCTGAAAAGATAACATAATATATTTATGAGATTAATTTTAAAGATTATTCTAGGTGAAATTTATGAATATTGCTGTTATTGGGACCGGTTATGTGGGACTTGTAACTGGTGCATGTTTTTCAAAAATGGGAAATAAAGTTTATTGTGTTGATGTTGTAGAAGAAAAAATTCAAATGCTTAAAAACAACATAATGCCAATTTATGAACCACAATTAGAGGAAATTGTTAAAAAATCTCAAAAACGTGGTGATTTAATTTTTACAACAAATATTAAAGAAGCATTAGATGATTCAGATATTATTTTTATAGCTGTTGGAACTCCTATGGCGGAGGATGGTAGTGCCAATTTAAAATATATTTTCTCAGCAGCAGATAATATCGCAAATAATATTTCACATGACTCATTAATTGTAATTAAATCAACAGTTCCTGTGGGAACCGGATTTGAAGTAAAAAATAGAATCGAATCAATTATAAAAGAAAGAAATTCATCTGTTAAAATTAAAATTGCATCCAATCCTGAATTTTTAAAAGAAGGAAGTGCAGTTGAAGACTGTTTACGCCCAGACCGCATAGTCATTGGTGCTGATGATGAGGAAGTTTTTGATACAATGAGAGAATTATACTCATCTTTTGTTTCAAATCATGACCGATTTATTTTTATGGATGTTAAAAGCTCAGAAATGACCAAATATGTTGCAAATGCCATGCTTGCTACAAAAATTTCATTTATGAATGAAATTGCCAATATTTGTGAGGTTACAGGTGCAAATGTTAATCATGTTCGATTAGGAATTGGATCTGATAAAAGAATCGGATATCATTTCATATATGCCGGTTGTGGTTATGGAGGAAGCTGTTTTCCAAAAGATATTAGGGCATTAATTAATACCGCTGAATCACATGGATATAAACCAAAAATTTTATGTGATGTTGAAGAAGTAAATAAAAATCAAAAAATGGTATTAGTAAATAAGATCGTTGATAGATTTGGTGAAGATTTATCAGGTTTTGTTTTTGCAGTTTGGGGTCTTTCATTTAAACCATATACTGATGATGTACGTGAAGCCACATCACTGACAGTTATTTCATCTCTTATCGATAGAGGTGCAAAAATAAAAGCATATGACTCACAAGCAATTGATGAATTTAAAAAAACAATTAATAATAAATATTTGGAAGATATTGAATTTATGGAAAGTAGATATGATGCATTAAATAATGCTGACGCTTTAATATTAATTACTGAATGGAAAGAATTTAGATGCCCTGATTTTGGTTTAATTGCTCAAAAATTAAATAAAAAAGTCATTTTTGATGGAAGAAATATTTATAATAAAAAAATTGAGAATGACGGTTTTGAATTATATCAAATTGGGTGTTAAATACATTATTGGAAATGATTGGTGATATTTCATTTAATTTATCATTTAATTGACGGAAATATTTCATTGTGGTTTTTAAAGTTTTAGTATGAAATATTTTCTTTTTTTTTGTTTTCGTAATTACTGGGTCTTCTTTGATTTGGGATTAATATTTTTCTAAACAGAAAAAACAACTAAAAATTAGAAAAAATATAAAAAAATTTAAAATACAAAATCAGTAAAATTTTGTGTACATCTCCAATATATAAAGTAGTTGTTTTAATTAGTTTTTGAAAGCTCCAATTAAGTAAAAGATATAAATTATTATATATTATGATAAATATAATAGTATTGATGAAGAGTTTATTTATAAATAAATTTTTAATTATTTTCATTGTATTAATTTCTTTTACATTATCTGCTGTGTCTGCACAAGATAATATTAATTCTATTGATATTAATGCTTCTGAATGTATACAAGAAGGTAATTTCACAGAATTAAATCATGAATTGCATGAAAATAATATGATGAGTTGGAATTAAATAAAAATTATTCATATGCTATTGGCGATAATAAAGTTATTATTTGTAATTCAAATGTTATAAATGGTAATGGACATGTTTTTAGTGTTACAGAATTTCCATATTTGCCAATTGAAAAATCATTCTAACAAATCTTTTAAATAATATGGATATTAAATATTTAGTTTAACAGTGGTTTTATGATATTAACAGATAATTTAAAGGATTATGAGATGAATAAAAAGCAATTTTCTATTGTTCTAACATTTCATAATAATGATAATCATCTTGAAGAGGCTATTCAATCTATCATCAATCAGGATATAGGTTTTAAAGATAATGTTCAACTTATTTTGGTTGATGACAATAGTGATGATTTTTCAATGGATATTGCTTTGAAATTTGAAAAGAATTTTCCTGAAAATATTCTAATTCTATCTCAAGATGAAACAAATATTTCTAAAGCCCGTAATTTGGCTAAAAAATACGTTACTGGAAAATATGTTAATTTTATGGCGAGTATTGATAAATTAGGTCCAACCTGTTTAAGCAAAATTAATAAGATATTCTCCAATAATGATTTTAATATTGTCAGGTTACCAGTTTGTGTTTTTACTAATATGAATGAAACCCCAAGATTATATAATAATACTGGAATTATTGATTTAAGTGAAAATCCAGAGTTATATTTTACTGAAATTTTTTCATCATTTTTTAAATTTGAATTTATTGAAGAATTCGAATTTGATTCAAGATTAATTTCATCATATGATATTAAATTTTTATCTCAAGTATTTCTCAAAGACGATAAATTTTACTTTATTGAGTTTAATGATTATTATTATTTTAGGAAACGAAATGTGTTTAATGTAGAATTGCTGCTTGAGAAAGATTATTATATTAAAAAATTAAACTTTTTTATTAAAGATTCCGTTGACTATGCATTAAATAAATATGGGAAAATGCCTTATTTTTTTAAATTCATTATCATAAAAAGCTTATTAACTTTAACTAAGGATAAAGATACATTTAATATATTAGATGAAGATTTTGAAGATTTTTTTAATTTATTTAAAGATATCTTAAATGAATTTGATAATGATGATATAATTGAAATTTGTAATTATTATTCAAATTCAAGTTTTTTAATTGCTATTAAAAATGGAGATATTACTGTTGATCATATTAGAAGAAATCAACCTAGTGATAGTCTTCATTTGGATTTACAAAAGTCTAATGTAACAATATCCTCTGGTAACTGTTGTATAGATGATTTATCAGATCGACCTCTTTTTCTTGACTTTGTAAATTTACGTGATGGCGTCTTATCATTTTCCGGATTTTTAAAGAGTATTTTTAATAAGGATTATATATCTGTATCTGCTATTAAGGAATATGAAAATGGGGAAGTTGAGGTGATAAAAGGAACTTTCTATGATTATCCAACACGTTCTACTAGTAATATGTTTGGGTTTGATTGGGAATATGTATATAATTTTGATTTAGTTGTTCCTACAAAAGATGATAAAGAAATTTCAACTATTAAGCTGATTGTTAATTTTAATTATGATGGTAAAATGGCATCTATTGAGTGCCCGATTGTATTTAGAAAGTATTGTAATATCTCCTATACTAGCCATTATTATGTTAAAGAAAACAGGATTGTAATGTTTAACGGAAAATTTAATATTATGCCTTATTCATATCTTAAAATGTTTAGATATGAAATTAGGGGTTTAATAAAAATTTTATCTATTCATGATTTATTTTTCAAACAAGCACTTTTCTTTAGGATTGTAAATTTGATATTATATCCTTTCATGAGAAATAAGGAAATTTGGATTATCATGGATAGGAAAAATGTTGCTGATGATAATGCCGAGCATTTTTATAAATATGCTCTAAAACAAAACGATGGAATTAAAAAGTTTTTCTCAATATATGAAAACAGTCCTGATTATTCTAGATTGCAAGAAACTTATGGTAATGTTTTGCCTTTTGAATCTATTAAACATAGGTTTTATTATACTTTTGCAAGTAAAATTATTTCATCACAGGGTTCTGAGTTTTATTTGAATCCATTTAGAAATAAAAGGTACTATTTAACTGCAGGAATTTCTAACATTGATTTCTATTTCTTACAGCATGGTATCATAAAAGATAATATGTCTTCATGGCTTAGAAAATATGACCGTAATCCTAAATTAATCGTTACCTCTACACAATTAGAATATGAATCTCTATTTGATGAGGGTTATAATTATGGTGAAGATGTTATTCAACTTTTAGGTCTTCCTAGGTATGATAATTTGAATAATAAAGGATATCGAAAACAAATAGTTATAATGCCCTCTTGGAGAAATTTTCTTGTTAATGAAGAGGTTGTTTTGGAATCAGAATATTTCAATAGATTTAATTCATTAATTAACAATCAACGTCTCATTGAACATGCTAAAAATAAAGGATATGATATAATATTTAAACCACATCCAGAATTAGTAAAATATCTTGATTTATTTGATAAAAATGATTATGTTCATATAGATCAATTAAAAAAATATCAGGAAATTTTCAATGAATCTGCAGTACTGGTCACAGATTACTCCTCTATTTTCTTTGATTTCTCTTATCTTAAAAAGCCATTAATTTACTATCAATATGGAAATGATTATCATTATGATTCTGAAAACGGTTATTTCCAATATGAGACAATGGGTTTTGGTCCGGTTATTAAGGATGAAGATGAATTAGTGGATAAGTTGATTGAATATATGGATAGTGGTTGTGTAATGGAAGATATTTATAAAGAAAGAGTTAATGATTTCTTTAAATATCATGATCATAATAATTCAAAAAGATGTTATGATTGGATTTATGAACATTAAATATATAGGTTAAAACAATGTCTAATACAAAAACTAAAAAAAGAATTATATATTTGGATTACTTACGTGTTTTAGCAATTTCTGGGGTATTGCTTAATCATATTTCTGCATTATGGGAGGATATGCCATTTATTGATGGTCCGATTGCTATTGTTTATAATGCTTTTGGAAGAATTGGTGTGCCTCTTTTTTTAATGTTAACTGGAATTCTTCTTTTAAATAATCGGTTGTCTATTAAGGATTTTATTAAACGTAGATATCATAGAGTTATTATTCCTTTTTTATTCTGGATGACTCTTTTGATTTTATATACTTTATTTGTATTAAATCCTGCTTTACTTAATGGAAATGTTATAGAATATGCAATTAAGGAGTATTTGACAGCTAGATGGTATGTTTGGATGATTTTAGGTGTATATTTGGTTATTCCAATATTTGCAAGTTTTATTAAGGGTACAAAACTTGAAGGCGTAAAATATTTTTTAATAGTGTGGATAATTACAACTGGATTAATTTCATTATCAATTATATTTAACTTTTCTATGCATTATCTGGATTTGGTTATATTTTCGGGCCCTATAGGATATTTAATGTTGGGATACTATTTACATAATAAAGAACTTAATATTTCACCTAAAAAAATAGTTATAATTTCGGTAATTGTTTTTATTTTGATTTCGTTTGTTAAAGCTTTAATATTAAAACAAGATGCTTTTGATCCATATATATTTAGATATTTCATTTTCACAATGAAAAGTAGATTGGAAATTGATACAGTTAGTATTATTCAAGTTGCAGCTTTATTTTTAATTGTTAAATATATTCCGAAGGTTGATTATGGAATTTGTCGTAAAATAACTGATGTTTGTAATAAAAAGACAATCTTGCTGTTAATTATTTCTATTAGTCAGGCTAGTTATGGAATTTATTTAAATCATTATTTTATTACAAATTCTTTAAAAGCAATTCATTTCCCATTCACAAGCTTCCCTTCGATAATATTTGTCCCATTGCTTTCGATAATTATTTTATTATTGGCTTATACAATAATAATGATTTTAAACAAAGTTCCAGTAATCAATAAATTAACAGGATATCATTGAGGTATAACATGAATATAGAAAATGATTATATTAATAAAATTAATGTGTTGTCTTTGATTTTTATTTCAATATATTGTATAGTCGGTGTTGGTTATGATATTCAGGCATCCAATAAATTAACTTATATTCTTATTAGATTTATTACAAATTTAGGATTTCCTCTCTTATTAATGACTTTTGGTGCGTTAGTATTAAATAATAATCATGAAGGAATAGGTTTTGTTAAAAAATTTTATAAATGTTTCATTCCTCCATTTTTAATTTGGAATATCATATTGGGTATTTTAATAATTTATTATAATGGTTTTAATTCATTTGTAACAACAATTACTCATATCAATTGGTTTGTTTGGATTGTTATGTCAAATGTGTTAGTTATTCCTATATTGTCTGAATTTTTAAATTTTGAAAAAGAAAGTGGTGTGAAATATTTATTAGCATTATTTTTCATTGCTGGTATTCTATGGTCATTAAGTGTGCAATTTAAGTTCAGTTTATATTATATTGATTTGGTTTTCTTTGCACAACCTTTATGTTTTATGGTATTAGGTTATTATTTGGCGAATAAACAATTTAAAAGCAACTCTTATAAAATTCTTATTACATGTTTAATCATATTGATAATAACTTTATTCATTAGATTCTTATTAATTATTAAAGGAATAGCTGCATGGAATTTATATTTCATACAAATCTTCGGTACAACATTACAGATAGGTGTTGATCCATTTACTCTTATTGAGGTATCTTCAATATTTTTAATTGTCAAATCATTTAATGGGGTGTTGAAAGATAATTCTGTAATAAATCTTTATTCTAAAAAAACATTTTCTTTAATAATGATTCTGGGCATTTTTAGTTTTATTTTATCAAAATTATCAATTAAATTAAATTGGTTTAAGTTAGCAATTTTTTCAACAATTTTATTCTTTATAATCACAGGAATATTTTTCGCTTTGATAAATAAGAGTATCTTTTTGAAAAAGATTTTCTAATTTAAATTCTTAATTTTTTTATTTTTTTCGGCAATGTTGAAATAATATAATTTTTCAAAACTCTTAAATAGATTGAGATATTAAACAGTATTATATTAAGCGTAGAATAAATATTTATGACAAATGTAGCAAATGGAAAGAAAAAATCAAAGCGAATTTTTTTTAGTGTAAAAATTCAGTTAAATTTTTTTTTGTGAATTAGTGTTTTTTAAGCCATTCATAAACTCTTTTTGAGTTATTTTTATCATTGTATTTGAAAAATTTATCAATTCTTTCAATATATTTCTCTTCAATTTTGCAATTATTATTAATGTAATCTTTGATTTTACTTATTAAATCATATTGGCTTGTTGTAACATCTCCAAATCCCATTTTATTATATTTGAAATATCCTTCATCAGTATGGTAAGTATTATCTTCAGGTTGGAAATAGATAATTGGTTTTTTAAGATATGCAAAATCAAATGCAACGGATGAAAAGTCAGTTATTAATATTTTAGACTCATTAAATAATGTTTGATAAGAATTATATGTATCAATAATGATATTTTCATTATTAATTTCTAAACAGTCTATAAACTCCAATAATTTATAATGAGGTTTAAAAATTAGTTTATAATTATTTTCATCTAAAAGTTTTATTAATTCTTTATCATTGAAAAATTCTGTTAAAGTTTTATAATAATTTGATTTTAAAAACATTTCCTTTGTTTTAATTGAATTTCTCCATGTAGGGGAATATAATATTTGGTTTTTTAGATTTTTATTTTCTAAATTATCAAATCTTGGAAAACCTAATGTTTTAACTATTTTTTGATCATAATTGTAATGTCCATTAACAATTGAGTCACGCTCTAAATCAGAAACAGTTAAAAACAAGTGAATATTATTGAAAAATTTTCTAACCCACCATGAGATATCTTCCTTTGTTACTCCATGTTGTAAAAAATATATCTTTGCTGTGCTTAAGCCGATGTAAAGTTTTTTATTCCTATTTTCAAAAGGATTTAAAATATTTTTTGTAATGTGGGAGGATATGATTTTTTCTGCAAAAATATATAATAATTTATGTTTTTCAGACCCAAAAGGAACAATATTCTTGCTAATTTTTTTCAGTCTACTGTAATCTGGTGAATTTTCATCAATTATGAAATATTTTTCAATTCCATCTTTTTGTTTTATGGCATATTTGAATAGATGCTCTGCATTGTCATCAGCCACATCATTTCTATCAATAAATAACCAAATTCTTTTATTTTTCATGAAAAATGATTTCAATAATGCTTTTTTCCTAATTTTTAAACATTCATCTTTATATTTTTGATCAGACTTATTAATATTTGAAATAACTTCTTTTTCTAGTTTTAATCTAAATTTCTTTGAATATTTAACTACATGTATGGCATTTTTTTTAAATAAAACAATTTTAGAATCATAAACAAAATAGTTGCTTGTATCAAATAGATTACAGTAATTTTTAAACCTAATTTTAGGAAATATAAAAATATTCTCATTATTTTCACTATATTTTAATCTGAAAGTAATTTTATAGTCCTCTTCGCTTAATGGTATTTTTAAATCAAAAATGTGGTAAAATCTCCAATCAATATTTAAATAACTTCGTGTATCTCTTAATGTAGTTGGATATTTCACTTGTTTGGAGGAATAAATTTTTTCTTCGCCATTAGGTTTCTTTACAATTGCATCAACTGACAAAACATTGTCATAACAATTTGATACAAATTGGCCGGAAATATTTAAAAATCCCTCATCGATTTCAACGATGTCAAAATTAATTTTATGGTTATTTAAATTATTTATTACATGATCATTTGTTTTCAGATAAATTTTTTTCAAATCATAATCTACATCAATATTAAATGATTTATTCTTTAAATAGATGTAAAATGATTTTAATTCCTTTTTTAAAAATCTATGATTTAAAATAACTTCCTCATCAATATGGTCTAAAATGTAATTTAAAACATTCCAAAAATCTTTCAAATCCTTTTTAGTAAATATAAATTCATTGAAATACTTTGAAACAATTATTCCATTAATATCCAGAGCAATTACATATTGAATAAATTTAGGCACATCATTTTCATTTTTAACTGAGTAATCAATTAAATATTTATGTGCGAAGGTTAATTTTTCAGTGAAAAATCTTTTAGATTTTCTTGCATTATCCATGATGGATGTTTCATCCGGTCTTTTTCGATAATTATAATTAGTTGAATTAACGACACCATATTTTTTTTCATGAACTAAAATTTCATTCATAAATATCATATCTGAACCGTTAACAACTTCTGTTTTAAATGTGTGGTTTTTTAATGCATCTTTTTTAATAAATGATGAAGATAAATGGAGTTGAGGATAATCATAATCAATATTCAAATCTATAATTCCTTCTTTTTCATATTTGTAATTTAAATAATGTTCTCCTTTTCTATTATCAAAATATATTAGGGGCATTGAGACAATATTCACATTGTTTTCATTAAAAAAGTTATCAATTACTGATAATGTGTTTTTGGGAAATGTATCGTCACTATCCAGAAAGTTGACATATTCTCCTTTCACATATTTTAAACCTAAATTACGTGCACTTGCTACTCCACCATTTTCTTTGCTTAATAAGAGTATATTTTCAGGATATAATTTTTGATATTTTAAAGCTATTTCTTTTGAGTTATCTGTACTGCCGTCATCAACTAATATTAATTGAACATTATTCTTAAAGCCAATATCCTGTTTAATCACTGATTCGATTGATTCAGCCAAATATTTTTCAGTATTATAAAGTGCTGTTATTATTGAAAATTTAAAATTTTTATCCATTTTATTCACTTAATATGTATCTATCGAAAAATAATATATTTATTATTATGTAATGGGGCATTATAAATTTTATTAACGGGGGGGGTCAATGTCTTTTTCCAGTAGATGGGAATATTATTTTTTTGTAATATTATGTAGGTATTTTTCTTTATTTTTCTTTCCTATGATAAAATTAAAAAATAATGAAAATTAGAAGGAATTAGAATTAAAAAAATTCAGAACTCTACATATATTAATATCATAGCTACATATATTAATATCATAGCTACATATATTAATATCATATAATCTTGATTGTGGAATTAACATGAATTTTAAAGAGATAATTATATTGATGGTTATTTTAACTTGTGTCACACTAACAGCGGTTAGCGCATCTGAAGATGTGGACAATAATCTGACTGTCGGTGATGATGAAATGGCTATTGGAGAAATTAATGAGAATATTACTTCACAGTCAATTGAGGATACCGTATCTACCAATGATTCAGCAAAGGATGTCTCTAAGGATGATTTTTTCATTTCCATCGTCCATGAATTGTCCATAGGGGATGATGATTGGTACACTCCACAGTTTGTCATAAGTGATTTTCCAAAAGATGGTACTTTAAAGGTTTTTGTCGACAATAAATTAAAATTTAGCAAAAATATCAATGCTAAAAATGGTGATCATGTTTACTTGTTTATTGATGATATAAAGGATAAATTGGGAATTAATACTGTTGGAAAGGATTATCATATCTCCATAAAATATGCAATGGCAGACAAGGAACTGGAACTTGAAAACTGTTACTTTATGTTTTATGATGAGGATTTAATTCGCATCAATGAATATTTTGGGGTCGATGACAAGAATTGTATTATAACTGTCATTAGAGATCCTGCGGAACAGTATTTGATTGGGACACTGCAGGTTTTAGTTGATGGAAAGAAGGTTTACTCAAAGAAATTCAAGGCGTCAGATAAAATTAGATTTTTTGATGTGACCTCTTCCCATATTGGAAATAATTATAAAATCAAAAACCATAAGGTTAAAATCATATTTAAGAATAGTAAGGGAAAAACATACACTGCCACTCGTACAGTAAGGTTTTTAAGCACTTTGCCATTCACGGAATATGTGGATAAGATAGCTGTTGGTGAAAATCAAAGCATCACTGTCCACGCAGCTAAAAAAGCAACAGGAACTGTCACGGTTTACACTGCGGTTACAAATGAGATTGACGAGGACTACATTATATGGGTGAAAGATAATAAGATTTCTGAAATTAAAATTGTCAACGGCCAAGCAAAATTCCCTTTAAGCAACCTTCCTAAGGGCCAATATAAGTTTATTGTAGTGACTAAAATCGGAACTTATACTGATGAGATTCATGCTGTAATTGATGTTGTGGAGAATAGCGAAGGATTTTCAGCAAGTATGTCCTCATCAGAGGTCACTTACGGCGATGTGTTCAATGTAAAATTAAAAGGACCAAAAATGGCTAAATTGGCATATTTCTATGTTGACAATGAATATTATGCTTCCGTTAGTCTCAAGGCAGGTTCAATCACTCAAAAGCTACTGGTCTTAAGTGTAGGAAAACATTCTGTAAGGGTTGTATTTGACCATGGCAAGAAGTATTTCTCAAAGACCTTTGGGGTGGTTGTCAAAAAGTCCAATGTCAAGATAATTCTTAAGAAGGTTAAGGTTAAAAAGTCTCTGAAAAAGCTTAAGTTAACCGCAACCGTGAAAATCAAGGGCAAGGCGGTTAAAAATAAGATGGTGATATTCAAGTTCAACAAGAAAACCTTCAAGGTGAAAACCAATAAGAGGGGAGTTGCAAAGCTAACAGTCACCAAGAAGTATCTGAAGAAACTGAAAGTCGGCAAGAAGATTAACTATCAAGTGACTTATAAGTACATTACCGCTAAACGCACTGCGAAAGTGCTTAGATAGAAACAGTTTTTGCCGGTTAATTATTTGATTGGAGAATCTCACTCTCCAATTTGGGGGTGTCCGATAATTATTTTAATTTTTTTTCTGTTTAAAAATGGATTTTAACAATAGGTGCCTCTAGCATATTGATTTTTTGTAAATCATCCTAAACAGATTTTATTTCATCTTCAAATTCTTTATTGTTGAAATATCGTCATTTTAAACCATAATCTATTCTCATCTGTTTCATGACGATGCTTTAAATGAAATCTCTTAAATAATAAAGTTGATTTGCATTTTCTTCTTAAAATTATTGCAGTAATCTTTAAGAATTGTCCATCTGATAAATTATATTTCTCCTTATGGAGATTATCGTTAAATTTTTTTAGGAATTAAAAATATAATATTGAATATTGATAATTATTTATTTTTGTGATATTCAATCATATTTTTCCGATTCATCTAATCGTTAATTTAATTTTATATTTGGTAAAAATATATTTCATTAAAAACCAGAAAACACTCACCTAGCAATCTCTTTTTAATTATAAACTTTAAATATTATGTTTATTCATATAATAATCATGGATAAGAATTTTATGTTTTCGATAATTACTGCTTGTTATAATACTGAGCTATATATTGCGGAATGTATTGATTCAGTAATTAATCAATCACTTGACTTTAAAAATAATGTCCAACTGATTCTAGTTGATGATGGTTCAAGTGATGATTCAGCAGAAATCGCATTGAAATATAAAGATTTATATCCTGAAAATATCATTCTATTATCTCAAGAAAATAAAGGACCTTCTTCAGCGCGTAATCTCGGATTAGAGTATGCAACCGGAAAATATGTTAATTTCTTAGATAGTGATGATAAGCTTGAATTAAATGCACTGGAAAATGTTTTAACTTTTTTTAATCGCAATGAAAATATTAATATTGTTTCTATTCCTTTGATATTTTTGGGTTGTGACGAGGAGGATTTGCTTAATAAAAAATTTGTAAAAAACAAGATTGTTAATGTTTATGATGAATTTGACTATCCTCAAATGCATATTCCTTCATGTTTTATAAAAAGAGAAATTCTCAAAGATTTACGTTTTGATGAAAATCTTATTGTGGGGGAAAATACAGTTTTAATAAATAAATTATTGATTCATGAGGGAAAATATGCGCTGATTAATAATACAGTATATTATTATAGGAAAAGGTCAAATGAAACTTCCATATTAGATACCATTCGATCTCAAAAAGAATACTTTACTCCGAAAGTTAATTATTTTTATAAGAATTTAATCAATTACTCAATCGAACAAAATGGTTATTTGCCTGATTTTATCAAATATGTCATTGCCTATGATGCAAATCACTTTTTTAAAACGAAAACATCAACTGTATTAAATAAAAAAGAATATTATGAATTCAGACAGTGTTTACAGGAAGCATTATTGTATATTGATGATGAAATCATCATAAATCATCGTTTTATTCCGGAAACTATAAAGTCAATGTTAATTTACTTAAAGAATGATGAATTTCATATTGATGTCAATCATGATGAAGTATTTCTTAAAACAAAAGACCATATAATCCATGCATTACATGAGAAAGAATTGTTGGTTGATGTTGTAGAAATCATGAATGGCAATTTAAACTTTTCAACATATTATACAAGCAGTTGTGATTATAAATTTTTTAGAATGGAAGCCATTAAGGAAAATTCTGATGGTTCTATAGAAATTTATGACGGAAAATTCTTTGATTATCCTACAACTAACAGGTATCCAGTTGAATCTATAGGGTTTTGCTGGAAATTTGACTATTGTGTTGATTTTAAGATTCCAATTAATAAGAATGATAATTCTAGAATATACTTTAAATTAATTTATGAGGAAGATGGAAAATATGCCGAAATGCATAACCCGATACAATTCCAGAATTATGATGCGGGCCTTTCAAAAGTATGCAATTATTTAATTAAAGATAATCAAATGATAATTTATAGTAAAAAGAATCAATCGTTCTACTTGCAGAACTATTCATTTTTTAAATCAGCAAAATTGGAAATAATTTCCATTCTTAAAATGATTAAAGATCATAATTACATGATGTTTTCGGGAATATTTTATCATTTATTATATTTGTTCTTGTATCCGTTCATGAGAAATAAACGTATTTGGTTATTCCAGGACCGTAAGGATATTGCTGATGATAATGCCAAATATCTTTTTAGCTATGCAGTTAAACAGGATGATGACATTAAAAAATATTTTGTAATTAGTAAAGATTGTGATGATTTTGAAAAGATGAAAAAAGTTGATAAAAACATTGTGGCCCGTGGATCAATAAAAAATAAGTTTCTATATCTTTTTGCAGAAAAAATGATTTCATCTCATGTAAATCATAGTTGGTTAAATCCGTTTTTCAATCCAAAGATTCCTTATTTTAATGGATTTCTTACATTGGAAAAATGTTTCTTGCAGCATGGTGTGATAAAGGATGATTTATCTAGTTGGCTTAGAAAATATTTCCAAAATCTGCATCTTTTTTTAACTTCGTCCGATTATGAAAGGGATTCAATCTTTGCAGGGACTTATAATTATGATTCTGATGTGGTTCAGGTGTTAGGTCTTCCAAGGCATGACTACTTGAAATTTGGTATTGCAAAAAAAGAAATTTTATTTTCACCAACATGGAGAAAACAGTTTGTAAATAGGCAAGCTTTTGAAAAATCAGATTATTATTATCGTTTGAAAAGTTTTTTAACCAATGAAAAATTACTTAAGGCAACAAAAGAGAAAGGTTATAAAATAGTTTTCAAACCCCATTATGATTTAGAACCGTTCTTGGATTTATTTTCGTTGCCTGATGAAATTGAAATAAACACTATAGATTCTTACCAAACATTATTCAATAATTCTTCACTATTGATAACTGATTATTCAAGTGTATTTTTTGATTTTTCATTCCTAAAAAAACCTATTATATATTATCATAATGGGAATGACTATCACTTTGATGAAGGATACTTTAAATATAATGAAATGGGTTTTGGAGAGGTAATTGAAAGTGAAGAAGAGCTTGTAGATAAAATAATTGAATATATGGATAATGGTTGTGAAATGGAAGAGAAATACAAAGATAGAGTTATCAAATTCTTTAAATATAATGATCAGAATAATTGTAAAAGAGTTTATGACTGGTTATATGAAAATTAACTAATTTTTTTAAGGGTATTTATAGAGTATTAACTGATGAAATCAAGGTTAGTCCTCATTATTTTTTTCAAATCCATAATGATGATAATTGAATGATGCAAATTTGAGTTCACAATAAACTTCAACAAATCATGTTAAAAAATAGGTAATATTTGGAAATTATTTTTTTTCATGTTTTTCATGTTTTAAGATATTAAAACTGAATGGAAGTTAATTTAAGATTATCTATTTATCACGATGTGAATTCGGAATATGTTATTAATTCATTTAAAATTTTTAATAATTACATTAATATATCTAGTTCAATAATATATTAATTGTAGATTATTCTAGTCTACTATATAGTTATAACTATTGGTGTTTTAAAATGAATAAAAAGATAGGTATTATATTTGCTTTAGTATTAGTAGCTTT
>AUXO013503003.1_pt1 | contig 15586 bp, 26 predicted proteins | sample 768731 | NCBI WGS metagenome assembly AUXO01 (sample SAMN02715735, study PRJNA202380) | gut metagenome | biome: sheep rumen | host: Ovis aries | place: New Zealand: Palmerston North
TAAATAAATCAAATTAAATCCTTTAACAATTCATGACAATCATACGTATAATAATGTTTACCTGACTTATCATATAAAACTATTTTAGAGACCCAATCGGTATCTTCTCTAATATATCTATCCCTAAAAAGCTGCGTAATAATATTACAACACGATGGCTTTTGATGCAGCCATTTCTTAAAGTATTTATTACTAACACCATAAGTTTTGACATCATCATATACACGTTTTTTTGCACACTGCTTACAATTATATGTAATCCAGCCACCTTTAGACTTCCATGCTACAAGTTTTTTCCTGCTGGAATTTTGAGTAATTTTACCACAATTCAAACAAGTATAATAAGATAAATGCTCTACCATATGAGTATACTCATTAATTTTAGAAAAAGGTCCAGTAGGATCATATGTAGTATATAACCGCATGCCACCAAATTTTTCTTTTAATTCCATTATATAAAAATCATTTTTATCTTTTTCAGGCATACTGTCAAAAATAGGTTTTACTTTTTCAGCCCAGCAGAATAAAATATCCGTCCAGCCACCAAAGAAAAGCTCAATATGTGGTTCACCATCCGTATCATTATAAAGCTTACCATTATAATCTCTACTTACCACGAATGGGTATCTTTCTGCAAGTTGTTTTTTACTTAACTTTTTAATTTCCACTAAAGTCATAAAATTACCCTAAACAGTATTCTACAAGTTCGCTTTTAGTAACTATTCCTTTTAAGGAAATAAGTCCCAAAACCTTTAATAAATTAAAGGCAGAAACACCATCTGCCCATTCTATATCTACTAACACTTCGCCAGAGTCATTTTTCCAAATATTATATGCGCCACAATCATAACTAGATAAATCAACAATTGCTTTATTTATTTTCTTAAAAGTAGCCTTTTTATCAACATAAAAATTATTAAAAAACATATTATTTATCCTTAAAATGAAGCGTTGGTGGATATCCAGTTCTACTTCTAATTGCAATATTATTTTCAAGAAGATAATTAATAGCTTCGGTAAAAGTCATGCCTTTTAACTTCATTATATCAAAGTCCTTATCTACTTCAAGATAACCATAAATTACACCATCTTTATCTTTCAATAAATACAATTCAAGATTCATTTCTGGATTCATTTTACGCTCCTGCTTCTTTTAATAATTTTTTAATTTCAGTAGATACATCATCAGATATTGGACCGAAATTACCATCCCAATAATACTGTTTATAGTCTTTTAATAATTTTAGAACTTTATTAAAAGCTTCTTGTGTAGCACGAGTATAACCCCACGCAAAAGTTTTGAAAGACGTTGGGTTTTCGCCAAATTGTTTTCTGTAATAATCAATTTCGTCATTTTCGCATTCTTGCCACTGATTACAGATCTCTTCTTGAAACTTTGCACTTTGACTCATAAATACTCCTCTATTTTTTTAGCAGATATAATGTGATATTTATCACACTTATAATTTTTTGGTTTATAACTACCTTGGTAAGAGTCATCTTCTACCCCAAGAACAATAAATGCAACTATTAAAACTACCAAAAATATTCCGCAAAGAACTAACCAAATCATAGATCCTCCAAAAATTTATTCGCTCTATCACAAACTTCTTTAGAGTTTGGATCATTTGATGCATAAAACAACAAATCAGTAATAAGCGCTCTAAGAGGCTCTCTATCTCTAGTAACCCAACCGAAGGTTTCAAAAGCCTGACGCATATTTGGGAGTGATGGTTTATAACCCGGGAGGTTTTTCCAAATACATGCTAATACAAATTCATCTCCATCAGCTTTAATTGTGATATCATCAACAGAACGCGTATTCGGATCATGCTTAAAATGATACCCCTCGTTAATCACATCAATATCTGCTCCAAGGGTATCTATTGCATCAATTGCTTCAGTTAACATTAAATTAATTGCGCTCATTCTTTTCTCCTAATTCTTTAATAAATTCTTTTCTAACATTTTTACTAAATTCTAAAACTTTATCTTTACCATAAATTTCTAAAGTACTTAATTTTGGTGTAACTGGAATTTCCATCCAAAGTACGATATCTTCAAGTTTATAATTATTCATTCCATTAAAACTTATATCCTTTGTAGTAAAGCCATCTAAGTAATTTTCATCACAAAAGCCATATGCGCTTACTTCTTTGCCATCTTTCATTAAACAAAGGAAATTATGAACATCCCAATCATTAAAGCTATCATAAATATTATTTTCAGATTGAAACTGCCATTGAGAGAGTACTGGAACAAAATTTTCTAATCCCATTATAACTGTCATGATAACCTCCTATTTTTTATTATTTATAATATATAAATAATTTTATAGAAGTACAGTATTATTTATCTTCTATATTAAAAATAGACGAGAACTGGTCTTCATAGTTATCATAAGCGTAATCCATACCTAAATCAACCAGCTGACGGCCAATAGTTTTAGAATCGTCATCCTCAGAGTACGCAACATATCTACATTCTTCTATTGGTTCATCACATAAATTCCAGCTTATATTGACTGTAATATTTCTACTAGAATCTTCATACTTACGGGTTTTTCCATCATCTGTTATATGGAATATTGTTTTTAAGTCATTTCCAGTAAGAAGAACATCTGTAAAAGTATCCTTATAATATCCATTTGGACCAAACTCTCTAAAAGACCCTTTCCACTCAAAATCGTCTTTTAATGTTTCTGACCATTCTTTAAAAATTTTCCATTGGTCCGGAGAAAAAACAATTTTAAACTTATAATTTTTAAGCTTAAAAGTTAAATTTGTATTATTTAATTCTTTAATCTTCTCTTTTCTAAAGGCTTGATATTCTTTAGTAAGACCTTTACTATAAATAAAGTCTTCTAATATAGTTATCTCATTAAATCGTGTCATTTTAGCTTTATTCCTTTTCAAGATTTATTTTAGTAGGACCATTCAATAAGCCATCTACCTCAGCTGATGCATTTCTATAAAACTCTGAAGTTTTGTAATGATGTGCTTTTTTATGTTTCTCTACTGCTTCTTTTGATCGCGCAGAATAAATCCAATTAAAAATTATAGCACCAGCAGTAAATACTACAAGCTCAATCAAAGTTAATACAATATCAAACTTATTAAAAAATAAGAAATTATCAAATAATATATTTGAACTTAACCAAAATGCGCAAAGGATAGCTTTACCGATACTTTTACTTGACTCAAGTACAATACCAGACATAACAATTCCAACTGCTAGCATAATTAAATTACAAAAAATATACATATTTATACCCTTATATCAATATCGCTTTTATAAATTACTTTATCTTTCTTATAAAATATCCTTAAGAAAAACTTAAAATTTTTACCATCTTCCGTATTAAAATAATATCTATAAATATAAGGCTTTTTATATTTATCCATCCATTTAGCAAGATTATTATCTAATCCAGAATTAACGTCAAATGTACCCATACAGCTATTAGCAATTTTAGTCGCATTTGGTATACCATTATCATTTAATACCTTTTTAATTTTTTGTTCTGCGTCATCATAGCTATCTGCCCAATAATATTTATAGCCACACTCAATAAAGCTATCATGTGTCAATAGATAATTTTTTTCTTCTTCAGAAATAATAGCTAAAGTATTAGCAAGTAGCTCAGATGTTGCTTCAGCTTCTTTATTAAGGGCTCTAAGTTCATTTTGTTTTTTAGTAATCTCTACATTTAAATTGGCTTTTACTGAAACCATATTACTAATCTCGGTATCCAAGCTTTTTTTCTTATTTTTAAGAACATCAATTTCAGGATTGGACATTACGCATAGTTTAATAATAAAAGCAATAAAAGAAACTAAAAAAAGACATATTAAAAATCCATTTATAGTTTTAGATGTTTTCATTTACTTTATCCTCCTGACCAGTTAAAAGAAGCTTATCAGTTTTGAGAGTCCAGTCATATTCCATATGGTCTACTACTGCATTTATGTTATCAAATGCTGGAGTAACATATTTACACTTCACATGTTTACATTTTGCAAAAAATTTATATTTATGATATTGTTCATCCCATAAATATTTAATAGCAACAGAGCTAGAATATGGGTCTTTATCCCTATCGCTTACCGGAGTACAATATGGACAATCAAATCTACAAGAAGTTAGATTTTTCATTAACCAAACAAAATTTTTAAGAGTATAACGTTTATTAGTTTTCATTTACAATATTCCTTATATGTTATAATATGTATATTACTGGGTAAAAAGAACAAAAGGCGCACTAGGCGCCTTTCTTTTTAGAGTAAGTTTTCTTTTTTTAATTTAGATTCTAACTCATCTAAGTCCACTTTCCAAAGATTTTCTGGAACTTCTTTTTGCATTTTTTCTCGTTCTGCTATTTTATCTTTCCACTTCTTTTCAAGCTCTTTAGCTTTATCCTCAGTTATGGAATATAAAGGCATAGCTAAAAGTTTATCAATATATACATATTTTTTAGCTTTAAGTGCTTTTTCAACATCTGCTTTTTTAAGCTTTAAATTAATTGTGCCTTTAATAACTTCTTTAATAAACTTAACTGTCTCAGCTAGCGCAGCTTCTTCCTCAGATAAACGCTTTATTTCACTTTTAATACGTTTTTCTAAATATTTAATTTTAATATTATAGAAATCATTAAAAATTTCTTGTACTGTATCATATTCACGAATAGCATTATGTTCATCAATACAAACTAAATTTTCAGAAATAGTATCAATAAGCTTTAAGTCTTTATAAATTGTTTCTCTTGGCTTATTTACTTCATCTGTGGATAGAGTAATTTCAAACTTAAAATTATCATCTTCTGAATAATCAATATATTTATCAATTATACCTTTTTCTTTCATTTTTTTAAGTTCTTCTATATATTTAAGAAGACTAAAAGAAATAGGAACTTCTTCAATAAGAACTTTTTTATTTTCAATTGTAGCTATACCACGAATTTCCCATTTGCCCTCACCAAGATCAGTAACCTTGCCCTTAAAGCCTTTCCAAGATGGAACAAATAAATCTTTTGTAAGGCGTTTACCATCAAGCTTATTTCTAATAGCCTTAATTATATTATAAGTAGAGCGACTAAGAACGGTTGATGAGAAACCTACACCAATACCAGATGCACCATTTACTAGAAGCATAGGTAAAGTTGGTATATAATACATTGGCTCAATTTCATCACCTTCAAACTCTTGTGATACTAGATTTGGTGTATCTACATCCTTAAACAATAAATCCAAATAAGAAGTTGACTTTACAAAAATATATCTTGGAGCAGCTGATTCAGGACAGAAACGTGTACCAAATGCGCCAACACCTTCAAGTATAGGAATATTATTTGAGCCACAAAAGTTTTGGGAAAGCGTTACAATAGTGCCTTCCATAGAAGTATTTCCATGAAGATAATTACTTTCATCAATAATAGCACCAGCAAAATTTGATACTTTAACTTCCGATTTTAAGTTCTTCTTCTTAAGCGTATAAAGGCATTTTCTACCCGAGTTTTTAAATCCATCAATATATGATGGAGTTGAACGGAAATTAATATATAGAGCTGAATCACTATAATTATTGTTCAAAAAATTTGAAACATCCATTTTATGTTTTTCCTTAATTCTTAAAATAACTGTATTATTAAATTAACAGAAACCTTTTTTGAATTGGCTGACTAAATATATTCCTTATTAAAGGAAGGAGATATAAATAGTGAGCTATTTTGGAAAAGCTATTGTAGAGAAGGATATTATTGGTCTTTATAAGGCATATAATTCTATCTATTCTTTAGATAATCCCGCATGGAAGACTGCTGGGCAGGATACCCAGTATTTAATTGAAACTGATACTAAGCGCAAGCTTATTATAGTTGCATTTATGGGCTCGCAATCTTATGAAGATTGGATGAACAATTTTGAATGTGATACACAAAAGCTCTGTAGCTTTAATGGTGTAGACATTATGGGTCATAATGGTTTCTTTGATTCTATTACATCATGTAATGATGTCATATTTGATGAGTTGGATAAGGTTAGAGCCAAACATCCAAAATTTGAAATTTATTCTCTAGGTCATTCTTTAGGCGGCGCAGCTGCTCAGATATTTGCATTTTTATATTTCGTAAGAAGCAACACTAAGCTTCATGTTATTACTTATGGTTCACCAAAACCTTGGGCAAATAGAGAAACAATTGATATTGTAAAATCAACTATGGCTTCAATTTGTCAAGTTGGTAGAAGTAATGACGCAGTTGTTACTTTACCACCTTGGTATGATTCACACCTAGATTGTGAAAAGATAGGTGATTTTAATTTGTTTCATTATATGAATGTAAGTAAATATCACTGCACGTATGATGAAAAGAAAAATTATGATTGTAAAAATATCGATGAAGTATTAGCTAAGCTTTCACAAAAGATGGCATAAAAAAATAAGGGAAGAGTAAAAACTCTTCCCTTTTACTTTTTTTACTTAGCTAGGAAATTTAGTAACAATATTCTGGTATTCCTGAGCTCTGGCAATTACAAATTTATGGTAGCCATAATTTTCTTTTGCCTTATACTTAGCTAAGTTTCCGTGGCCTACATTATAGCAGATCAAAACGTCTTCAACGGTACGAACATCACTAAATGAATCCCACAGCCATCTTAGGTAATAACACGCAACTTCAATATTCTTGTCATAGTCATACATATCTTCCCAAGTATAAAAATAACGCTTGTCATGATACTTTGGCCATTGAACATTCGTATTGAAATCTTCTAATGCAAACTTGGAAATCTGACAGATTCCTCTACAATTTGCCGGAGAATCTTTTGGCTTTTGTGCCAGGTTAGATTCTTTGATTGTTAATCCAACCAGAACTTCTGGACCGATACGATACTTCGCGCAGTGCTTTAATATAGCATCATGGATTTCAACCGATGGAATGCCCTCAAGCTTTGCTCTTGGACCTTTATAGGAATCCATATAATCAGAAATCATAAGATTCTTTTTTTGCTCCATCATACGTTTTTGTGCTTCCCTTTTCATTGCAACAGAGTTTTCAAGAATTAAATCTTTAGAAGAATTATTCTTTGCGATGGCTTTAGACTCTGTTACAGCCTTCCCACTCGCCTTTGATGGAACACATCCAAAAAAGACAGCAAAAAGCAGTACTAAAACTGCCTTAGATATATATTTTTTTAAAACCATTCATAATTAATATGTAAATAATTTTTGAAAAGTATAAAATGAAGGAAAAAACTTTTAGTATATTTATATAGTTAGCCTAGCAATTTTTCAATTTGCTAATATAGTTATATATTTATGGAGAAAAGAATTTAAAATGGCGAAAGCAAAAAAAGAAATTAGTAATGACATTGAATCATTAGACCCTATTGAACATTTGAGACGTAGACCAGGTATGTGGTTAGGCTCTATGGCTCTTAGTGAAAACTTAGTTTGGTCACTTGATGAAAATGATAATTTAACATATAAAAAAGTTTTATTTACGCCAGCTCTTAGAAAGATAATTGATGAAGCTATTGATAACGCAATAGATGAAGGTATTAAAACAGACTGGAAACATTCAAATAAAATTACAATTTCCATTGATAAAAACCAGTTTACTATTGAAGATAATGGTCGTGGTATCCCAGTTAAAAAAGACGCTAACGGCGATTGGCAGTGTGTTAATGCTGTTTGTAAGCTTATGACAGGATCAAACTTCTCTGATGATGAAAGAAATACTATTGGTATGAACGGTGTTGGTATTAAAGGCCTTAATGCGTTTTCTAAGAAGTTTGAATGTGTAACTTGTGATGGTAAGGGCAAAATGAAAATTATCTGTGAGGATAACCTTACTAAAGAAAAGCATACAGAACTTACCCCAACTGCTAAAACTGGTACAAAGATTACTAGTAACCCAGACTTTGCAAAGTTTGGCGTAAAAGAGTTTTCAAATGACTTAATTATGCTAGTAAAAACTAGATTAAAGTTTTTATCTTGGTTTTATCCAGAATGTACTTTTACATTTAATGGAGAAAAGATTATTTTTAAGGTAAAAGATTTTACTAGCCTGTTCCCAAGTCCGGCAGTAATGATTGAAGAGCCAAATGCATATATTTGTGTTTATCCAACCGATGAGCCGTTTATTCTTAGTTATGTAAATGGTATTTATTTACCGGAAGGCGGAAATCATGTAGAGTATATTACTAATAACTTAGTAAGTGATATTCGAGAGAAAGTTTCTAAAAAATTTAAGAATATTAAGCCAGCAGATATTAAAAATAGATTAGGTATTACTGTGTTTTTCAAGAACTTTTCTAATTGTATTTTTAATTCTCAGACTAAAGAAAAACTTACAAATCCACAAAGTGATATTACAGCATTCTTAAATACAAATAATATTGATTTAAGTAAGTTATCCGCTAAAGTCTTAAAAGAAAAAGAAATTATTGAAAATATTACTGATATTTTTAAGGCTAAAGAGGACTTAGCAGAACAAAAAGCCTTAGCTAAGCAGTCTAAAGTTGTTAAGAATTTTGAAAGTGATAAATATTTCCCACCTTCTGGAAAATCAAAGAAAAAATATTTGATGATTACTGAAGGATTTTCTGCATTCTCTGGTATTAGCCCTATTCTTGGACGTCAAGATATTGGATATTATATGCTTAAGGGTAAGCCCCTTAATGTGCTTGATCTAAAACCTTCTAAGTTTATGGAAAATAGAGAAATTAGCGAACTTGTAAAAATTCTTGGAATTGATTTAGCAAATCCAGACACTGATATGCTTTATGATAAAGTTGTCGTATTATCTGATGCGGACAGTGATGGTACAGCTATTGCTGGCTTAATTATTACATTATTTTCTAGAATTGCTCCAAAAATGCTTAAGGAAGGAAGAGTCTGCCGAATGGAAACACCTCTTCTTATTGGCCTTAAAGGCGATAAGGTAGAGGACTATTATTTTGAATTTCCAGAAAAATCTAAAATGAAGAAAACATTAAATTATATGTACATGAAAGGACTTGGTAGCTGGACTAAATCTAGACTTAATCAAGTTTTGGATAAAGAAGGCGGAATGGACATGCTCTTAAGAGCATATGCCCTTGATAAGGAAGCAAAAAATTCAATTGAAAACTGGTTTGGATCAGATTCTGAACCCCGTAAAAAAGCGCTCCGTGGTCGTGAGTTCCATATAGATAACGCATAGTTGGTAATCCCTAGTAAAAGCTAGGGATTTTTTGTTTAATTATATTAAAGGAGTTAATATTAATATAATATGAAAAAGACACTTATAATTAACCTTTATGGTGGACCTGGGACAGGAAAATCTACTGGAGCAGCATATATCTTTTCTAAACTTAAAATGGCAGGAATTGATGCAGAGTATGTAACTGAGTTTGCTAAGGATAAAGTTTGGGAAAATAATGCTAAAGTGTTCCAGAACCAAATGTATATTACGGGTAAACAATCTTTTAAGATTTCAAGGTGTTTTGGAGAAGTTGACGTAATTATTACTGATTCACCTATTCGTCTTGGGTATACTTATGCAGTTGCTCAAGGGAAACCAAAATTAGGAGAAGCAATTCTTGAAGAAGCAAATACTTATAATGGTTCTTCAATTGATATTTTTCTTAAAAGAGTAAAACCTTATAATCCTAATGGTCGTAATCAAACAGAAGACGAGGCAAAGCAAATTGATGCAGATATGCGTAAGTCATTAGAATCGCAAGGTGTTAAACTGTTGGAGTTTACTGGTGATATTGACGGCTATAATCGTATAGTTGAATATATAACAAATATAATAGGAGAATAATTGTGATAGACCAAAATAAAATTATTCTTAGAAAGAATCCTTTTGGAGATACAAGAACAGCTCCAAAAGATACAGATTTTGATTCTTTTTCTGAAGCCACAGATTGGCATAGAAATGATGTGAAAAATGTCATGGAATATCTTGGGTATCTTGCAGCTCTTGCGGGTGAAAAGCATGACTGGACTAAAAAAACTTATGAAGATGAGTTTTTTAAGGATTTCGTAGACGGCCTTAATGGTAAAATTGAGTTTGTTGATGGTACTTGGTGGCCAAAGCATGTAACAATGGAGCGTCATCATCTTAATTCTAAAGTGCCGGATGATGTAAATCTTATTGATGTTTTAGAGATGATTGTTGATTGTACTTGCGCAGGTTTAACACGCTCTGGAAAAGTTAGACCAGTTGAGATTGACACTAAGGTTCTAGAAAAAGCCGTAAAAAACACAGTTGAACTGGTTAAAAATATTACTGAGGTAGTTGATTAAAATGTATTTTAGAGATTATCCATTTTTAAGTAATTTTCATGAATGTAAAATTATTTATAATGGAAGAGCTTACCCATCAGTAGAGAATGCATACCAAGCTCAGAAATGTCCTGCTAGGGCTTCTGAGTTTGAAAATATTTCTGCAAAAGAAGCAAAAAATCTTGGTAAGAAAGTAGAAGCTAGACCAGATTGGGATAATGTAAAACTTCGAATTATGTGGGATTTAGTTCATCAAAAATTTGAAGATGAGAATCTTCTAGCACAATTAAAACAAATAAAAGAACCAATAGTAGAGCATAATTGGTGGCATGATAATTATTGGGGTGTTTGTACTTGTGAAAGATGTCGTGATATAAAAGCTGAAAATTGGTTAGGAAAAATACTAGAAGATATTAAGAACTCATAATAAAAGCTCCAGGAAACTGGAGCTTCTTATTTTATTTATTTTTATTATAGTACTGTTCATAAACATAATTATTTAAGCCAGTATCCGTAAGAACAATTTCTCCTTTTTGGTTTATGCCATAGCTAGATATTCTAACTAAATCTCCAACTGGTACATCAAAACTGCCTATATAATAGTACATACTTCCTAAAAAATCTTCATCCCAAGTTTCATCATACCCTTCTGGCTTAGAATAAGATATAAATGTTCTTGGCTGGTTCTGACTATTATAATATCTCAAGCAGTCACAGCAGTATTTGAAACTATGCCCTGTCTTTTCTCTAAAATCTGATACTTTAGCTTTTTTACAAAATTCTGCTTCAATCCAAACATAATCCTCAGATACGTCATACCACTCTGCAGCAACCCCTAAGTTTCTAATTCCCCAATCGGCTTCTACTCCATTTTGAGCAAGGCCCGCATTATTTTTAGCAATTTTTATTACTCTCGTATCTGAGATTCTGTATACTAAACGACCCGTACCTGAGCATATATATTCAGCAGTAGTTTCGTCCATTATTCTTTTGAGACCTGCAAAACTGCGTCGTGTTTTATAGTATTTATCTAAATTATTTTTTAATTCAGTAATTTCTTCAGTAGTCATAATAAAAAATTAGTGATACTCTAAATTTAGACTTTTATAGAATAATCTATATATTATAGATATATTGGAGTTTTTATGGTATTTAAGCCTAGGTATATTTATAAAAATGGTAATCATTCAGTAGAAATTTTTAATGATGGCACTAAAATCAGAAGGACATTTGATAAAAATGCAGATCATTTTACATTTGATTTTGCAGAAAATGCAGATATAAAAATAACAGATTTTTGTGCTGAAGGCTGCCCATTTTGTCATGAAGGTTCATCATTAAGAGGTAAACCTGCGGATTTGAGAAGTATGGAACCATTATTTAGAACACTCCATGGCGGTACTGAACTTGCTATTGGTGGAGGAAATGCACTTTCACATCCAGATCTAGAATGGTTTCTGAATGTTTTGAAAGAGCAAAAGGTACTAGCAAATATTACTATTAACCAAGCTTCTTTAATAAGGAGCGAAGTGGATAGACTTAAAAATTGGCAAGAAAAAGATTTAATTCATGGCATTGGTATTTCTTTAACCCAGCCAGAAACATTTAATGCAGAATTGGCAGATGAGTTAGGGGAGAATGTAGTAATCCATGTAATTGTAGGTATTATGGATTATAAATATTTTCCTATATTAAAAAATAGGAAAGTTCTTATTCTTGGATATAAGAATTTACGTAGAGGACATGATTATTTGAATATTCCTTGGATGTCAGGATCTGGAACTATGTCAAATAAAATTAGAAAAAATCAAAAATTGCTTATTCGTAAACTTCCTTGGTTAAAAGAAAATACTAAACTTATGTCTTTTGATTGTTTAGGTCTTGAACAAGTTGACCCAAAAAGAGTATTAAATATTTCTGATGGTGACTTTGATTTATTCTTTCAAGGGTCAGATACAGATGTTCTTGATAAGGATGGAAACATAACTTGTGCTACCTTCTATATAAATGCTGTAGATAAAACTTGTGCAAGAATGTCAACAGCCGCATTGAATCAAAGATTTAAGTTTGAGAATAATGATAAAATAGACGATCTATTTAAGAAGTCTATACAGGGCTGGTAAAAATTGATAATATAATACTATAGAATATTTATTTATTCAAGGACGGCAAATAAATTGAAAGAGTTTAAGATTTTTGAAGTCTATTCTGATAGAGATAAAGAAAAAATGGAAGATGTAATTTCACAATATCTTTCAGAACATTGGATTCTTGAAAAGTGTGAATCCACAATAAAAAGAGATCTTGAGAGTCTCGAATATAAGGAGTACCAGGTTATTTTTAAGGAGCCTGGTGATTAAATAAATGGTAAAAATAACAGAAAATAGCTATATAATTTCAGATCTTCATCTGTGCCATCGCAATATCATCAAATATTGTAATAGACCATATGAAATGACACCAGAAGGCATTGATAAGATGAAAGAAGATTTATTATCAATGTATGATAAGCTTCCAGTAGACTGTACTGTTTGGAATCTTGGTGATTTATACGATACTAAGCCAGACCATTCTTTGGACCAAGTTAGGCGAGACGTTAAACGTATGAAAGGTCCAGAAGGAAAAAGAAAGCTTATTCTTATCTTAGGAAATCATGATTGTTGTAAGCATAAGAGAAGTCGTTTAGAATTTTATTATGCAGCAGGTTTTGATAAAGTTTATGATTCGCCTATTATTGTAAATGACAGGTTTATTTTTTCACATGAGCCTGTTTATATTAAACCAGGTAGTAATTTTATAAATATTTATGGTCACACACATGATATCCCGATAGATTCTTCGTATTTTACGAAAGATTTTGATAATTGGGCAATGATTGCTAAAGTTTGTCGTAAAGATGGACTTCCAGAGCCAAAGATTGAAGATTATATTAAGTGGCCAGAAAAAGTAGTAGATATTTCTAACTACTATAATGTATGTTGGGACTATCACCATAAAATGTTAAACTTAAATAAACTTATAAGTTCTTTTAAGTCATAAAAATAAAAAGCCCATTTTCTATGGGCTTTTTTAAAAATTAAAAACATATTATAAATATAATTATGAGATTCGTAATAAAAACTGATTCAGTTCCAATTTCAGTAGATACTAATGATTGGATTGCTGGAGAAACTAAAAAAACTGGAATGCCCTTTTTGAATATATCTAATAGAACATATCGTATTGATAATGAAAGTTTTGAACTTATTTATGATATGAGCCAAGCAAATGCATTTACGGATGACATGGTAACAGTATTAGATAAGGGACATATTAGTATTTGGAGAATTTAAATGGCAAAAAAACCATACCCACTTTGTAAAAGCGTATTGCCAGATCAAACGCCCCTTGTTAAAAAATTATATACTATTTGGGATAATTTGGCAGTTGAAATTGAAATATTAAATAAAATTATTAAAAGTAATGCTTTTAAGAGGTTTTCATTAAAGAAAAAAATTTTAATAAGGCTTCAAAGATTTTATATGAAAAGATATTTTGCTTGTATTGATAAGCAAATTCTTATGGAAGTTTTAAGTAAATAATTTATTCACTTTATAGGTTAACTGGATAGACCAATAGCCTCCTAAGCTGTAAGTCCGAGTTCAAATCTCGGTAGAGTGATAAAAATTATAGCTAGCATAATTGCTAGCCTTTTTTGTTTTAAACAGTTGCTACTGCATGGGAGAATGTATGAGCCCACTTTATTTTTGATGAGCCCTCTGGTTTAACTGTTGAAACTACTCTATCCCAAGGAACAATAATATCATTTCCACAATTTGGAGCATCATATTTATTTGTTTTAGGATTATATTTTCCCCAAGGGTCATCAATAATTATTGCAGTTGGTATAATCTCAGGAAGTTCTTCAATGTGGTCTTTTCTGAACTCAACACCCTTCATCCAATCTTCTTTTTTATATTGTACGCCAGTTACACATACAATATGGCCAAATCCACCAAACTTAGTTGAAATTATCATTGGTAAATTATCTTCTACCATATAACGCCAAAGAGCTTTTAGAAAATTAACATTAGTAGAGAAATTTGCTGCTTTAGTTCCAATCCATTCATTAGCGCCCATACAAAGATAATCATGAAGCTCAGTAGGGAAATACATATTATCTAGCTCTTGCTTTGAGCATTGTCCCTCTAATGAACGCATAAATGACTTATACATTGCTGGTTGTTTTGTTTCATATGCTTTCATAACCTTAGATGAAGTAAGAATATGTAATGCTAAGTTATCTTCGGGCTGTTTATACTTTCCAACTGGGAAAATAAAGCCGGAATATTCCAATCCCATTATATATGATGTGACATTACACATATTCTTCCAAGAAGTCCTATACTGCGCATTTGGCTTTAATGTTTCAGAAGGCCAGACTAGCTCATTATTTCTCTGAGAAGAATTACCAATCTCATTTCCATTAGCATCCTTATCGCATTCAAAAGTTACAATTCCATTTTTTTCAGTCATAGTAGTTTTTGCTCCTATTTTTCTATTTAGTATAATTTGAGGATGTTGAATATACAGAATATTTGCTAATATAATTTTTAAGGAAAATTATATGATAGAAACTTATAAAAATTTTAATAAAGAAGCACCAAATGCGAATTTATCTAAAGATTACCCAACAGAATCTGCAGTTTGCTATGCTCTTGAGTTTGCTGGACATACTTTACCATATGGTCTATTTAAGACAGCATATGAAAGCCTTGTTGACTTTATGAAAGGAGAAGAAGTAGATAACTTCTATAAAAATAACGCTCCAATTCTCTATGGTGACTATAGGGCTAAGATTCCTGGATATTATGCTCCGGCATCTGTTTTGAGCGTACTTATTTATGGTGTTAATGCATGGCTTAAAAAAGATATTCTTACTTTTGAAGAATTAAGTATAGATGAAATCCGAGAAAAACTTGAGGCTGGAAATCCAGTTTTAGTAGTATCTTCTGATGGAACCCATCAAGGTTTAGTACCTTTTGTAGGTATCTCTGAAAATAAGTTTGCATATCCTGCTATGCTTGCTGGACTTGGAAAAGAAGAATATTTTAAGCCATTCTGGAATAATAAAAAGTGGGTAATTACAATTAAGCCTGCTGAACCAGTTATCTAGTTTTTCAAATGCTACCTTTGAGTAGCATTTTTCTTTTATTAAAAAAATAATTTTTTGCTTAAAGTTATTTGAGAATACGTTATTATAATTAATGAATTAAAGAAATTCTCAAATAACTAATTATAGTATAAGATTTGAGATTAAGTTAGATTTATTGCAAGG
>AUXO013756324.1_pt1 | contig 15584 bp, 12 predicted proteins | sample 768731 | NCBI WGS metagenome assembly AUXO01 (sample SAMN02715735, study PRJNA202380) | gut metagenome | biome: sheep rumen | host: Ovis aries | place: New Zealand: Palmerston North
CAGTACATGAAGAAGACTCTTTATGACCTCTTCTACAACGACTTCTTGTATGACAATTCAAAGGGTAAAATCACCATTTGCATGGGTCAGGCTATCCCTGTTCAGATTGCCCCTGATGGTTCATACCAGACTCTTAACACTATCCCAGTTTTCGCACAGGATGGTTCAGTTCGTTCACTTTTAGTTGAACTTAGTGGCTTCCATTCATACAACGCAGGTCACCTTACTGGTCCTGACGGCAATGAAATGGACACCGAGGCTTTCTTGGCTTCATTGAAAGTTATTGCTTCAAAGGCTATCACCAAAACAACTGGTGACTTCACAACCTTTGCTGCTAACGAGAGCATCCAGTTCCGCGTTGTTACCCAGAAGTATGGCGACCAGATGGTAAACTGGAATCAGCAGGAAGTTGCTGATGCCAACGGTAACATGTACATCGAACTTGACCTTACCAAACCTGCCACAAAACAGGGGTTGAGCCTCGATGGTTACATTGGTGTTGACCCTAACTCACCAGAAATGACCATTGCTCAGATTACTGACCCAACTAACCCATTGTTCAAGATTGCTTGGTGTTCATACGACAGCCTTGAGCTTGAGACCGAAATGGGTGAGGTTAGCTTCCAGCTTACATCAGTTGACGTTGCTGTTGAAGAGCGTAAACTTCGTGCAACCTGGTCACCAGAGCTTGCTCAGGACGTTAGCGCTTTCCACAACCTCGACGCTGAGGCTGAATTGACCGCTATCCTTTCAGAGCAGATTGCTGCTGAAATCGACCGTGAAATCCTCCGTGACATCCGTAAGGCTGCTCCTTGGACCGCACGTTGGGACTACAACGGTTGGCAGAGACTTGGTACCACTTCAACTGTCTACACACAGAAAGACTGGAACCAGACTCTTATGACCAAAATCAACCAAATCAGTGCTCAGATTCAGAAAGCTACCCTTCGTGGCGGTGCCAACTGGATTATCGTTTCAGCCGAAATCAGCGCTGTTTTGAATGACCTCGAATACTTCCACGTAACTGACGCTAGCGCAGAGAGCGACACTTACAACATGGGTATTGAGAAAATCGGTGCTCTCCAGGGCCGTTACAACGTAACTGTTGACCCATATGCTCCACACTGGTCACTTATCATGGGTCACCACGGTACCAGCTTGCTTGACACTGGTTACATCTACGCCCCATACGTTCCTATGGCACTTACCCCAACTATGTACAACCCATTCAACTTTGCTCCTATCAAGGGTATCTGCACACGTTATGCGAAGAAACTCGTAAACAACAGATATTACGGTGCTATCAAGTGCGATGGCCTGATGCATTGGGACATCAACGAGATGAGATAATTGAAACTCAATCGTTTATAAAGAAAAGCGTGGCTTCGGTCACGCTTTTTTCTTTTTTTAAGTCAATCCGTTCATTTTCGTACTTTTTTAAGGAAATTTTACGGATTTTTTAGATATATTATAAATATTTTGTATATTTATAATATGATGATAGACAAAGAAACAATATGTAAAGAGTATACCGAATCAAAAATCGGTGTTGAGACCCTGGCGAAGAAATACCATGTTGGTAAATTAAAAATTAAATCAATATTAGCAGAGGCTGGTATTGGAATCAAGAAACGTGGTGGCCAGAATAATAAAGTTGAATGTGTGATTTGCGATTGGAGGGTGGAGAAATATACACCAAAAGATGGGTACCATTATGTTGCTGTTGACAGAAATAATGGATTTAAAACAAATGATTGGAATAATGCCGCTGGTGTTTTAACAACCCATATTAAGAATAAATATAATATTGAAATTCCAACTTTATATGATAGAAGACAATATTATATGAAGACTGGCAATTATTGGTGGGAACAGTGGTTTGATATTATCCAAGAGGAAGATTGTAAAACTAAAAAATGTTGTTATTGTGATTGGGAAACCATAGACATTAATAATGCTGCTGGAGTATATGAACGACATTTAAAAGAGATTCATGGTATCAGTATTGAAGAACATCTTAAATATCATCCTGAAGATATAAATTATTTTAATGTTTATAAAAAACAGGTAGCCCGTGAGAAAAAATTGGAAAACGAGGATAATTATGTTGTTTGCCCTTATTGTGGTAAAAAATACGAAAAATTAACAGAATCACATTTACAGTCTTGTGGCCATATATCAATGGAGGCATTCAGAAAAGAACATCCAGAAATAAGTGTGATTTCAAAAAATATGTTAAAACAAACCTTGGATGCTGTTAAATTAACCAACCTTACCGTTTCTAAAAATCGTTTTGTTTCAAGATACGAAAGAGAAATACAAGACTTTTTAAAAGAAAACAATATTAAATTTGAATGTAATAGACAGATTTTAATTGGTAAAGAAATTGATATTTTGATTGAAGATTTAAAATTGGGTATTGAATTTGATGGATTGAAATTCCACACAGAATTTTTTGGTAAAAAACCACACCAATATCATTTAATGAAAACTAAGTTGTGTAATGAAAAAGGATATAAATTAATTCATATTTTTGAGGATGAGTATGTAGAACATAGAGAGGTTGTATATAACAAACTACACCATTTATTAAAACTTGATTTGAATTTACCTAAAATACCAGCCAGAAAATGTATAATAAGGGAAATATATTCCAATCAAGCAAATGCGTTTCTAGAAAAGTACCACATTCAAGGTTTTTGTCCATCCACAGTGTATTTGGGGGCTTATTATAATGATGTGTTGGTTGGTGTTATGTGTTTTAAAAATGGAAACATTAAACAAACTGGATGGGAACTTACCAGGTTTGCAACTAACAGTGATTACAGATGCCAGTGTTTAGGTAGTAAAATGTTTACTTATTTCGTTAGAAAATATAATCCTGGAACAGTTATATCATTTGCCGACAGAAGATGGACTACCGACATATATAATAACCTTTATACCAAACTGGGGTTTGAAATTGGTAGTATTGGAAGGCCTGATTATCGTTATTATAATGAAAAGGTTGATAGATATAAACGGGTACATAAAATGTATTTTAATAAAACTAAATTGATTAAAAAATATGGTTTTGACAAATCCATGACTGAACTTGAAATGACTCGTGAACTTGGGTATGATAGAATTTGGGATTGTGGATTGATTAAATATGTTTACAAGAATCCAAATATAAAAACCACCTAAACATAAGGTGGTTTTTTCTTTTAATAACATACCAGTTTTTGAATATTTAAGATATTTATTATATATTAACTAATAGTAGATTATGGAAAAAAATAAGATTGCCGATATAGTAATGAAATTATTCCTTTATGGTGACATGTGCAAAATGATTCATTATTCAACTGAAAAGATGCACGGCCATAAACTATGTGATGAGGTAAGGGATACTATTACCGAGTTTGCCGACGACCTAGCCGAGAAGGGTTTCGGACACACTGGTAAACCAGATTTCAGTGATTTCTCATTGAAATTGTCATTGAATTCATCAAATGACATTGCCGTTATTTGTAAAAACGCTGTTAAGTTGGTTGAAGACCTCAGAAAAGAAATTGAAGACAACGACGAGTATAGTGGTATTGTTTCAATCATAGACGACTTCAAGTCTGACATGGCTCAGAAGATATATCTTGCCAACTTTGATAACGTTTCTACCGAAAGGTTGAATGAATGTGTTAAGAAAGCTTTGAATAAAGTTATAAGGGAAAACGCTGAGGTATATAGTACATCAAATTGGAAAGCAGATGGAAATTTAGGTAATCTAAAACCTGGTACTGTAGTTGATGATGATGTAATTGAGGAATTACTTGGAGCATTACCACCAGCAACTTATAGTAATAGTTGTTTTCAACCAGGGGAACCTGAAACGCATTATAGAGGGGTTCCACTTTATAGGACTTTCAAACGTTCAGAGAACGGTTCTTGGGTGTATGTAGGTTTAATGTGTTTACAAAAACAGAATAAAACGGTTAATCAACACGTGTAATGGCAAACAAGAAAAAACATTTCAACTACGAACCATATATAAAGAGTTTGGCTGAATTCATTGCCAAACAATATAAAGTACGTCCGTTCCCAAAAATCAAAATTTCAAACAGGAACCAGGGTGACGATGAAGTATTCATTAAAACTGGATATTATGAGCCACAGGAAAGACTTGTGATGTTATTTGCCCGTGGAAGACATCCAAAGGACGTTCTAAGGAGCTTTGCACACGAAATGATACACCATTACCAGAACCTTGAAGGGAGGCTCACAAATGACGCTTATAGCGGCCAGGAGATTATCAATGATGAGCGTTTGATGAAACTCGAAGAGGAGGCATACCTAAAAGGTAATATTGTCTTCAGAAGTTGGACTGAAACCATGCAGAAGCAAGTTGAATCAGAACCGACCGAACACATGAGAAAACTCATCAAGCTTAATGAAAACCAAATTGAACAATTAATTAAATTAAAATAATATTGTGTTGAAGGATGAAAAAGATTATAAAAATAAATGAACTGGAATTGCATAATATTATCAACGAAAGTGTGAAACGTGTATTAAACGAGATATCCTATGACGATTGGAAATTAATGACTCCAGAAGAGGATGCTGGTTTAGAACTTTGTGAAGTAGAAATAACGCTACGAGTCTACTGTGATTATGAGGATTTGCATTTTTGGGATGATTGTGAAAAAAGCGATGTTAAACAAGATGAGGATGGGGTTGCATTTACAACAACATTTAGAGATGAAATTTGGGTTGGTAGACATGTTGATTATCATGATTTAGAAACGTCTTGTAAGGATTGTGCTCGTGAATATGCCTTTTCAATTTGTGGCGATTATGAAATGTTAGATTTTAGAATCGTTTAATAAGGTAATGCCACCTTAGACCGAATTACTGAAATTAGGAACACAATATGCGGTTGGGTTTGGTGATGACCCTAAAGTTAAGATGGAATCAAGAGGGTTTTCAAAAATACTACTTTATTCATCAACTGGTGACGGGTCAAAGAACGTACCACACCCAGAGTGGGTGAGAGGGATGATATTTCCATGCAACGAATAAAAAAAGCGAGATTAAATCTCGCTTTTTGTTTAATCTCCTGGTTTTCCGTAAACCGTTAGGCATTTCAAAACAGTGTTTGTTACCCCAGCTGCTTTTAATTCACTGTTAAATGAATTGATGGCAAGTCTGAGTGATGAACCAGTATCGATGTCATCGTCAAACAATAAGACCCGTTGCTGGTATATGTCAACTTTGCGTTCCTGTTTTGATGCGGTTTGTTTGATATATTTTTCGTTCATTGCCATTGCAGCATTTTGTCTTTCTTTAAGGATATTGATAAGTTCTCTACCACCAACAGTTAATTCATACACAGGCTCATTGATGATATATACGTTTGCTACCAAAGGTCTTAGTTTTTGACCAGGAAGGGCTGAATTAGCTGAAACAGCACCACTCTGAATCAATGATGTCATCTGCTGACTGGTATCTTGATAATTGATACTCTTTAATTGAATTTTTAATGGTTGTGCGTTTGGATTTGAAGGACTTTTGATATATACACTAAAACGCTTTTTGAAAGCAATTAATGCGTTGGCAATTAAAGCATCCAGTTCTGTTCTATCGAACTGATTTAATATAGCTTTAGAACTATTAGTTTCTGTATTAAAAATATCAACTTGAACACCATTCTTCTCAGTAGACACATTTTGTAACATACTTATATACGGCATATTTTCTTTGGACGGGTTTTTACGCAGCATGTCGAATAAACATTTAATAAACACCCTTCTTATTGGTTTAGTAAAATTCATTTGTGGATATTTTTTCTGAAGTTCAGCTACCACATATTTGTCAATAATTTTAGAAACTTCATACAATGCTGTGTTTGCAACACCAAGACGAATTTTATCCATTACCGTATCAACAGTACCTTCGCGTTTGTCTTTATTAACAGTATAATTCATGTATTCCAATTGTTTCTCAATTTCAGCACGGGTACTATCGTCTACTTTATAAGAAAGCCAATCCTTAACAACAAATGCCTCATAAGCTTTACAATTCAAATAATCGGATTGTGACAAACTTGCAATAAAATCCTCGTTGAAACGTCTACTACTTGGAACACAGATAAGAAAGTCTGGCATAAAGTTCTCTTCTGTAAGCACTTGCTTTGCGTGTTCCAATGTAATTTGCATGAAGTCTTTTTTGCTGTCATCCATAAAATCAACATCAATAAAGTCAGGCGTTGGTTCACCAGTACCATTACGGCCCTTCTGTTTACCAAGATACAATTCTTTAAGTTTATCTGAACCCATACTCATTCGTCCAGCCTTCAAAATCTCAGTTCCACCAAAGTCGTTAAATGCATATAACGTTATAACTTCGGTTGATGTACCAGGGACGTTTCCTTTATAGTAATTAAGGTCACTTTCTTTGTTGTTGAACATTTCCTCTCTATTTTTATAGAAAGATGCTGCTTTGGCATCAGCCATACTATAATAATCAATATTATCAAAACTGCCAAGACCACATAATAATGATGAAATTTGAATAAGATAATCCGTCGCTCCACCAACATTTGAATATGTAACTGGGTTATTATTTAACAATTTTCCTGTAGTAAGATATTGATTAAATTCAGCTTCATTCTGTTTTGGGTCATCTTCTGTAAATTCTTTATATGTTTTGTTTTTTAATTTCACGTAATGACCTTTGGTAAAAATTGGTTCTGGGTCAACCCGATAATCAGTTTTAAGAATATCATTATCATCTAATACTAGTTGGCCGTTATATTTGGTTAGGGTCTTCAACGCCCCTAAACAACCCTTACAATTAGAAATTAATGTGGACCTAACCATGTTTCGATTATCATTGTTTGATAAACTTTCAATGGAGTTTGATTGCCTAATTTTTAAAGTCTTAGCTAAATTATTTGCAAATAATCGATATCTAGAAACAACCGCCGCGACTGATTTATTTTTAAATTTAAGAATGGTTGGGTCACCTTTTCCCAGAATAGCATTGATTATATGTTGATTATCTTTAATAAATTGCCACATCGAATAACGGAATGTACCTTTATCCGATACGTTATTTTTAAATTCTTTGTCAAGGGTATTATATCTTGATAATCTGGTTCGAGTATCAACATCAATGCCACTTTCACTAACCTTAACACCATAAGTATTTACCAAATCTTCAAGTTTCACGCCTTGTCTGTATTGGTTGATAAAAAGATTAGCTTGTTGTGAAGACAAATTAGTTAAATCAACCAGCATATTACGGTTATCATTCGATTTGTCAATGAATGCCGAAAAATATGGTTTGGGGCTTGTGTTTTTTTTGCGCTTTAAGATAACATAACCATATTCATTAAGTTTCTCCTTAGTAAAACGTTGTAAACTGTTGGTAATTGATTTGTGTATACGTTCCTCAAACAATGTTGAGTGGTCTCTTGCCTGTTTTGGCTTTTGGCCATCTTTATAAACGGCAACATTCTTCAAATATTGGCCACCGTGGGTATCAGCCCAGTCTCTTGCGTTTTTCATAGTTGGGTATTGTTCGTATGAAATCTCACCATTATCTTGGTCTGGCATGGCTTTGGCATTACCATTGGTTCCGTTGTATGTCCTAATTCTCTTTACATCACCAATGATATCATCAATGGTTTTTGCATCACTATGGTCACTAATATTGATTGATTTAGGTAGCACGAAATTACCATCGGTATCACGTTCCATTCTATAGACATTATGTTTCTCGTCAGGATTTAATCTTCTATCGATTCTGGTTCCGTTGTCATCATAATGGAATGTACTTGTAATGACACACCAAGCCTCATCAATGCGGTCTTTTACACTGTTTATAACTGCCATGACACCAACCGTTTCATCAAGCATGCCATTATGTGATGTATGGAATGACACTGGACCTAATTGACGGTCTCTATTCAACATTGAAGCAAAAGCTACTTGACGGTTTGACAAAGCCCACACAATAGATACTTTGTAGCCCTTGTGTTCTTTAATTTTTTCTTCGCTTTCATTAAGAGTTTTATAATTTCCCTTATTGTTTATTAGTTTATCAATAACTTCATCAGAAAAATTTGGCAGTCTGCTTTTTAATTTAGTACGTAAGTCATCGGTGTCAGCAAAGACAATTTCCTCCGTTCCACTTTTAAGATGCAAATTGAAAATATTTTGTGGGGTATCGTTAATTTCTTTATCTTTATTAACCTCTTTTTTTTCAGCTGGTTTAGGTACGTTGAGGGTCTTTGTTTTTTTAACAGCAACAGCCTTTGGCCCATCTTTGAAAGAATCCAAATAATCTAATATCGCTGGTATGCGTTCCACTAACTCACCCCCGATTTCAAACAACAAATTAGGTAGTTTACTGGTTGGCTTTCCAACATTGGCGGCTAGTAATCCATCTTTTTGTTTTTGTAACAAATTAAAACCCTTTTTTGTTGTCGCTAACAGGTCAGCCTTGTTTGCATGATGGAAGTCAGTTAAGTCAAATTTATCTGGCATTTTATCCTTAAGTGCTTTGTAAGTGTTGGTTTTGGTTATATTAGTTTTAGCCAGTTCTGGATTATCAATCTCCATGTTAACAACGTCAGCAACCATTTCTCTCCAATGGTCTGAATTAATAATTTTACCATTAATCAAAAGTTTATTTTTTTCAATGGTGCTTTTTCCAGAACTTACACCGCCCACAACAATAACAGCCCAGCCACTGGGTGGGTATGCCTCACCATTAAAAGTAACAACAGTACCTTCATTCAAGATATTGATTGCTTTCCCTATCATAGTGCGAATATCACTCTCTGTTATATTAATTACCCTTTTCATTATCCTCTCAAATCTTTCTTATTATCAATTATGGTAAATTCACAAAGTTCGTTGTGATAGATTTCTTCCATATCTTTCAAAACCTTGATATCAATGAAATATTTGCCTGGGGTCAGTTCTTTGGTATCAATTAAAAAGAAATTCTCATTATACCCACGTTCTACTGGAGTCCAACTAATGACATCGCATTCAATGTTGCTTGCTTTTCCATATAGCCTATATTCCAAACCATCAACGCCATATAATTGTTTTGTTGTATAGGCGATTTTGCAATTAATATTAATTTTCCTTACATCACCTTGCTCTATCTGTTCCTTATGGTTGATTCCGCTTATTGTTGGAACAATCTTCTCAGTCTTCTTTGTTTCATATGGCAATCCGAATGTGAAATATTGGTCTGGAGCCTTGGTTGTGAAATATAACTCCACATCTGGTAAATTTTTACCTTTATATTTTATATTACCCCAGGTATCATAATACATGGTTTCAGCATCATATTCATCAGATGACATATTAAGTTCTATATAATAAACCCCCTTTGTGGCCTGTTTTACCTCTATTTTATTACATGAGATTTGACAGGTTGGTAGTTCATCCAAGTTAACCATTTTACCACCTACATTGGCATAAAAATAAAGTCTATTGTCTTTATTCAAGTAAAAGTTAGTTCTATCATCGTTAATGTAATCGTCATACGTGGTTTCGACATATGGGTGGAAGAATGTATGTGTGTGGTCGGTAAAGAAACCTACATAGTTGATACATTCGGTTTCTATCTCATCCAAATCATGTAGGAAAGCAATACCCAAACCAAAATTATCTTTTTCATCGTTAAGACAAGCGTTTACATATTCAGTTATATCCACATCAATGTCTTCGTTACCCACATCAAAATGTTGTACAGCTATCTGGTTGTTTGGGTCTAAAAGATAGTCTCTATCGAAAACACCCTCATCATTCCATTTCTCATAATCCTTGCACTGGAACCAGTTTGAACCGTGGGTTGAATAAATTAGGTTGACAGCATCAAACCCATCCTTACGGTAGTCATAGCCGCCACCGCCGTCCCAATCACGGTCAATTTCAAAGAAAACTAAATCAAAAGACTTGGCTCTTTCAGCGTCGTTGTATTTGTTATACTTGGTTAGATATGAATTTTTCAATCCAGCCACATTTCTCATTTTAAGTCTGTGGTGTAGTTTATCAAGTTCTGGATACGTTTTATCCTCAACCTTATTTTTAAGTTTAGTAAGGTCAAAATGAATCAAACCTCTGGATACAGGCGAGCCATAGTAAAGTTCAAGCACTGGGTTTAAGCCAATGTTGATTTCTTCTCCTTCAATGATTGTGTTCGTTTTATCTAGAAATGTATGGGTGACAATAGCCATAATAAATATAATATATATTATAAATAGTTTAACGCCACGAAATGTGGCGCTTTATTAGTTAATTCTGACCGCATCCGTAAGCATTGTCCCCAAATTTTTGTCCAAAACCTCTTTATCTGAATTTGTTAATGACGGTGGAATCATTGAGAATGGGTGGGTGTGTCTTCTAAACATTTCCACAAACTGTCTTAAAAACGAAACCAAATCGTCACCATATATAAGCGGGTGTGCGGTGTCGAGAATCTTTAAGAGTTCATTATCTTCAATTAAATCTGTTTGGTTAGTAAGGGCATATTGCTTAGCAGAATCCCTGGATAATAGGTTAATCCTGTCAGCCACGATATTAATAAAACTATTGATTTCTTTATTATTGCTATCTTTTAGCTTTTTATATTTTAATTGGATATATGCAGGGTCAACAAAATTAAAGTGAAGCCTTTTCTCAATTGGTCCAGTGGGGTCTTCTTTATATCCGCATCTTAAACGAATTTCATTTGTTTTAAGTATGACATCACTATTTTCTCTACCAATAAGCGCAACATCATCGTGGTCAGGCAAAGTACCGTTATTACATGGGTCCATTTCTGGGTGTTGTAGTGGCTGGGTTTTTCTGTATTCCAACATACTGAACGCGGTTGTGTCATATAAGTCCTGTTTGTAGAAATATGGTTGTGACAAAACAGGACCTATATAGAAACGATTGGTTGTTGGTGAACCATTCTTTTCCAGAATAACCAAAACCATTTCACCAACCTTTGGGTTGACATGAATCAACTTTGGTAATAACGGGAAACAATATGGTAAATCCTCAACTTCTGCTTTATCAGCATCCAAGCCATTTAAACGAACCTTAATTCTAGAGCCCATGTAGCTATCATGTACACTTAGAACCTTACTTTCCCTTATAATATAATCATTCTCCATTTCGTTGTTTTAATATAGCTTTTATTTCGTCATTTTGGGTAGCTAATTCATACATATTGGCATACACTTCTTTCAGTATTGCATGATATTCACTAAAAGTTTCTTGGATAGTCTTTTGTTCGGCTTCCAACTCAGCGTTTGTCATATTTTTATAATCTTTTTCCATTAACGTAAAACTCCTCTAACACTACTTGGTAAGGTATTGACAGCGGTTACGGCTACTGGTGCAATACCAGCTGCTGTACCGCTACCAACAACATTGATTGTACCTGGCTGAATGGCACAATCAATTACACCATTATTTTGAAACTCTTTGATGATTTCCTCAGCCACAATTCTTGTATATTGACATATCATATTGGCACTGCCATCTGGATTAGCCCCAGTCGGGATACCAATCTCAGGTAATCTGGCAATAATTGCTGATGTAAGTGAAATGGCTGACAAACCAGGTCTGTCAATTATCTCACACAATAATAAAATTGGTGGAATTGGCACAACTGGTGGCCTTAAAGCACTTAATGCCCCATTTACTGCTGTTGCTATTTTATCTATCCAACCCATATTAACACTCCTGATTTTGTTCTTGGCTTAATTCAGTAATATCAGCATAATCAACATCATCTTGCATCCAGTCAAATTGATGCCTGTGAAGTTTAAGACAGTCAAGACAATGTGTAAGTAATGTGATATAATATTGATATTGTTCAAGTGATAACCTTACAGCAAGAATTCTAACTAACTCCTGTACAATTTTCACTAATTCATTTTTGAAATATTCTAATATCTGGTCCCTAATTTCTTTGATTAATTGTGAAATCAAGTCACTAAACTGCTGCATGAACTTAGCTAAATCAAAGTTAGGGTCATTTCCTAAAAATTTAAGGTTAGCCATCATCAGCACATATATTTTCGGTTGCATGACGGTTGACACCAATACATAGACAAGTTTATTTAACAACTGGTCGAGTATTGAGAAGTTTGGTTTGATATCCAGAGAGAATCTAGCATCATCCGTTAACGGTTTTGTACTACTGGTAGCACTGAACAGCGAACTACTTATAGTACTCTTCAATTCTTCTTTTGAAGCATCATGGCTTAAGTTGTTCAATCCTGACATGATAACCTCAGCCGATGGAACTTCATTCACGGTTTGACTGTTAACTGAGTGTAGATTGGCTCTATTTAATTCAACTTCATCTAACAAACGGTTGTATGAATCGTTTGTAAATGAAAAGAAGCAGTCACTAACAGTACCTTCATCTGTTTCGATAATTTTGGTTACCAAGTCACGTAATTGACCTTGTACAAACTGCATTTGCGGAGTGATGTTAATATCAGCACTAAATGTTAAACAATTAGTCAATGCCTCCAATAGTTGTGCGGTTACAACTTTTTCATCAAATAGTTTCATTGACATTATATAGTCAACATTCCACTCAAACAATGGATGCATATAATAATAGTTAGACATAGCTGATGGGTAGTTTTTTGTAACACCAGCAGCTTGGTTCATATAGTTAATCTTATCGGCTTGTACTTGTATAACATTTGAAGACATCAATTCAGAATTAATTGTCAACGTTTCATGAGTTGTACCAAATTCAAAAGTAGATATATCCAAGATTTGGTCCATTGGCAATCCATTCATTCCAGTATCCTTATCAATACCTTGAATCGCGTAACGAATTTTTTCTATCATATTCAAATCCATTTGGGTTTGAATTTTTACACCTTCAAGGGCCTCAGGCATGGCACCGTTTTCAATTACAATTGTAGTATTTGTTTTCTCTCCCTTTTTGACACTTTTTTCTAGTTTATCAAGCTGTTTTTCTAATTTATGATACTGGTCTATCACACTGGTACAATGTGAAATCTCAGTGCTATAGTCATTTTCAGTTAAAGGTGCGCAATAGCCAATAAAGACATGCATACAATTACTAATTGGTTCCTGAAGAAAAATATTACTATCACCTTCAGCATCGGAAAGTCCTGAAGACCTACCATTAAATTCAACTGTAGCAATACCGTTACTTTTAACTTGTTTAAGCCATCCAATACCTTTTGGAACAATAGCAAACGGCTTTCCAACATCCATACTACGCCTCCAGGCTACTCTTTCACCTGGTGTGTTTTTACAATACCAAAGTACTGCATTGAAATCCCTTGATTGTTTAACATCATCTATTGTATTGATACCATCTTCTGGGTCACAACCAAAATAATAGTATCTACCAAGATTTGATTCGCTTTTATCAAGTGGTGAGAAGTTAAACATGTTCAACAAGTCAATCTGGTTGGTATCAAAAACAATACCATTTTTAATCATACCCTCTGTAATGAATGGACTAACCGAACAACTTAACATTATTCGGATATTTGATAATAAAATACCTTTAACCGCAATCTCCATTACAGGTATTGCGTATGCCACATATTCAGAAACCTTCTCAATTAACCAGTCATAACCCTTGGTTGTTTTAAAAAAATCAAGAAGCAAATCGATTGGATTTGCTGATACTGAAAACGACAATTGAGTATTAGTAGTGTCAAGGTTTGGATATAAATTGATTGCAGCCATGACACTATTAACTTTTGACATTACGTCTTTCTTAGTATCTTGTGGGGTAGGCATTATTTAAGGGTATATTCAACTGGTCCGTTATTATTGTCTTCTACAGATGTTTTTACTACAAAATCATCCCAATTACCTGGAACATCACCTTCAGTGAAGGCTTGCTGGATGTTACCATTGAATTTGATAACTTCAGTCATCAACTTGGCAATTTCGAACTTCCTGGCAATAGCCTTATCCTTGGTTGCAATGAAATCATTAATAGCCTTGGCGTATTTAGCCTTGCCGTCAATAATTTCATTGTTAAGGTCAGTGGAATGAGTAATCTTGTTTATCTCATTCTGGGCTTCCTCAATATTCTTGCAAGCTTCAGCATAAATTTCCTGCAAAAGTTCCTCAATTTTTTCCTTGGAATCTAACTTTAATTTATATTGTTTTAACTGTCTCATAATTATAATTAGTCCTCGTTTAATATTTGCTCTTTTAGTTTAAAATATACTGCTGAATATTTTTTCTTTGCGTCCCTTATCTGTTTAGTTGAAAGCAATGTTTGCTCTTTAATATAAGCGTCCACCTGACTCTTGTTATATTTTTTGGTTTCGAGTTTCATGAATATCGCATCCCAATCAGTCAAAACCTCAATTAAAGCCAAACCAACCTTAACATCGGATTCGTTAAGATTGTATTTATTAGGTTCGGCAACCATCTTCTTGATTTCTTCAGCAACACTGTTCATCATCATCTGACTGAAATTGACATCGCCATACATCGGCTCGTTTGTAGTCCTCATGTCTGGATGAATTTCATTATATATCACGTCATAGGATATATATTTTTGTTGTTTATCCTGGGTTTTCTGACGTTTGTGTAGTGCATAGTTTTTGCAGATAGTGCCGCAATAAGAGAACGCCTTTTTATTCTTCTCAGGCTTGAAGTGTTTGACTTTGGAAATCAAATGTGACATCGCATCATTGAATGTATCCTGGAAATCCTCACCTGGGGTAAACAAAACATATCGTCTGATAATAGACTCAACCATTTTAGTGAATGCTGGATATAAAACCTCATTAAACACTTTATTTCTGAATTCTTCATCTTTACTATCACAATATTGTTTAAAGATTTCTTCTTCATATTCACCAAAATAATTGGTTTTCTTGTTAGGGTTGGGCTTTCTGCCTCTCTTCTTTGGTAAATTGTCAACAACAGGTGCCTCTTCAACACCTGTTGTTTCCATATCTTTGATTTCTACATCGTTAGTCATTGTTACTGCAACTCATCTTCCTTTATATTAACAATGCCTTTGTTTCTATCTTCGTCAAAAGCATATTCTCTTTTGGCTAGTTCGAACCATTTCATATTCTCGTCATCGTTAATATTGTTCATATAATAGTCAGATAAGCTACTCTCTCTGAAAATTTCATGATGATAACCTTCTTTTGGTACAACGAAAATCTTTTGTTTCTTGTTTGTGGCCCTCAAAAGGTACTCGTAGTTAAACGCAACTGAAATTGATGGTTTGTAACCAAGCCAGTCACTGGTCTTATAAACGCCTCCAGTGAGGTTGAATGATGCGCTAGCTTGCAAACAGTCAAAGTCGATATAGCCAAGTTCGTTAGCAAAACCGTTTGACCAGATAATATCGTTTACAAACTCACGCTCATTGGTCTTTGCATTGTGTAATACATTAATTGGCAGAAATACACTTACATCTTCATTAGTTGCATAATAATCGTTGAACATGTTGAACCACTTCTTTGTGTAGTAGTCATCAAATTCAAGGATTGAGAAGAATTCGGTATCAACGTGTTTAACACCGAAGTTAATCTGTGAACAATAGTCATAAGC
>AUXO017836811.1_pt1 | contig 15584 bp, 12 predicted proteins | sample 768731 | NCBI WGS metagenome assembly AUXO01 (sample SAMN02715735, study PRJNA202380) | gut metagenome | biome: sheep rumen | host: Ovis aries | place: New Zealand: Palmerston North
TTGTCGCACTTTGGTGCGTCATCGTCAGTAACAGTGCTCGGACCGCCCGTAAAGATGATGCCCTTGGGGTTCATCTCCTTTATTTTTTCGATCGGCATATTGTAGGGATGCACTTCACAATATACATTCAATTCTCTGACTCTTCTTGCTATCAGCTGATTATACTGACCTCCGAAGTCAAGTATCAGAATCATCTCGCGATCCATATTTTTCTCCTTTTACTTTGCAAAGTTAAAAGGGCTCGCGCGGAGCCCTTTGTTTTATCTGTAGATGATCTCTTCTCTCTTAGGACCTGTAGATACTATCGAGATGTGAACACCGATCTCCTTCTCAATGAACAGTACATAATCCTGTGCCTCCTTGGGAAGCTTGTCGAACTCTGTGATACCTCTTATATCGCAGTGCCAACCCTTCATTGTCTCGAATACCGGCTTCGCCCTGTCAAGCTTTGTAGGATTCGGGAAATCCTTTGTAATCTCACCGTCTACTTCATAAGCAACACATACGGGGATCTCTTCGAGGTAGCTCAGGCAATCGATAACCGTCAGAGCAACCTCCGTAGCACCCTGAAGTCTTACACCGTAACGGGAAGCAACCGCATCGAACCAACCGACTCTTCTCGGACGTCCTGTCGTAGCACCATACTCGCCCTTATCTCCGCCATGATCTCTAAGCTCCTTGGCCTTCTCTTCATCCAGGATCTCACTGACGAAAGCCCCGGCACCGACGGCGGAAGAATACGACTTAACCACTGTAACGATATCGCGTATCTCATAAGGCGGAATTCCCGCTCCGACTGCACCATATCCTGCAAGAGTCGAAGATGATGTAACCATCGGGTAGATACCCATATCGGGATCCTTCATCGTACCGAGCTGACCTTCCAGCAAGATCTTCTTGCCGGCTTTTATGGCATCGTGGATAAACGTCTGTGTGTCAGCTACAAACGGCTTTATGATGTCGCCATACTCGGAAACCTCTGCAAAAAGCTCATCCGGGTCGATTGCTTCCTTATGGTAGAGGTTTACGATAAGCGCGTTCTTGATCTCCAGTACTCTGTTGATCTTCTCCTTCAGAGCTTTCTTATCGAAAAGCTCACATACCTGGAAACCGATCTTTGCATATTTATCGGAATAGAAAGGTGCGATGCCCGATTTAGTCGAACCGAAGGCCTTACCTCCGAGTCTCTCCTCTTCATACTGATCGAAAAGCACATGGTAGGGCATTACGATCTGCGCCCTGTCAGATACAAGGATATTAGGCTTAAGCCCTCTCCCGCAGATCTCGTTATATTCATTGATGAATTTCTTGATATCCAGCGCCACACCATTGCCGATGATATTAACGATATTCTCATGGCATACTCCGGACGGCATCAGATGCAGCGCGAATCTTCCGTGCTCGTTGATGATCGTGTGACCGGCATTCGCTCCACCCTGGAAACGAATAACAATATCTGACTCATTGGCAAGCAGGTCTGTTATCTTACCCTTGCCTTCATCTCCCCAGTTTGCACCTACAATAGCCTTAACCATGTATTGCACCTCCTCAAAATTCAACGGTTGCATTATATAAGATACTAAGGCAAAAAACAATTGCGTTTAAGGGGCTTTTTCTTTGCCCTTCTCAATATATTCAAGTGCTGCCGCCCTGGCTTTGTCCTCTGTGGACGAGTCAAGAGGGGCTAATTCGAAGCTCTCACCATAGCGTTTCTTCATTGCCCGTGACAGAAGCATATCCGTGATCGCCGGATTTTTGGGGAGAAGACTTCCGTGAGAATAGCTGCAAAATGTATTCTTATACACTGCCCCCTCGAAGCCGTCCTCGCCATTATTGCCATGACCGGTAAGCACCTTCATAAAGGGCTTTACTCCTTCTCCGAGATAGGTCCTTCCGCTATGATTCTCGAACCCTGCTACCTTTACCTCCGATCCGTCATCAAGAACAAGACTATAGATCGTATCGTTTATAAATCTGTCGCTTCTGGCCTCAGTATAATAATCAAGCGCTCCGAGGCACTCAACGATATCGCCGGTATGCTCCTTATAGTATTTGCCGAGCATCTGGTAACCCCCGCAGATGCAAAGAAAGACTTTTCCATCCTCGATCATATCCTTGATCAATGGACCTTTAACCCTTACCAGATCATCGCTCATTATATTCTGTTCACTGTCCTGCCCTCCACCGATGAAAGCTATATCGATCATAGAAGGATCCAGTTCATCTGCGACAGATATTGATCTGATAGATACATCTATTCCTCGAAGACTCGCTCTTCTGTAAAGAGCCAGCACATTACCGCGATCACCGTAAAGATTAAGAAGATCCGGATAAAAATGTCCTATAACCAGTTTATATCCGTCGCTCATTTCCAAAACTCCTTAAGTCCGTATTCGTGAACAAGAGCCGCACGAAGTGAGAGCATGGCCGTATAATTCGGCATGACATAAAGACACTTACCTTCAGGTGTCATCTCAAGGGCTCTGTTAAGGATCTCCATCGCCCGGCTCATATCGCCGGATTCAGTTACATTCATTCCCGCATATTCGATACGAAGAAGCATATCGCCCCATCTCTCACCGCTTATAAAGATATTCTCAGGAAGATCCTCAGCTTTGCTCTCAAGGTCAACATCCCATATCCAAGACACATCCTTACCGTCGGCAATATTACTGTTCAAGAGAAGCATCAATCCCGCAGCATCCTCTGCCTCACTTACAAAAGAGAGTGAACGGTCAAATCCTGCCGGATTTTTTACGAGCAGTATACAGAGCTTCTTACCGCCCACATCGATCTTCTCCATTCTTCCGAAAGCAGCCTTAACATGGCCTGCAGCTTCCGTTGCCTGCTCGAAAGCCTCTTCCTGCGACAGCCCGAGCTTCGTCAGCATAACCGTAACAGCCGATACTGCAGCGCAGGTGTTGTACAGATTATGGCTTCCCGGGATCTTTAACTTCATCTCTCTCGTAAGTCCGCTCAGATTATCACTGATGGCAAATGGATAATCTTCGTTTGACGGGCTCTGCTTAAGATCATACCTGACTTCAAATCTGCTTATTGGGCTCGAAAAGCCGCATGACGGGCACTTAAAGTCTCCGAGATGCCCGAAGCTCCTTGAAACATACTCATATCTGATATGGCAATCAGGGCAATAGACAGCATCCGGAGATGCGGGCAAGATAGATTTTCGATCAGGATAAAGCTTATTATTACGAAGCATGTCCTTCTTACCCATACCATAAAAAACAGTCTTATCTTCCCTTCCCTTCCCGAGAGAAGCAACAAGAGAATCATCACTGTTTACAATGGCAATGGCATCTGTCTTGTTAAGTCCGTCAGCTATGCAGTCCCTTGTATGTGTCAGTTCGCCATAACGGTCAAGCTGATCTCTGAAAAGATTCGTGATCACACTGACTTCAGGGCACAGATCGCCTGCTATCTTTGCATATGCGGCTTCATCCGTCTCAAGAACATATATGGTTCCTTTGCTCCGGCCGTTTGCTCTCATCATCTCGTCTTTGCCGCATATCAGAGTCGTAGCTACTCCGGAAGCGAGATTAGCGCCGGAGATATTGTTTATGATGTCATATCCCAGGTAATTAAGCATCTCGGATATCATGTGAGACGTCGTAGTCTTACCGTTAGTTCCGGTAATCGTGATTATGTGCTTACCGCGGCTCTTCTCACGGATTATCGAAGGAGATAATCTGATAGCCGCCTTGCCGGGAAGAGTCGTAGCACCCTTCCCCACCAGTCTTAATATCTTACGTGTTACAACGGCTGCAGCCGTTCCGGGAAAAGTAATCATCATCAGTCCTCTATTATATGTCCGATAACAAGAAGTCTCAGTTTTCTTCCGGAATCATCATAGGTACATGTTACAAGCGTGATCTGCTTCGTGTCCGTTATTCCTCCGACAGCATAATCCAGGAGTTCCGACGCTTCGACTATCTTTATCTCATCAACGTTATATACGATCTGGTGTCCTCCCTGTACCGTTATCTTTACGAGATCACCGATCTCAACTTCATCGAGATCATTAAACATACTTCCGTCACTTCTCATATGGTGAGCAAGTATCGTGCAGTTTCCTGTTTCACCGGGCATTACGGAATCCTCGTAATGACCTGCTCCGTATCTTAGAGCAACAACCGATGTTTCATCCCATACCGGAAGATGTATATTTACGGAATCTATGTCTATCATTGCAATACAAGTAAGAGTTACATACTGAGGCAGATTTTCCATCTCCTCATCTATTCTCTGTTGCTGCGCAGCCATTTCTTCTTCATTGCCGTAAAGATCATAATCCTCGCCGTTGACCTTATTAGCATCCCTGTCTACAACGAAAGTAATCTCCGTATCTTCCAGATATATCTGTGATTCTACGGAATCGACCATGCTCTCGACTATCTTCTTTCTCTTATAGTTTTTGTAAGGGTCGATAAGCAGGAATATCACTCCGGTGATAAGGAGTAATATCGCCAGTATAAGAAGAATATCGGGCCTGCGGCTTTTTTTCCTGTCTTTACTCATAATATCAACCATTATAATGCAATTCTGTGCTATTATGTACTTAATTTTCGCTTTGACGGGGGAATATCACATGGACGACAATCTATGGGAAAGATCACTTAAAGTCCTTAAATTTGATCAAAGGATCGATTCTGTCATCTACGACTCAATGCTCATAAAGATGAAGCAGGTAAGATATGATGACAGCGGAGTACTTATATTGTCATGTCGCGACGAGTATTCCATGGATTTGGTAAAAGGCAAGGATCTCAGCAGATATATCAATGACGCCGTCAATACGGTAGCAGAATCCAATGTTACCATCAATTATATCCTCAAGGATGATGAAGATGCCATCAGGACATCTTTCATAGCTTCAAGCAGAGCAAATGAGAAAGACAATTCCATTTCTCATGCATCCGAGATCACATCTGAATTCACATTCAATAACTTTATCGTAGGTGACTGTAACCGTTTTGCTCATGCATCCGCCGTTGCCGTTGCTAATAATCCCGGAGCTTCACAACAGCGTAATCCCCTCTTTCTCTGGGGTAATTCAGGTCTTGGCAAGACTCACCTGATGAAAGCCATCGGCTTTAGCGTTCTTCAAAATCACAGCAACATGAATGTTCTTTATACGACATGCGAGGAATTTACCAATGCTTATGTCTCCTGCATGAAGAACAAGAATTACGAGGCTTTCCGCAATAAATACAGGTCAGTTGACGTCCTTCTTATCGACGATATTCAATTTCTTATAGGAAAAGAAGGCACGCAGCTTGAATTCTTTAATACTTTCGAGTCTCTTATCAATTCCGGTAAGCAGATCGTAATTACGAGCGATAAGGCACCTAAGAATCTTACTGAGCTTGATTCCAGACTTACTTCGCGTTTCCAGAACGGTATGACAATGGACATACAACCGCCGGATTTTGAGACACGTAAAGCTATCATAATCAGCAAACTCGAGAAAGACGGTATTGTCATAAGTGATGATATTATCAACTATATCTGTGAGAATATAACCAAAAATGTAAGGGAGCTTAACGGAGCTTATAATATCGTTTCTTCCTTCTATGCCCTTTCTAACGGCAATCTGGATCTTGAAGAAGTCAAGAAATACCTGTCTTCCCTCATTTCTCCCGGCGGCACCAAGACCATTTCTCCTGATATGATAATTGATGCGGTCTCAAAGTACTATGATCTGACTTCCAACAAGATCAAGTCTAAGCTTCGTAATCAGGACATTCTGAACGCCAGAAGTGTTGCCATGTATCTTTGCAGAGATATCATCGAGATGAAATATGACAAGATCGGACAGTATTTCGGTGGCTTTAAGCATACTACCGTCATGCACGCATGCACAAAAGTTGCTTCAACAGATGAACTTCTGGAAGATGTCGAGAAAATCAAGAAGAGAATTCTCGATTATTGATATTTGAACATTTTTTGTTCAAATGTGCGTTACATCATGTAGATTTTATGTTCATCTCATGTTCAAAAAAAACTTCTGTTACTAACGGGCAGATTACAAACACGGAAAGAACGAGTAATCAACATAGTTTTAACACTGTTAAATCATTGAAAATACTGGTACTTTGAGTCTTTTATACATTTTGGACATGACATAATAAGATGACTTCCAGATATAAAAAATACTTTAAAATGCTACTTTTTGCCGCGGCCTTTTTAAAGTATAATATATGAGGAAAAATTTTATATCGAAAGGAATCAAACATAAATGAAGTTCAATTGTTCTAAGTCAGATCTTATCGATTCCATATCTATTGTTCAGAAGGCTATCAAGACTAACTCTACCGTTGCTATCCTTGACGGTATCCTTATCCAGGCAGAAGACGACAAGGTTAAGCTCACGGGTTATGACCTTGAGACAGGCATTGAGGCTGATCTCAAGTCTGATGTTAAGGCGGATGGTTCTATCGTTATCAATTCAAGGATCTTCGGTGAAATCGTAAAGAAGCTTCCTGAGGAAATGGTTACTATCGTAACAGATGATAGAAATCAGGTGACTATCGAGAGCGGTAAGTCCGAATTCAATATCAAGGGTAACTCGGCTGAATCCTATCCTAAGATTCCGGTCATTGAAACCAATAATAAGATCACGGTTTCCCAGAAGATATTGAAGAATATGATCAATCATACGATATTTGCGGTATCTAAGGATGATACAAGGCAGTCTCTTACAGGATGTAATCTCGTATCTGACGGTTCTAATATCACTATGGTAGCGATCGACGGATTCAGAATGGCTTTAAGAAGAGAAGATGTAGGTAATGAGTTCCCCGAGATGAACTTTATAATTCCGGGTAAGACTCTTAATGAGTCCGCCAAGATTTTCGATGGTGATGATGACGATAAGGAAGTTATCATTTACTCTTCTGCCAATAATCTTCTCTTTGATGTAGGAGATGTAAGGATTATATCAAGACTTCTGTCCGGACCTTTTGTAAATTTCAATTCGATCATTCAGAAGAATCCCAAGAGTGTAATGAATGTCAACAGAAAGATGCTGCTCGAAGCTATCGAGAGAGCTTCCCTGATCATCATGACGGATGAGAGAAGATGTCCTGTTCAGCTTGCTACTACAGGCACAGGATCCTCTTCTACCCTGCTTGTAACGGCTAATACCGAGACAGGTACTCTTCGTGAAGAGATCGATGTATCTATTGAGGGTGAAAGCATCGATATTGATTTCAATTCCAGATATCTTATAGATGCTCTCAAGAATATCGATGATGACGATGTTAGGATCGAATTCAGCGGTAATCAGGGACCTTGCATCATAGTTCCTTCTGAAGGGAACAGCTATGTTTATCTTATCCTTCCTATCAGAAGATAATGATAATCGACAATATCAAGCTTCATAATTTCAGAAATTACGGAAGGCTCGAACTGAGTGTCGGGCCTTCTGTTAATATATTTTACGGAGATAATGCTCAGGGTAAGACAAATCTGATAGAGTCGATCAATGTGTGTTCTACTATAACTTCTCACAGAACATCAAAGGATAGAGATCTGATAAAGCTCGGAGAGAGTGAATATGAGATCAGTCTGGGTCTTAAGGACTTAAGTGATGGTTTTAACACATCGATCTTTGCCGGTTTTTATACTGAGAAGAGCGATCTGATAAGCGGAAATACTGCAAAACGCATATTAAAGCAGGATGGGGTTCAAACTGAGAGAATAGCCGATTATCTGGGACTTTGTAACACTGTGATATTTGCTCCTGAAGACCTGAATATCGTCAAAGGAGCCCCTGCATCCAGACGAAAGTTCCTTAATACCATGATAAGTAAGATATCTCCTGTATATTTTGATCTTCTGACTCGAACAAACAGGCTCATCAATCAGAAAAATGCTTATCTTAAAAGTTGCGGCGGTAAAAGATCCAATGCTGATGATAATGCCTTGGATTTTTGGGATTTCTCTCTTGCAGATCTTACGGCTACAATGATAATAAACAGGTATCGTTATATCCTGCTTCTGGCTGACAAAGCTGTTACCCATCATCTTGATATATCAGACGGCTCCGAGAAGCTTGAGATGTCATATTCCACTATAACGGGCTCTGTGGAGCTTATAGACGCGTATCTTGATAAGAATGATATGAGACCCAATTTTATCTCGCAAGGACTTTCTGCGGCATCTGAGAGCGAAATAAAGGGCAGACTATCATCTTTTGTATTAAGTAAACTCAGAAATTGCCGCGCTAATGATATTGAGAAGTCTGTTTCTACCGTTGGAATTCATCGTGATGATATAGATATCAAGCTTAACGGTCTTCAAATGAGAGCCTTTTCTTCTCAGGGACAACAAAGATCAGCTGCTTTATCTCTTAAATTATCCGAACTTGATATCATCAGGGATATCACCGGAAGCGCTCCTGTCCTTTTATTGGATGATGTTTTCTCCGAATTAGACGTAAACAGGCGTGTAAAGCTTCTTTCGGGTATGACAGATGCTCAGATCTTTATTACCTGTACAGATAGAACATATATCGAAGATGAGATCGCCCATTTTGCCAGAAACAGCGAGAATATCAGATATTTTCATGTTTTGGGCGGAATAATCGAAAAAGAGTGATACAAAAGATCAAAATATCCCTTTTTCGATCCTCTTTAATACTTCTAATAAGCATATTATGTTATAATAATACAGTTGAGAGTCTTTAATGGCGGAGGTCGGTTATGTACATTCACATCGGAGGTGATATTTCTGTTATCAGACAGGATATTACCGCTATTGTGGATCTTGAGACCGTTCTTCCGTCACAGAAGAGTGTCATGGAATTTATTAACAGTGAAGATGATAAGAATCGTCTTCAATATCTGACGGATGATATACCCAGGTCTCTGGTGTTGACGTTGGATAGGACCTATTTAAGTCCCCTGTCAACTTCTGTACTTAAAAGAAGGCTTGAAGGCAGCGCTGATATGCTTGAAAATGACATAAATTAGTAGATTAACAGTGTTACAAATGCTTAAAATTCAGATATTCTTCTGAGTTTTGGCCAAAATAAGGAGTGAATATATAAATGGACGAGAAAGAGAGCAAGAATCTTAGTGCAAGCGGTGAGGTAGATATCTATTATCAACCTATCGAGAACCCTGACAGTGACGAGCTTCGCAATCTTGCTGAGAATCCGAGAGCACTTACTGAGGATTTTAATGAGGAAATCGTGAAAGATGCTGATCTAGCTACGGAAGGACAGGACGAGTTTGATACATCAAACAGCAGTTCTTACGATGAAGATGACATTCAGGTTCTTGAAGGTCTTGAAGCTGTACGTAAGCGTCCCGGTATGTACATTGGTGATACTACTCCGAGAGGATTACATCATCTTGTATATGAGATCGTTGCAAACTCTGTTGATGAGGCTCTTGCAGGAAGATGTGATACTATTATAGTTACACTTAATAGTGACGGCTCTGTAACAGTAAAAGATAACGGTTCGGGTATTCCTGTAGGTAATCACCCTAAACTCGGGATTCCTACGGTTGAAGTTGTTCACACAGTACTTCATGCAGGAGGTAAGTTCGGCGGAGGAGCCTATAGTATATCCGGCGGTCTACACGGTGTAGGTGCTTCTGTTGTTAATGCTCTTTCAGATAAAATGACTGTTCAGGTCAGACGTGACGGAAATATATATGAGATCGGTTTTGAGAAGGGTGTAACTACAGAACCTCTTAAGATCGTTGGTCATTGCGATCCTTCAGATACCGGAACAACGACAACTTTTATCCCTGATAATACTATTTTCCCGGATATTACTTTCGATTTTGATACTATGATCACGAGATATCGTGAGATGGCATTTCTTAATAAAGAAGTAACTATCGATCTTAACGATGCAAGGGGTGAAGAGGTTATCTCCAAGCATTTGCATTATGATCATGGAATTATTTCTTTTGTAGAATATCTCAACAGACATAAGGAAGCCATTAATCCTATCCCGATATATTTTGCTACAACATCCGGAGACTGTTATGTTGAGATTGCCATGCAGTATAACGATTCATATACAGAGACTGTTTACTGTTATGCCAATAATATAGCTACTGCCGAAGGTGGTACACATCTTACCGGATTCAGAGCTGCTCTTACACGTGTAATAAATGAATATGCTCGTAAATATAAATATATCAAGGATGGCGATATAAAACTTCAGGGCGAAGATACTCGTGAAGGTCTTGCAGCTATTATTTCTGTTAAGCTTCCCGATCCTCAGTTCGAGGGACAGACTAAGTCAAAGCTTGGTAATGCGGAGATCAGGCCTCTTGTTGAGAATGCTGTTGCAGATAAGCTCATGATCTTCCTTGAAGAACATCCTGACTATGCAAAGTTGATCATGGATAAATGCCTGTCTGCCAGCAGAGCTCGCGATGCTGCAAAGAAGGCCCGTGAAATGACAAGACGTAAAACGGTCTTTGAGAATAACTCTTTGCCCGGAAAACTTGCTGATTGTCAATCAAATGAAGCAGAGTTCTGTGAGATCTTCATCGTTGAGGGAGATTCCGCCGGCGGTTCTGCTAAACAGGGCAGAGAACGTAAATATCAGGCAATTCTTCCTTTGTGGGGTAAGATGCTTAATGTTGAGAAAGCTCGTATCGATAAAGTATATACAAATGAGAAACTTCAGCCTGTTGTAATGGCACTTGGCGCTGGTATCGGTGATGAATTCGATGTTAATAAACTCCGCTATCATAAGTGTATTATCATGGCTGATGCTGATGTAGACGGTTCACATATCAGAACATTGCTCTTGACTTTCTTCTTCAGATACCTCAGACCTCTTGTAGACGGTGGCTATGTCTATATTGCTTGTCCTCCTCTTTACAAGGTTTATAAGGGTGATGAAGCATATTATGCTTATGATGATAAGGAGATTGAAGAGATTAAGGCAAAAACAGGCTGGGAGAATCCCCTTATCCAAAGATTTAAAGGTCTTGGTGAGATGAGTTCTGATCAACTTTGGGAGACAACAATGAATCCTGCTACTCGTAAGCTTCTTAAAGTAACTCTCAGTGATGCTCAGGCCGCCGATGAGACATTTACACTTCTTATGGGTGATCAGGTAGATCCCCGTAAGAGTTTTATTCAGGAAAATGCAAAACTTGCAAATATTGATACCTGATTAGTCAATGCTGTTTATTTTTAACACCCGGTGATCCGATCATCGGGTGTTTTTTGTTCCACGTGGAACATATAAATCTGCTAATATAGACTAATGTTCCACGTGGAACATTAGTTAAGAATACATATGTAAACGTAATGAAATATAAATTATGCCCAGATGATGTAATATAAATATGTATATAAGGAAGAAAGGAATTATTTGTTTATGACAAATATCATTTCGATTGTAAATCAAAAGGGTGGTGTAGGAAAAACCACTACAACATTAAATTTGGCCACATATGTTGGTAAAAAACGTAAGAAAGTGCTGTTTATCGACTTGGATCCTCAAGGAAACGGAACAAGCGGTTTTGGTGTTGATAAAGGTCATATAGAGAATAGTACCTATGATGTAATGGTGAATGATCTGCCGATAAGTGAGGCAATAATCGAATCGTCAGCAAAGAATGTCGACATCTGTCCGACAAATATTAATCTTGCCGGCGCAGAAATAGAATTGGTATCTGCAATGTCAAGAGAACAGATATTAAAAAATGCAATAAAAGAAGTGGAGGATCAATATGATTATATTTTCATAGATTGTCCACCATCGCTTGGTATATTAACTATAAATGCGTTAACAGCATCTAATGGTTTGATCGTTCCGATACAGGGTGAATATTATGCTCTTGAAGGTCTTACACAATTAATCGAGACGATTAATATTGTTCGTAAAAAACTGAACCCGGATATTGATATCATTGGAGTTGTTTTGACAATGTTTGACAGAAGGACTCAACTTACAAGACAGGTAAAAGAAGAAGTAGAGAATTATTTCGGTGACAAAGTCTTTAAGACTCAAATTCCGCGTAATGTAAGATTGGCTGAGGCACCAAGTCATGGTCTTGCGATTGCGGATTATGATCCGAATTCAAAGGGCGGAAGAGCATATGAGTCTCTTGCAAAAGAAGTAATCAACAGAACAAAAAATAGATAATATAGAAGAGTATCTATATATAAATCGAGAGGTAATATTATGGCAACTTCATCAAAAAATAAAGGTTTAGGAAAAGGATTAAGTGCACTTCTGTCCACTGAAGGTATTCCGGAGAATACAAAAGATTCTGTAGTTGATCTTAAGATTAATGATATTTCACCTAATGAGGGACAACCTAGAAAAACTTTCGATGACGATTCGCTTTCTGAGCTTGCTGCATCAATTAAGGAGAATGGTGTGATCCAGCCGATAATCGTACAGAAGAAAGGCTCAGGCTACCGTATCGTAGCAGGTGAGAGGCGTTGGAGAGCATCGCGTTTAGCCGGACTCAAGGTAATTCCTGCTATCGTTCGTGAGTTGACTGATAAACAGACTATGGAGCAAGCGCTTATTGAGAATATCCAGAGGGCAGATCTGAATCCGATTGAAGAAGCAGCTGCCATGCAGAATCTGATCACAACCTATAATCTCACACAGGAGCAACTTGCAAAAAAACTCGGAATGCCTCGTGTTACTATTACCAATAAAATCAGATTGATGAACATCGATGAATCTCTTCAAGATTTTATTCGCAAAGGGGATCTGAGTGCAGGACATGCTAAAGTGCTTTTGGGCCTTAAGAACCCGGAGGACCAGCGCAAGGTTGCCGATGTGATCATTGCGAAGGATATGAGTGTTAGACAGGCTGAGGATTATGTTAAGAAGTATCTGTGGGCCTTGGAGCATCAGAGTGAGCCTCACTCTGCCAAAAAAGAAGTTAATCCTCAGATCCAGCTCAGTGCGAAGGAAGTAGAGACTAATCTTAAGAAAAAACTTGGCGCACGAGTAAAGATCAAGTTGACGGATCCTGATACCGGTAAGGGAAAACTGGTAATTGACTACAAAAATTACGATGATCTTAACAGGTTACTTGATCTCTTATAACTATTATGTATTACATAATATAAGATTCGAAAAAGCCTCGGAACAGATATGAAGTCCCGAGGCTTTTCTTGTCTTATAATTTTCTTGTCAGAAGAAGTGACGACCTATCACCAATGCGATTATAAGAAAGATTATCAGTCCGATCATAAAGATACCGGCAAAAATAGTTCGCATAACACTCCGGGTTTTACTTATAATCTCATCGCCTTTATTGAGGAGCTCCAGTCCCCCCATAATCGATTGCGAAACATTATTGATCTCCGCTTTTTTAAGCTCAGTCTCCTTTTGAACCTGTGCTTTATCAGCCGCGATCTGCCTCTCAGTCTGACTTCTCATTCGTTCGATCTTAACCTTCTCAGATTCACGATAGGGCTCAGATGCACCGCAATATTCACATACGATAAATTCAAAGTTGCTGTCGATATGACGCAGGGCTCCGCAATATGGACATTTCAAGTCGATGTTTTTATTCTCGGACATTTTAATACCTCTCAATCAGAAAGATTATACTACAAAGCTTCTTTAATGTGAGAACTGACAGTATCTTGATTTTCGATGATAAGATCGAAAAGTGACCCATTAATGAACTCACTATCAGCAGAGAAATGATGTAAAATATTGATATATCATATTTACTGTATAGAGGTGATCCTATGGAGAAAATTCGTAGCATAAGGATACGTTCTGTATCAATGATATTGGTCATTTTGATGATCATTACGACCTTGCCCAATATCGTATCGGCAGCAGTAAGTGTACCGGCGTCCAAGGTGGATCTTTACTTTATTGAAGAGTCAGAAGCATCTGTGCTCTCTTTGCCTTCAGGATATAAGGGCGAATACCAGATCAAGCCTTCGGGAAGCTCTTCCGGTTACACATATTCCGTAATAAGCGGCAGAACCGTAACTGTTACAGACAGCGGACTGGTTAAGCCGGCTGCCGAGAAGATAACAGTATATAGTCTATCTACCGGAACTTCTTCAATCAGAACCAGCTATAATGAAGGCCAATCGGTAGTTAGGGTAACATCAAAGGCTGACGGTTCTACTGCAGATATTACTTTCGATGTACATAACTATGCAAGTATTTATGTTGATAATGTACTTAATAGTATAGTCGCGGGAATAGATCCTTCCCTGTGTATTCTTGAGAAGGCGCGGGCTATAACATCCTATGTTGCTGAGAATTATGATTATGACTATCACTACTCCAGCGCATATAGCATGATCCTTCATGGAGGAGGAGACTGTTGGGCTTCTACGGACATGATCATTAGGCTTGCGAAGAAGATGGGTCTTGATGCCTGGTCGCGTAATGGTAATAAGGATCCAGGTGCAGGTTCCGGACACAGAAATGCACTGATCGCGGATCCTGACAATGGTGTTTGGTATGAGTGTGAAGCAGGCTACAGTGGCAGCAAGCCAAGGCTTTGGTATGTGATCACGAAGAAGAGCTTGTTCAGTTACTATTATGATTCTGATGGAGTAACCATTTATCAGTATGACGGAGAGGTACCTGCTAATCTGACGATCCCTTCCAGTATAGACGGTAAGCCGGTTGTAGCTCTTGCAGAGAGCTTTATACACAGTTCCAATCTGAAGACGATCACCTTGCCATCCACTCTTAAAACTATTGGTAATTATGCCTTCTCGGCGTGTACTTCTCTTCAGAGCGTTACGATCCCGGCATCTGTTACTACTATCGGACAGGGCGTCTTTGCCAAGTGTAGTTCTCTTACGTCTCTTAATGTAGAGAGCGGTAATAAGAACTATGAAGCAAGTAATAATGTTCTTTATACGAAAGGAAAGACAGCTTTGATCGCTGCACCTAATGTCGCGCCGGTGAATATTCCCTCCACGGTAACGAAGATCGGAGATTATGCTTTCTACTATAATTCAAAGATCGAAGCAATTACAGTTCCTTCGTCAGTTACGGAAATAGGCGAGGGCGCTTTTGCCGATTGTTCCTCTTTGTCATCTGTTACTTTCCAGGGAAACAATCTGAAGAAGATAGATAATTTCGCATTTGCGAATACAGCTAAGCTTAAGAGTATCGAATTACCTGCAAGTGTATCAACGCTTGGTGAGAGTACTTTCCATTATGCTGGAACCCTCAGTGTCTCTGTCCCTTCAACCTCTGCTCCTGCATTATCTTCCGCTTTGACTTCGTCTTCGTCTGACAGTATTACGATATATGTTAAGTCCGGAGCATCAGGATATGGTGAGAACTGGGCTGCTGAGAAGGGTAATGTTACGCTGGTATATGCAGCAGATCCTGCCGCTGCAATGAGAAGTGCATTGGGTTCAGCAAGTTCTTCCTCTACTTCGGGATCTTCTTCGAGTTCATCTTCCGGTTCGGGATCCGGAACATCTTCCGGGACTTCTTCCGGAACTTCTTCAGGAACTTCTTCAGGAACATCTTCGGGAACATCGTCTAATCCACCGACTATACCTACGTCGACAGAGCCGGGTGTAGAAGGATTTGTGGAACGTCTTTATACAGTTGCTTTGGG
>AUXO017876250.1_pt1 | contig 15581 bp, 16 predicted proteins | sample 768731 | NCBI WGS metagenome assembly AUXO01 (sample SAMN02715735, study PRJNA202380) | gut metagenome | biome: sheep rumen | host: Ovis aries | place: New Zealand: Palmerston North
AAGAAATTAAATCGCCTAAAACTAGTGTTAGTTGAGAAAGACAAGACTGGTGTTTGGCTTGCAGAACAGTTAGGAGTAACTGCTGTTACTGTATCTAAGTGGTGTAATAACGTCACTCAACCTACCCTGCCAACTTTGGATAGGATAGCCGAACTGTTGGAGTGTGAGAAAAGAGAGTTAATAACTGACTAAAATAAAAAGGCTATGTGTCAACTGGATCCCGAAGAGCAAGCTCGTGAAAAAATCGACAAAATGCTTGAAGATAATGGCTGGCGAGTTGTCAGCAGGAAAGAATTTGTTCCTAATGAAGATCTCGCAGTAAAGGAAGGACTTCTAAAAAAGAATAAGGAAGCGGACTACCTACTTTTCCTTTCTAGTAAAGCTGTTGGTGTGTTAGAAGCCAAACCAGAAAATGTAGATGTAAACACTCCAAAAGTAATAGATCAAGCTGAAGGTTATACACGGAAGCTATTACCTTGGTGCCAGTTTTACGAGAACCCCCTATCTTTGGTATGGTTATCTAATGGTAAACAATACTATTTTCGTGATATGCGTAGTATGGATAAATACCAAAAGATTGAGCGTATTCATTCACCCAAGGAGGTTGTAAAGATGCTGAATATTACTGATAGATATGCAGGCTTGCCTATGCTAAAAGAGCGTGGGCTGCGTGTTGGATAGTGTTTATGATAGTTTAGCAAAAAAATGAGAAAATATAAATACTAATATTCAATCGATTTGTATATGGAGAAGTTATTTTTTATTCAAAACAAGGGGAATTTTTCTCTAAAAGACAACGGGTATTCTGAAGGAACTATTTTACAACATGTACATGTTGCGAAAATGAATGTTATAAAAGAATTTGGTTTGAGTAGCAGCGAAGAAGAGCATTTGGTTGAACATGGTGACAACTACATTTTGTTTAATTCTCGCTATATGGAAGCACCCTTTCGCCGCCATGTTCATTTCAATATGAAATTCCATGTAGGATATAAGTTCGTAAAACTAATAGAGAATCTGAAATCTTTAACTAAGATTTATGAAAAGAATAATGCTTTAATAAGTCAGTTTGACCATTATCCGACAGTCAAAGAATATATATTTGAAAAAAAAGAAATAAGAGGTAAGAAATTGACCTGTGAATCTGAATATTTTGAATTAGATTGGGCTTGGATCCCTGTAAGTTCTTTTTGGGGGAAAGGAGGATTAATAGAGGATGAATATTTATATGCATGGGAATCTGCTGATTATATAACTAAATTGATAAAAGAACTAAGTAAATTCTCTTTGGACGTGAGTAAGCTTACAAAAAAGTCAAATAGTTTTAATTCAGAGGCTATTTTTAAAGGATTGTTAGTCGTTGGGGCAAAACTAACAGTTAAAACTATTGCAAGGAGTATTGGTTCGAATCTCGATATAGACATAAATGGAGGAGACAACATAGATTTTGACATAGATTTAGACAATACAAATCTTAGCTTTGATTTGTCAGATATGGGAGACATTAGTGACGGAATAAGTTTTCATGGAAAAGACTCTCTTCCACCTAATTCCAATTCAGATGGTTATATTCCCGATGGATCGATTTCATTAACAACTACTATTTCTGATATTACTAAATCCTTTAAGCATTACATAAAAGACGGCCATGATTACGTTTTGTATTTTGGCAATTACATTCGAGTTGATGGTTCTGGCACTGTTACAATCGGCGGTATCAAGTATGATAAAATATAATTTTTTCTAATGGGTGGCATGAAGGGTGTCGGAATCTATAACGGCGACCGTGTTATAATTGACCGTGTCGTTGAGCCACATGACGACTTGATAGTCATTGCTTGGATGGGAGGTGAGGGTTTTACTATGAAGTATCTGGATCTGACCCATAGGAAATACGGTTACATAGAACTTCGCCCAGCCAACCCCGATTATCCTGCGTTCAAGATTGATGACCCAGACAACTTTCAAGTATGGGGTACAGTTATTCACTTGATTTGAACATTTGAGAAGATATGAAGAAGTTGGTATTATTGTTCGCTGCCTGCCTCATGGTTATGGGCTACGAGAAAGATGTGATTGGTGAGGGCTATCCTGAAATGGAGGGTTTCTATGTTGAATCATGCGCACTGCCTACTGTTACGATTGATAGTGTAAAGTCATTCTCTGTCAAGGTCAATGACTATACTACTGAGTACCCCGAATCGAAGGAGCACTCATTATATCCCAAGATTCAGGCTAACATCAAGTCTGCATCACTGCGTATAACTATAACATGTGATACGACGTGGGCAGGCGAAACACATATAAATTTCTAATATTAAACTCTTCTATTTATATGAAAAATATAGCTACAAATATATTGGCAACATTAGGACTTTCTAAAGGAGAAGCAGTTACAGAAAAAGATGAGAATCTGTTAAAAATTGCATCACTATTGCAAAAGTCTAACAAACGCAGTTTTGAAGCAATCAGGAATCTCGCTTTCAATAGTCCTGATGCGTGTTACGATATAATGAGATTTTTCATAAGTGCAGGTGACGTACATGGACTATATAAAATTCCTGAAAGCTGTTATTTCCCAACACGTCCTCGTGAAGAACTAATTGAAGAAGAGGGGGTCTGTTATAGCCCAGCTCCAATTATAGAGAGAGACCATGAGAGCTATGAAACTATAAGAGACTTATTGCTCCGTCTGGGGTTCTTCAATAGAGAGAGAATAGTAAAAAAACAAGATAGTCCAATTGTAGTTGAAGATAAAAAGCAAATAAAGGAGATCTTGGAACCATTTTTCCAAATTAATGAGGAAAAATGTTATGGCAAGGTATTACCTTTCATATGTTTTATCATCTTCTATATTGATGCAGACACCATCAATAAAATGTATAATGCTTTTAAAAAAGAAGGACTTGATACTAGTTTATCTGAAAAAAAATTCGAGCTTATGGCTTACTTCGGACGAGGCAAAGCATCACAAGTATCTGGACTTAAATGGCTTGTTGATAATGCCCAGGAAGCTTTTGAGGGTGTAATAAAAGATAAGCTATCTGAATATTGGGAATTTTGGGATTGGATAGAAGAAGAATATGAACACGAGTCACCAGTAGATACGTTCGTAAATGCGTGTATAGTTGCAAGGACTGATGTAAGTATGCAGAAAAAAGTTGATGGTATTTTGAAAGAGAGATTTGGAAAAGCTTCATTACAAGCAATGAAGTATTTTCTGAGTCTCTGTAACGAAGACACGATCCGGCATTTTGCAGAGAGGCACCTTCCTCCAGAGGATTTTGCAGCAAAATCAACTGTTGACATTGTAATTAAACGGATAGATAAAAATAAGAAAAAAAGAGGGAATACAGGAAACTATCTTATATATGTCCAGAAGGAGGACGATGAACTCAAACAATTGGAATTCACCCATCAGGTTTCATGTGTTTATTATTTGATGTATCTTATAGATCACTATACTAGGTCACATGACGCCAACAGAATTAGTCTTCGAAGAAACAAAGACGAATTTATGAAATTGTATAAGTTAATTTATTATATCGGTGATGATACTTTTAACAAACGGTATGCAGATCTTCTTTATAGAGAAGACAAGTATGGTGAGATCAGGCCTGGACGTGAAAAGGAAATAATATCTGATATAAGGAAACAAATGAGTGAAGCTTTTGCACAATACGATGAAAGCATAGAACCATATGTTATGAAGGCAAATAGGCATCTTTTCGTTAATCGCGATAGGATCCACTTTGTTGACGAAGCAGAAGAATTGCTTAATTTTAAATTCAGATAAACTTATGAAAGCACCTTTAAATTTTACTTTTTTATATGATTATGAATCATTTCGTAAAGCTCTCATAAATCTGGCCATTAATAACCCAGAGTTGTTTAGTGAGCTAATGACATCACTACCCAAAATACCTGAATACAATGAACGCTGTAATCCATATGTGAGTTTTTACGAAAAACATGTATCATATGGAATAGTTAAAGCCAAGACACATTATACACCTGTCAGTGACGAAGATGCTATTGAGCGTTTTATTGAACGTAGTACGAAAATAAGAGCCGAAGGGATTCTTCACGAGCAGGAATTTAGAAAACGCATGTTGCTTGCCATAGATCCATCTGTGGAAGAAGCTATTCGTAATCTTCGTAGTAACGATGCTGTAAAAGCTATAATGTTTCTCTTGCATAACGTTACAGAAGATGTTCGTCAAAAATTTTGGGATGGCTTTTTAGACCCAGAGGAATTGGCCAAACGTGCTCATGCAAATATAATTGTCAGGCGCATAGAAAATGATGGTATGATGAAGGGAAACATTGGGAGGTATCTCATTTATACACAGAAAGGAGACAGTGAAGCAAGTCTGTTAAAATTTACTCACCAAGCCTCATGTGTCTATTATCTTATGTTTCTCATAGACCGCAGCCAACATGAAGGTTTCTTATTGCCACTCGAATTAGGAGCAAATAAAGAACAATTTATGAATCTTTATCATAATGTATATGACATTACACAAGACAAACTGTCAGATCGATTTAAAAAGTTGTTATTCCGAGAAGAAGGGAAAAATTTAAGAGTTGGTCGAATCAAAGATGTAATTTCTGACATCCACAAACGAGTTGATGAGAATTTTGCCGAGTATGACGAGGACTCCTCTCCATATGTTATGACAGCATTTCGTCATCTCGAAATCGATCCGAAACGCATAGTATTTGAGAGCCAAGAAATTCTCTCTTTCGAATTCAAACAGAGTCCACCATGCCATGACTACATATAATTCTCTGCATTTCAGACCCATTCCGAATCATAAGAATGGGAATGGGTCTGTATTATACTCAATATGAATATCTTCTTAGTTGCTGTTGTTAATGAACTAATACAACTAAAGATGTGTTTATAAACTTTTGTTTGTGACCTTTTTAAGAGAAAATAGAAATTGACTTAAAAAGCTAATGACACCTTTAGCCTCTTTGTCATCACAAGAATAAGAATATACCTGATTAATTCCAATTTCAGAAGCAGCACGCTTTGTGTTTTCTTTGTTTGTGACTAGGCAGAATTCCCATCCCTTTTCACAAAGATCACGAATATTACTTCGCAAGCGTTCTGGAGAATACTCCTCAGAAGAATTGTCTAATCCATCTGAAACAATAGACACTTTAACAATTGTATCTATAGATTTCTCTACGTGTATCTCGGTTCGGCAAAGTGCCAATCCAAGCGCATCATACAAGCAAGTCATTCCATATGGCTTATATTGACTGCTTAGAAAATTTTGTATCTCGGTGATAGGGACTTCGTCATATACTATTCTGATACGTTTACCCCCAAACAGTATAAGCGTTACATAATATTCGAGTGTCGATTCATGTATCTCTTGCAAGAGACGGATTTCTCCAAAATAGGCATTCAGTCCTTCAACAATTGCATTTCGTATATTTTTCATCGACCCACTTTTGTCAAGGATGATTAAGTTCAAGACACGTGTTTTTATTATCTTTTTATTTTTCATATAAAGCTCTTCTATATGTGAATAAAATATATGCACTATTTCTCGAAGAATACCGAGATAGTGCTTGAAGTGAAAAAACAAAAAGTAGTACGATAAGAACGTTTTGATTTAGTAATATGATACAACCATCGTTTTGACTATACTATCTATAATCAAAACCATTGAGTCAAAGAATCTTTGTAGCTACCTATATTACACTCTTCTTAGTGAAAAGCAAAACTAATCTTTGTCAAAAAGCTCCAAGGATTCTATAACGATCGCAATAGATTTCCAACAACTTGTCTTCAATGGCTTCTGCTGCCGTATCAGAATTGCTCAGCCATTTAATAAGTTCATCTTCGCTTTCGAAAATCTCTACGAAAGCAGCATTGTCATTCCCCATTTTTAGGAAAGCGACTTCAAGACTAACTCTGTCGCAACCTGAATAAACAATCGTACTTGTAATAGATGTTACTTTATCATAGTCAAGACAACAACCTTCAAATCGACCGCCCTCTTCATTCAGCCTTATATTAACACCATACTCACACGTCTCTATACTATGCTTCATTTGCTCAACAATGATGGTTGCATAAGGTCTGAATTCACCTTTATAATGTGCTAAGAAAAACTCTTTGTCCCTTTTCTTGTGCCTTAAAAATTTTACTTTTTGCTCTTCGTTGAGCTGTTCTTCGGTGATGGGACGTACATAGTAGAATCTGTCTGGTGGCAAGTCTGTGGGAGTGTCATGCCTAATGGCAGCATTTCTCATGTCAGCATCGTTTTGTGCTCGCCATTTGTCCTTATATGTCTGGATAACATTCACAACCTTATCGTAGTTACATTGTACCCATACCTGATAATACCAATCGTTGCTCATAATTGTGATTGTTTAAGAAACAGTTATCGTCTCTGTTAGGCAATTTTACTATTGGACAGTAATTGATTTTAAAAAAGTTCTAAAGAATGCCGTCCTCAAAAAATTACATTGGAGGTGTTTTTAGTGTTTCTTTAAGATCTTCCATTGCCTTAAATGACATATCGGCTTCATTAATAACTTCCTTATATCCTTTCACCTCAAACTGCTTTTCTCCAACTGTATAGAAAAACTCTATTTGCCCTAAATAGCCACAGCATTTTAAGCGCCAGTTGTTATGCTCAATTGTCTCATCAGAAGGTTCTTCGTCCAAATGATATTTAGTTTTTATTTGAATAGCTTCCCTCTTTAGCTTTCTCATTTCATCTAAAGCTTCCTCTGCCTTTTTCAACCAATATTCATTTTGCTTATCATCGTCTTTTGAATTATTCAACTGAGTAATACTTCCTGTGTCAGTCCTTGAAACACTATCTTCAATTTTTTTGCTCTCGTTTGTGGTATTTTTATGTGGGCCATTGTCGGAAGCCCCATTGCAGCTAGCAACACATATTGCCATAAGTATTATAAGTTTTTTCATTGTTGTTTGAATTTAAATTAATTCTGTTTGCAAATTTACATAAAAAAATAGAAATCCAACATTTTTAGGGGAAAAAGTTGGTGAAGGTGGAGGATGGCATGAAACCATCCTCCAAATACCTAACTATTTAACTCTATTCCCCTTTCCATCAATTATTATGCCATGTTCATAGTCCGTCTTACATAGATAGAGGTCTTGTCCTATAGCAGTGATGTCTGAATACGAAGGAGATGTTATTACATGACCATCTGGAGTCATTAAGCCATACCAGTTATATTCTGCTTGATAACGGCGGCAATGTGCAATGGCAGAACGGGTGGAGGCACTGTCGTTATTCGTCTCACTAATTAGATTCCCTTCATCATCATATTGCTTAGTAGAGTTGTAGAGGATTTCATTCGTATCATAGTATAACTGTGATACCTCGCTGATATGAAAATCCTCAATGATTTCACCAGATAGTGAATAGGTACGTATGGTATGGTCTGCCATTGTTACCTCAATTGTATTGCCATTTATCCATATACTCGCATTCATGAACGGTATAACTGTTTGAAGACAAGCGTTTAGAACCGTTTTTTCCTTTCCATTGCTAACAATCCAAAAACTATCTGTGGATTCTATGTTTTTGTACTCTGGGAGTAATGCCCACTTACCTTGTTTGTCTATCAATCCGAACTTATCCCCTTTCTCATTTTGGATAATACAATGTCCGTTGTGAAAAACATAGCCATCCATGTCTGGTCTGAAAGGGATGTGATTGTCAATAACAACATTTCCCATGTGGTCAATGAATTTAATCCAACCATTATCATCTACAGAAGCTAATCCGTCTGAGAAGATCCATGCGTGAGAAAATGATGGCTTTATTGCGACCTTGCCTGTATACATATTGAAATAACCGCGCTTATGCCCATCGCTATAACATACCAAAGAATCTTCGCCTAAAGGTTTTGCTATCCAAGCAACACTTTTCAGAATCTTTTTTTTGTCTTGGTTGAATAAGTACCCATTGTTACCATATTCTTCTTTATGGTAAGTTATAAAGCTTGATAGTTCCTGATTGTCGTACCAATCTATCTTCTCTGGTTCGAACCACTTGCAATCAACCTCCTCCCAGGCTTTCTCACAAAAAGTCCACAGTGATGTCAACGTAAAAACGAACACGAGGGTTGCAAAACAAGTCCCTACAATCCGTCGTGTGAATACCCCATACTTGGAATCATCCTTCATGCCCAAGATAACAGTAACCCATTCTGCGAGTGCCGCCTTAATGCCTGTCAATCCTTTCCAGAACAAAAATAAATACTTTTTCATATCAATCATTATTTGTGATTATAATTACTTACTTTCCTCTTCGTCAAAAGCTTCATCTGCCATTGATGTGTAACGTGCGCAACGTTCTACTTCTGACATTACTGGAGAAAAAGATTCTTCCTCCTTAAAACGAGCTAACCGCGAGAAAAAATTCATGCGTGTATTTGTGTCTTTGGCCATTCCTCTCATTGTCCCTCGTGCAGTATAATCGAAATTACGGGCATTGCGGATGGATAGATTGAAAGCAATTTCTGTCGAATCCTGATTTGCCCCCATATAAGTAAATGTCCATCCTTTACTTTTTAACTGTCCGATAAGTTCTTTTACTGCTGATCCTGTATACTCTTTCGATGCATTTTCTAGGCCATCGGTAATAATCGTGACAACTACCACAGCATCAGCTACGTCTTTGACATGTTTTCGCATTGTAGTAAGCGTAAATCCAATTGCATCATAAAGAGGGGTGCAACAGCATGGCTGGTAGTCTTCCAATGTCAGAGGATGACACTCTGCAATAGGCACTTTGTCGAACACATATTTCGTCTCACACTCACAGAAAGTTATTAATGAAATATTATGCTCCTGAGTGTCCGCATATTTCTCCTGGGCTTTCTTGATACCTGCAAGGGTCTCATTGAAACCACTTATTGCGGCTTTGCGAATGCATTCCATTGATCCGCTTTTGTCTAGGATAACCACATTAAAGACCTGAGTCTTTGTCTGGTTGTTTCCTGTTTCTTTCATTTTCATCATTCTTAAAGTTTAAGTTATTACTTTTTTATCTCATAAGTGCTGCAACTATTTTCTGAACAACTGGCCCACACATTCCATTTGCACTTGCAGGACGGCCTTGTTTTTCCAATACAATCATCACTGTATATTGAGGGTTGTCCGCAGGAAAATAGCCGCATAGTTCCATCCTCATTGTATTATCTCCAATATCAAATGTGCGTCCACATGCAGCAACATCTGTATATTCGCTATCCGCTTTCTTGAAGATACCATTCTTAACAGCACCTTTTAGCCCTTTTTGAAGTAAAGCGATGTGCTCTTTCTTTGCAATCTGTTCGTTCAAGACGAAATTGTCATCACCTTCTTCAACAATCTTAATCATGCGTCCCCCATTGGCAATAGCGTTGTAAAAGGTCAGTATTCCCAAAGTGTGGTTAGGCTCTGCACCTAGATAAGAATCAACTCTCTCATTATACAGATTTGTTTCATCTTTGTATGCATATTCCCTTGCTAGTGTGAAGGCAACCTCAGAACGAAGCCCCAATGCTTGATCTAATGAGATTTTGCCATATCCACCACGTCGCCAGTTGTGGTCACGAATATCCCCATAAATACCATTTCTGGTATCGAACACCGTTTCAGGCTTCACCTTTCCACTCGTCAGTACAGCAAGATATGTAGCAGCACCAACCATTACTGTCCTTCCAAGGTTGTAAGTGTCTACGAATGGTACGAAATCAACACCATCTTTTTTTATGGAAACATTGGCTATCAATCTTCCTGTTTGTGTCTCCACTACATAGACGCTACCTTTATTAGAGCTTGTTTCATTCATTTTGGCTGCAAGTATCGTCTCTATAGAGTCTTCCAATATAAGATCATTATATCGGACAACGGAGGTGTCCTCCTCACAAGAACAGTCAATATTACCAGCGAGAATGCTCAACCGCTCCAATTCTCTTTCGCCTATTGGAATTTGTTTCCTTGTATAATATCCCAAGAGCCATCTAGCTGCTTGTTTACCAAGACATCCATGTTCATCTGCCTTTTTATAGAACATGGCAGCAAGTTCTTCATTAGCGTTCCCCTGATTTTCAGATTTTGCATATACATCACCAATTAACCTACAAGCTAATGGAATCCTGTCTGCTAAAGAAGATAGACTCTCCAGATTTGTTGTTGTTCTTCCGTTCCAATCTGACATGGTCGCCAAAAGTAGTTCTGCGAAATCACTTCCATGTTCAACTGCTTGGTTGAGTAAACGTTTCCCTTCTAACGTGTCACCTTGTTCAACAGATACGACACCTTTTATTGTATAGCCCTCTGAAAAATCGTTGGAGATCATTCTGTCTGCTATTCTTATAGATTCTTCAAATTTCTTTTTTTCAATGCATTCCAATGCATCATAGAACAGTCTGTAATTGTCCTCTGTGGGGAGAGACTTCATATAACTGTCAATAGAACTAATGCCACCGTATTCGTCAGCCATTATTAGCATTGACAGTGAACTTAGAAAGTTCTGTCTTTCCTTGTTCTCGCTGTGATGAAATTCTGCCAATTTCAAATAGGCATCACCATTTCCCCATCTTGCTTGCTCCAAGAGAATCGAGAATTGGTTTTCCACAGATGCTGGGATTTGACGATTCTCCACAGTTTCATAATCGTAATTCTGTTCTGTACAGCCAATCATAAGCACAACCATCATAATGACGGCAGGAACGTTAATGTTTTTTCTTTTTTCCATACGTTGTAATATTTTTGTATTATAATTTGTTCAGTATCTTGTAAATAATCTCAGAAAACTTCCGGAAATACACTTGTGTATTCAATGATGTTTCCTTGACGGTTGATGAAGTAGGAGTACCCTTCATTATCCCAAACTTGAGCTCTCCCGTTGTGGAATTCATCGACCTCATTCCACTCACAAGGAATGATCAAACGTGCGTTAGTATCGATGAAGCCCCACTCTCCGTTAGCTGACATAACAGCCGCAAGTCCTTCAGAGAACCATTCGGCACGATGCCACTCACAAGGTATTGCGATATTTCCCTTACGGTTGATAAATCCATAACGACCATCAACATTTTCAACAGCAGCCAAACCTTCCGAAAAAGGCTGTGCATAAGCCCATTTACATGGAATGGCTTCTTCTGCGTCTGCATCAAGGAAACCATAGCGTCCCACATGGTCTGCAACAGCTACCAAACCTTCTGTATACTGGCGAACGTCTGTCCAGCAGTCCATTTCAGAGATACTTTCTTGCGGCGTTTTCCATCCCCAGTGTGTATATTGGCCAAGGGCATCTCGCAAATCTGGAACATTTTTTATATATTCTTTTGCGTGCGGAATAGATTCGTTAAAAAAGTAGATTAACTGACTATACACCTGTTCTTCTGCATTCTCTTCATAAGTTGACACGATATTCATGACTAAAAAAAGAGTCCCTTCGGTTTCGTGAAAATACTCTTCATTTGACATCTTATAATTACTGGCGCATTCACAAATCTCCAATCGAAATTGATCAGATACCCATGAGAAATCTTCATTAGAAGAATAGAAGTACACCATTATTTTGATTAAGAAAGGATTACACTTCTCGCATAATCCCGGCCATCCTTTGTAATTGAAGAAAATCAATTCATCTTCAACATGTTCTATCTCAAATCCCATACGATTCATGGAATTAACTGTCAAATCGATAATGTCAAACATTGCTTTTCTTCTGTTAGTAAGTTATTAACTAAACTCCAAATATAGGAGACGATGAGCTGTCCCGACGAAAACTATCTTATCAGGACTGACTGTAAGATGACGATGTCGACTCATTCCATAGGGTATGGGACTATCGCCAAGTATAGAGAAGGCCAGTGCTAGCTGACGACGAATATCATATTCTATCTCTGCCTTGCGTCCTGCACGAATCTTCCCACCAACTACGCGATAAAGCAATTGCTGATGCTTAAGTTGGGCTGCCGTATGGCTTATCTTGTCATATACAGCATGATAAAGAGACACAAAAGTAGACTTGTTGCGAGCCAAATCTATAACAGGAAGAATCCCGGATTTCAGTTTTCTGTCAATTAAATACATAAGGAAGTATACTGTTGAGACCTGATTGGCAAAGTGGAGTTGAAACTTTCTCCCGTCATTAGTGCATACAGAAATGACATATCGGCCAATGTTGGGCGATAGCCTCTCAGCTTGGCTGGTAGCTTCCACTTCAATGTGAGAAGTAACTTGACAAGCCAGCGTCTCAGGAGCCATATAGGTATTGGCAAAACGCTTCTTTACGGTCAAGTCAACATTATCAAATAAGAACTTGATCGCCCTTGCAAAACTGATGCCATACAGTTCATTGAGAATGGAGGTTACTTGCTTGTCCATCTCATCTGGACTCATGCTAAAGAGTTCGGTAATATCCGAAAAAGAAGCATCTTTCTTTCTAAAAGCCAGGATGCTTCCCTCAATAGAATTATTTGATATTGTTGGCTGTTTCATGTTCTTATATTTAATATTTCAGATTAATCTATATTATTGCCCCTGCACCAAAATGGTTGCCAGGGGCAGTTTCTGAAGTTTACATGACTCTATATAGTCTATAATCGTTAGAAGAAAGCTTGCGAGCACTATGATCACAACCTGAATTACTCTTCTGTTTAGGACATATAGGAGTTGTCTCTGATGCAGAACGTGTAGTAGTGGCAGTGATGTATTCCCAATCTATTTTGCCAGACATATTTCCACGAGTGTCAACTCCACGAGTCCACACGAAGAACAAAGAACCGTTATCTACTTTCTGCTTCCAGTCTGCGTCATTGGCATACTCACTAATTGTTCCGCTTTGCAGAGCATATTCCATCCACCAGGCTTGGCAAACATCCGATGCGTTGGCCACGTTATACTTTTCTGAAGTCATCATGTAATAGCCATTGCATGAGGCAGAAGACTTCCTTGTTGACCAGTTCCAGTAATTACCATTCCTTCTAAGATTGTAAACCTCTGCAACAGGTTCGTTGTTCTTAGTGTTCATCGTTGATACTTCAGTTGCAAGAAGTTCGCCTCTTTCACCATTTTTGTCGAATCCCAAGGTATAAACAATATATCGGGTTCCAGCACTAAGCCCATCGAAATCCGCAACCTCTTCATCACTTGGGACATGAGGATAGAAATCATTTTTCAACGTCTCTATTATTTCTTCATCACTCATTCTGCCAGCAGATGAAGCCTTTATGTAGCCTCGATAATATCTGACTACGTCATTGTCAAAATTGAAGTCAAGAGCAATGCCATTAGATAGAGTGACAATAAGGTTTGGCGTAACCTTACAGCCAACAATAGCACCTCCTCGCTGTTCCAGGTAAACGGTTTCTGTTGCTTTTGGATTCTCAGAAAACGTAACCCTCATATAGCCTTCATTTGAGGTGGATTTCCCATTTGAAACCGAAGTGGTGAACTTCACGATAGTGGATCCCCGCCCTTCAGTAGACTCTGCAATGAGCCAATCGGGAATGCCCGATATTTCCCACTTTCCAGAGCAAAAAATGCCTAGTTCCATCACATCACCCTTCTTAGAGTCAAAAGAAAGGTTTTCCTTGTTCACGTAGCACTCTGGGAGATCGATGTCATCATCGTGATCGGGATTGGGTTCCCAAGGCCATTTGCACGATGTCACGGTCATACTCAGTACCGTGGCAATAGCCATCATGAGATGGCTCCAAATAATCTTTTTCATAAGCGTTTGTTTTTAAATTGTTGAGGAAAACATAATAGATGTTATTGACGTTGATGCCTTGTAATATGGCATCTCTCACTTTTTGGACAGTTGTCACATAAGTTGTTGTTGTCATTATCCACATAACCAGGACATCCATGACTAGATATATTACAACTTCCATGTACCCCTTGACGGAAACTGATTTCTCCCCCGTCAGAATATGGACATACCCATTCTGCTTTCGCACCGTTTGACAACAAGACAACGAATTTTTCTCCGCGCTGCCACTTCCATCCAATATTTCCAGGTCCGAAGATCTGGATTTGACCAGGACCGATTGGTTGAATGTTGTTTTTATACTCACATGTCTGCTCGTTAACGACGAACCAACCAAGTGGTTGCACGAAACATGTCTGGTTTAAGATTTGGAAGTAGATATGTCCATCCTGTAAACGAGAAAACTGACCGACGAACTGGGCCTTGATACCTGTGCAGACAAACATGATGCAGCAGGTGATAAATAACTTAAAGCTTTTCATAATTTTTTGTTTTTTGTTGAAAAAATAATAATGTCGTTGATTCTTTGTCCTATTTGGAGTCGTAATGCACATAATACATGTGACCGCAATAATCACACTCTGTGGTACTGATGACTTTGTGACCAGATTTTACGTATGCCCTGAACTGATGCCCGTCTTTCCACTTGTTTTTCCAAACAAGCTTTATAGAGTTCCCCTTGAAGGAAATTTGTCTGTTACCATCGACAAATGTGTTACTCGTTACGACCATATCTTCCGTGTAGTCGTAAGTTACATAGGAAACTGTTGAATTGGAAGAGTCCTCACACGAACATAGTGCAATGATATACAATAGCACCATGAAAATTGCCACTTTTGATCTCATACTCTAAAATTTAAAAGATTGATAATTCTTGAATAACTCGTTTCTACTTGTAGGCGAGGCAGTCTCGAACTGCGCCTGGCAAGCCAGGCAGCACCAATGCACCTTCGCCCTATTTTTCTGCACACTCAGCGACCCCGTTACACCACCTCGGGATTTTGCCGCGAATTTTAGTCTCTGAGTGCTGATGTTCTGTTTGAAACCAGTTCCCCTTTTGCTGCTTTTTCCGTCTACAAACATTACTTATTCAGTTGTGAGAGTTTCCAGCTCAACAGACAGTTTATGTATTGGCTCATAGGATAGCTTTACATCACTGCCTGTGTAGCTTTTCGCAACTGAGGCACCACCTGTAACGGATTAGCGTAAATAAAAAATGTCAAAGACCTCTCAACCACAGTCCCTATTGAGGAACTATCAGAGGGTGTTCCGTCCACTGACGGACATCCCAATGTTTACTCGTGGGGAGGGCTGTTCATGTGGGGGATACACATGTAAAGATTGGGCTGCTGAGAGAGCACAAGGAGGATAGACACGAGAATGTTCATCTGCCGAGAAGCCTTATGGGCGATACCCATGTAAAGGCGGGGCTGCTGTGGTGTTGAGTAGTGTTGCATATCTTATTGTCTTTTATTATTTTCTGGGTGCAAAGATATGGCGTTTTTGCTTATGTTTTGGCCTTTTTATACCGCCAAAAACCAAGCGGCATAATTTTTTTTGAAAAATGTTTTTCGTTAGATTCTTATAGGTATTATACTAGTATAATACCAAGGCATTCTTTGTACACTCCCAAAAGAACAATGGAGCCATCATGAGTAATTATCAACTGTTTTTTCTATGAACCTAGATTTAGGTCAGTTCAGGGCTTGACTAGGTAGATCAGGCCTTTTGTTATGCCATAAAAATACTGCCACCCATCACAGGCAGCAGTATCGGAATAGGCGTTATCTTCCTGCGTATAGAACA
>AUXO011277411.1_pt1 | contig 15574 bp, 5 predicted proteins | sample 768731 | NCBI WGS metagenome assembly AUXO01 (sample SAMN02715735, study PRJNA202380) | gut metagenome | biome: sheep rumen | host: Ovis aries | place: New Zealand: Palmerston North
GTTCAACATCAAAATCATTTATAGATTTTTCTTCAATTGGTTCTGCATCCATATAATCTTCTGATTCTTCAACTGCTTCTGGTTCTTCTAAATTATCATCATTAAAAGGATCATTCTCATCTAATTCTTCTTCTGGCATTTCAGCATCATCATCAGTTTTTTCTTCACCATCTAATGCTTCTGCTATTGGTGCAGCTTCTGCTGTTCCCATGTTTCCAAAATCAATATCTCCGATATTATCATCTGGAGCAATTTTTGGAGGTTCAGTATTAAATAATTCACCTATCTTTTCTTCTGCCATTTCATCTTGGTCTAATAGATCTTCAAAATCCTCTTCTTCTTTTCTTTTATTCTTCTTTGGTTTTTCTTCGTTTGGCGTGTTATCTAATCTATACAAGATAATTAGTATTAAAAAGATAACTATTAAAGCTGCAATTATTATAATTGCTTTCTCACTTGAAGTTATTTGTAAATCTGAGTTAATATTCATAATTCACCATTCCTTACTATGTTTCTTCAACATCATTTTTATCTGTTTGTTTTTTTGCTGGTATTCTAATTACCACTTCTGTACCTTCCCCTAGTTTACTCTTAATGTCTATTTTTGAATTGTTTCTATCTAATATTTCTTTTGCGATTGAAAGGCCAAGTCCTGTGCCTCCCATCTCACGTGTTCTAGCTTTGTCTACTCTGTAGAATCTCTCAAATACTTTTTGAAGATCTTCTTCAGGAATACCTATACCGTTATCAATTACTTTTATATAGGCATCATTATAAACAAATCCAACATATATTTTTATCTCACCTTCATCAGGTGTATATTTGATAGCGTTTGTCAATATGTTAGTAACAACTCTTTCAATTCCTGTTTTATCAGCAACTATATGTGGCACATCAGCTGTTACATAACATTCTGCTTTTTGATTTTTCTTTTCTATTTCAATACTTAGTGTATCATAAATATTTTTAACAAGTTCTCCAAGATCAAACTCTTCTGGATTATTTGGCATAATGTTTGCATCATATCTTGAAAGTGTTAATAAATCTGAAACCAAATTTGCCATTCTTTGAGCTTGAGTTGATATTCTATTTAAAAATTTCTTTCTTGTTTCTATATCACATTCATCATCTTCTAAAAGTGTATCTGCATATCCCATGATAGAAGTAATTGGTGTTTTAAGTTCATGTGATACATCTGCAACGAACTCTGTTCTCATTGTATCTAGTGCAACGTGTTCTGTAATATCTTGTATAACAACAACTGCGCCAGATGGACGTTCAGTCTCATCTTTAAATGCTGCAAAGAATAGGTTTAATGTTTTTTCTCCTACTACAACTTTTGCTTGAGTAGTTGTCCAATCCTCTAAATATATTATTTTTTCAAGATTAACATCAACATCTATTTTACTGAATATATCATCAAAGTTTTTCTCTTCACCTGTTAAATCAAATAACTTTTCTGCAGCTCTATTTTTATGTATTATTTCTCCATCAATATTAAAAGCTAAAATACCATCATTCATATGAAGTAATATAGTTTCAATTTGTTTCTTTTGTCTTGTCACTTCATTTAAATTTTCGTTTAGTTCATTATCCATCATTTCAAAAGCTTCGGTAAGTTCATCAACTTCATTTTTGTTTTTACCATCACTTATTGCTTTTGAAGTCTTTTTATTTTTAGCAACTTTTTCTGCACTCTTTGTTAATTTATTCATAGGACTAATTATTGCCTTTATTAAGAATGCAGCAACTACAATAGAAATAATAATAAATGTTATTGTAAGTATAATTGTAAGGTTTCTAGCTTGGTTTGCTTCTTGCACTACCATATTTTGAACTTCATTATACCCTGTTGCGTTTTGTGCTATTTGTTGTAAATTATTCATAAATAGTATTCCTTGAACTCCAAGCATTAAAATGCCTAGTACCATAAAGATTAATACTATTTTTATCTGTAAGCTCTTAAACATTTTCCACTCCTAGACAGTAGTTTGTTTTATTATATCATTTTTTTGCTATTATTCAATACTTTTTCGCAATTGTAACTCACTTGTAAACGAAAAGAAAACGATGGTTTAAGACCATCGTTTTCATCTTGAAAATCTTTGTTATATATTAATCTTTATCCCCTACTACGTAGTATCCAACGCCTCTTTTTGTAATAAGGATTTTTGGATTTGCTTTATCTTTTTCTATTTTATCTCTTATTCTGTTTACAGTAACGTCAACTGTACGGATAGCTCCAACATAATCATCATAGCCCCATACTTTCTTTAGAAGCATTTCTCTAGTAACAACTTCTCCAGGTTGTGTTGATAAGTATTTTAATACTTCGAATTCTTTTATTGTAAGGTCAACTACTTCACCTTTAACTCTAGCTTCTACTTTCTTTAGATCTAAGCTTAAGTCTCCAACAACAATAACATTTTCTTCATGTTCAGCTTGTTCTGTCTTAAGTTCAGCTGCAGCAACTAATTCTGCTTTACGTAGATTAGCTTTAATTCTTGCCATTACTTCTCTATGTTGGAATGGTTTTGTAATATAATCATCAGCTCCCATTTCAAGTCCAACAACTTTATCTAATTCAGTATCTTTTGCAGATATCATTAATATTGGCACATTAAGAGAATATCTTATTCTTTTACATACGCTAATACCATCCATTTTTGGTAACATGACATCTAGTAAAATTAAATCTGGCTTTTCTTTTAATGCCATATCAACAGCTGTTACACCATCATATGCTTGAAGGGTGTTATAACCTTCTTTTTGTAAATGATAAACTAATAAATCTACTATACTCTCCTCATCATCTACAACAAGTATAGTTTTACGATTAAAATCTTTTCCAATATCTACTTCTTCCACAAGGATACCCCTTTCTATATTACAATTTATATTTCTTTTATATCACAAACAAATTATTTGTACAAGTTTTTTCACGTTTTTTTTACATTTTTATTGTGTTTTTTTCATCTGGTTTACATTCCTTTATTTTCAATGCTTTTCGCCTCTATTTTATGTTAATAATCATCATTTTTTTGATAACATTTTTATAAAAATATTAAAACCTTATAAAAATCATTTTTCAACACATTTAATTTTTTGTTATATAAAATCAAAAAAGAGAGTGATAAATCACTCTCTTTTTTTATCTCCTAAATATAAAACTTCAATTAACTTATTTTTAGGGTCAATTATTTTAGTTTTCTTCTAGTATAAATCATTACTCCTGCTGCTGTTACAGCTGTAATAAATGCTACTAGTGTATAGTTCTTAGCACTATGTTTGAATGAAGCAATACCAGTAGGCTCTGTTAATGTTACCATGTTAGGAGCATCTGTATCTCTTTCACCATTTAGGTGTAATACTTTTCCTTCTACTTCAACTTCTTTAGCTCCTAAATAATCTGTAAGTAGAATTCCATTCTTAGTACCATGAGCTGCTGTGTATTCTCCTCTAGCAATTTGAGCATTTGCAGGAACTGCGTTTTCATCTCTTCTACCAACTGTATTAAAGTATGAAACTATTTCAGCAATATTGTCATAAATATCACTTCTGCTTGTATCAGCTGTTAAGTGTTTAACTGTACCAAATCTGATTGTTCCAGAATATAATCCTTCATTTCCATTAGCTGCTGCTTCTGGAATTAATTCACGGATAATATTTGGATTGTATGTTTCATCCTCAGTTAATTGAACATTGCGTTTTGAACCTGTAATATATTCAGCACCTTTGGCATCAACTAATTTACCATTTGTGTAAACAGTTTCATCAATTACATTTCCTTCAACTAATTCTTCTAATGTAACATCTTTCCAGCTGCTGTCTTCAATCATTCTGATTACATCTTCATCTGGTGTGATGTCATTATCAACATAGTCAACAATTTGGTTAACTTTTGTTTTAACAATTTTGTCAGAATCACTGTTTTGGTTTGTATAGTAGTTTAATCCTACATAGTCACCATATTCAATCATTTCTCCAGAAACATATGGTTCTGTTGTTTCTAAGTGTGCTACTTCATCAATTATATCTTGTGAATTTGCTAATGTAGCAACTTTACCTGTCCAGTCTACTTCTGATCTATTTGTAGCTTTGATTCTATATTCAATTTTTAAAGTTGAACCTGTTAAGTATGAGCTTTCAATTGGAATATATTCAAAACCTTGAATGTTATTTTCTTCAGAAAGATGAGCTAGTTTTCTACCTAAAACTGTGTTTTCATCATCTCTGTTTACTGTTCCATCTTCATTAAATGTAACTCTTAAGATAACAGTTTCACCATCATTCTTTAATAAAGTAATCTTAGAAACTTTCTTATCTAATTCAAGAGCTGTTCTAGATCTTCTTTCTAAACCAAAGTCTATATTCTTTACATAGTATGTATATTCTTGAATACCATCTACAGTATTAACTACACCGTAGTCAATAAAGTCTTGATGATCTATTTCAATGTTTAATTTAGCAGAGTTTGCAACCATTTGAGCATTAGCAATTAACTCATCATGATTTTTACTTGCATCATCAGCACTCTCTAAAACATTACCAATATGGTTGTTAATGTTTTGTGAGTAAGCCATAACTTTCATTCTTTGTAATTCATAGTCTCTAGCATCTGAAACTCTAGCTTCATTTAATTCAGAAGTTCTTAAATCTTGCCATTCATTATTTAGTGTTGTACTTCCATCACTATTTTTCATTCCTGCTTGATATGCAGTATTTTTATAATCTTGTCCATTGAAATAAATATTTGCATCTTTATTTCCATATTTAAATCTAACTACATAGTTACCAGCAAGAACACCTTTGAAGTAATAGTAACCTGATTCATCTGTTTCAACGTCCTTTAATCTAAACATCTTTCTTTCGGCATCTGTTAGATCTGGGAAGTCATCTTCTGTCCAGATTTTTTCATATTCTATTCCATCAATTTTGATTTTTTCAACTAATTGAACATCAATGTTCTTAGCTCTACCTTCGCTGTCTTCCATAACACCGTTTCCAACTTTTTGTCCGTATAGTAATTCATTTGATTCACTATCTTCCCAAACATTACCATTTATTTCTCTGTTATAGTTATATACATGGATGTTTATTGTTGGAGCTGATTCTGTATCATCTTCATACCAATCTTTTACATTTCTGTTTAGATCAATATTATCTGGTGCAGAATCTCTATCAATAATACCTGCTACCTTACCATTTTTGTAGAATGTTGAATAGTTACCTATTTCAGCAACATTATTCTTATCTCCTAATAAGTCAGGTCTATCTGTAGGATTTTTGTATCCATTTTTATCAACTTCGAATGTTATGAACATTTCAAGTTGTTCACCAACACCTATTTTTACATTCTTTAAGTCTGTAACTGTTAATTTCTTATAATCTTTATTTACTAAAGTATCTGTAGTATTACATGTAAATCTAGCCATACCATCTGACCAGTATGTATATGTTGGTACTTCATCAGCTTTAACTACTCTATAGTATGGTTTTTCAGCAACTACTTTAGAGTATCTTTCTTGATAATCAGCAGCGTTTGGATCATCTTTTAATACATTTGCTGAGATATCTTCATTTACTAATGTAAATGTTTTATCATAGTAGTCTGTAACTTGATTGATTGTTGCATCTAATCCTTTTTCAGCTTCTGATTCATTATTAATAGCAATTCTGTATGTTAGGTATAATTTTAAATCTGTATCAGCTTTAATTTTCTTAACAGCTTCTACGCTTGTATTATATACAGTAGAACGATATTCATAGTCTGAGCTATATAGTCCTAAAGTATATTTACCAATTCTGCAAGCTTCGATTTGTGTTTCTAAAGCTTCTCTATTTCCCTCTTCTTCAACATCTATATATTTGTTGAATGTTCTAGTAATTTCTTTTTCGTTTACTAGAATTTCAGCTTTATATAAATCTTTGAATAATGATAGGTCTGTTTTTTCTCTTTCTTTAACAGCTAAGTTAATATGTTGCATATAATCATATAGTGTTTTATATGTTGTTGTTTTACCTTTTTCATTTTCAACAACACTTAATTCAACAACATCATCAGCTGAATCAACAGAAATTTTATTGTCTACTGGGTAAAGAAGACCTGTATTTCCTGTTGTAGCTCTCATCTTATATTGTTCAATAATATGATCATTTTTATCTAATACTGTTAAAGTAGATAATCTTCTTTTATTTTCATTATTTGGTAATGCAAATTCTTCTGAAGTATAGTCTAATGTTAGAACTTTTTCTCCTCCAGCAGAATATCCTACTGTATTACCATTTTGATCTATAGCGTTTCCACCATAAACTTCTTTAAATTTATTGTTGTATTGATCTCTTTCTGTAGCATTTTCAGAAGCCATTGAATCTTTTTCGTAAGCTTTCTTTCCTGCTTTATCAGCTTTAATATATGCGTTTGCATCACCATTTGATGTTACTAAAGCTTTTGATGCTTCATAATGTTGTCCATCAAATTTGAATTCAACATCGTAAGATATATCATATCTTCCTTCTGTTAGATAAGGAATTCCTTCATCTACTGGTTTTCCATCTTTTCTAACTTCATATCCAGGAACATTGATATTTGGTATTGTATATTTACCATTTGCATCTGTATAAATTGGTTGGCTTAATTTTTTATTGTTATTTGCATCATAAATATCTGCTAAAACTCTCTTAACAATCTTTCCAGATTTATTTTTATAAACTTTATAGATATAAACTTCTGCATTTTTGTATCCTAAGTCACCAGCTTCTTTAGATCCTTCTTTAAAATCAGGATGTTTTTTATCTGGAACTTGGTCAATCCAAACTTCACCAGCCATTGGAATTGTTAATCTAATATATTCTTTTTTGCCTTCTGGTAATTCTGCTTTGAATGAGAATTCAGCTCTTTCATACCATCTAACACCTACATAAACTTGTGCTAAAGGTTGTGATGTTTTTGGATCTAATTCTTCTAATTCTAACCAGTATTTCCATTTTACAATGTGGTTGTGGTAATATCCATGAGAACATTTTTTAGCTCCACCACTACATACTAAATCACCGTCTGAATCATATTTTGCACCTGTGTGATGTCCACCACAAGGACAGTTTTTAGCACCTTCGTTACACCAAACAGCTTCTGATTTTGGTGCCCAAGATACATCAAAGAATTTACCTTGTAATTTTGTATAATTTCCACCAGCATTCATATATTCGAAGCTAAAATGTAAGTCTTCGATATATCTCATTCCTTCTATATAATCAAGAACTATATAGAATGTCTCACCATTGTGAGGGTAAGCTGCTTTATCATTTTCGTCTCTATCTTCATATTTGAAGAACCATTTATCGCTATCAACAGTTCCTAAGTTAGAAACTAATACAGAATCTATAATATGAGAAAAATGTACTGTTCCTCTATCTGTTGTAACTGATTCTTCAGTATAGTTTAATTTAAAAGGTCCTATTAAGTATCTTCCATGATCTTCATCATATTCAACCTTTTTATTGTCATCTTCACCTGTAATCTTATAATCAATTACTGGTGCTTTAATTGTAGCTGTTTCTCCATGAACAGTTACAGTTCTTTCTTCGTAAACAATGTTTCCACTACCATCTCTTTTTGCAACTTTATTAATGTAAGCTTCAAATGCTTCAGCTTCTTTGTTTAATGCAGTTGCTTGAATACTAGCAGATCCTCCAGCATTTGTTTTCCACCATGCATATTGTACATATGTGTAAGGATAGAATCTTCCAGCATCTGTTATTTCTACATAATAATATTTTCCAGAATCTTTATCTAAAACTGCAAATCTAGTTGGTTCTAATGAGTTTGGATCAGTTTCAACTGCATAAAGAGTTTCTCCATTAATATTCATGTAGAATAAATCTTTAACTTCGCCTTTGTATTCTTCATTTGTCTTATTATAAAATGTTGAATCTCCTCCAGGGAAGTTCTCAGAAATTTCAGCTAGAATGTAAGCTTCTTCTGGTGAAGCAGTTTGCATTCCAGATTCTGTGTAAAATCCGTATGTTCTACTTGTTGTAGCAGCATATGGATTTGTGAAATTATCACTTGTTGTATAACCTGAAGCTGCTTGCTCATTTTCAAATAATTTCTTTCCAACATCATTCATTGTTAAGTAAGGTTCTTCTGAGCTTTGATCTCCAGCTCTAACAGTAGCATTACCAGGTCCTGGTAATGGAATACCTTTACCACAACAAAGGATATCGTTTTCATTGATTAAATCATAGTATGTTATATAAGGAAAACCAGCTGGTAAGCCGTTACCTCTTGATAACATCTCGTTTGTTGCTTTTGCATAAATGTTATAACCTGTGGCTAATAATAAAACTAATGTTACTACTAAACCAACTGTTGTTATAATCTTCATCTTGCGGTTCATTTAAGCTACACCCCCTTCTTTCTTAATTGAAGTTTTAATTTATTTTTCTTTATTACTAATACTGTAGCTATACCTACTAGAATAGCTGCAATTATTAACGAAAAGTAAATGATTGTTTCACCAGTTTTTACACCGATGGCAATCTCAGCTGTAGATAAGTCATCTTCTTTAAGTTCTTTATTACCTGCTATAGAATCTACATCTTTATAACCTTGTTTGTTATAATCTTCTTTTATTTCTGCTGTATTAGTGAATATACCATTATTATCTCCAGTCATTTGCATTGTAAGTAATAGTTTAATTTCTTCACTCTCTCCAGCTCCAATTGCTTTATCAGCAAGTTTCGTTGTATATAGATTTCCGTCATTGCCCTTATACCAATTTGGATTTAGTTCAGTTGAGAATTGCATTTCACTTGGTAAATAATCAACAATTGATTTTGCATATCCTTCAACTTGACCTTCATTTTTAATTGTCATGTTATATTCAATTACAACTTTTGAACCAATCATGTCTTTAGTTCTAATATCTACTTTTGCAAGTGGTTCTTTGTCATATTCAAATACTTTAGTTTCATTACTATTTTGAACAGTTATTTTAGTTACTGTTTTTGTTAGACTCAAGTCAAATACTTCTGCATTTGTAAGTCCTATATCTATATGTGATACGCTTCCATTATTGATTTTGATAACATCTGTTGCTGCTATATTAATTCCATTTTCTTTTGCTGCTACAGCATCTGAATTCTTATCATCACTTATGCCATTTTTCTTATAATCTGTAAGTCCAAATCTTGATGCATCATAGTAGAAAATTACACTGTATGTTCCATTATCAATTTCACTAAATACGTATTCACCATCTGAGTTTGTTGATAGTTTATCAACTGTATCTCCAGATTCTGCTTTAATAAGTTTAACTTCCAATCCAGATAGTAGTTTTTCACCTTGATCTCTTGAACCATTTTTGTTTTGATCAATCCATGCTAAACCTTTTACTTCATATCTTGATTTAACATTTTTGTTTTCTTGTTCTTGAGGTTTATTATCAGTTTGCTCTTGTGGTGTTTCTTCCTCACTATTTGTTTTTTGTTTAAACTTATCTGATGTACTAATTGTTGCTCCAAGTGCTGTATTTTCAATGACATTAGTTACATCATTTGATTGAATCTTTTCTATATTTTCTGCTTTAACTTCTGCTCTGTTTTCTATAGTTTTTTGTCTTGATTCAATAGGTTTGATTGTTGCTCCTATTTTTACTTCAACTTCATTTCCAGGAAGAATTGAAGTATAAACTGTTGCATCTTCATTATTTGCTACAACCTTTGAAACTTCTATATTATCAGCTACATAACTTAGTGATTTTATCTTAACTTCATTTGGTAGAAAATCTGTAACTTGAAGTTTTTCAGCTCTTATTGAACCAATATTTTTTACATTAATAATGTAGTTAATTTCTTCACCAACTTTTATATATTCATTTGTATTTGTTGTTTTTTGTGTAATTGTTAAAGCTGGTCTTCCAATATCTAAATCAACTTGTCCTGCTTGATATTCTTCATTATTTACTCTAATTGTTGAAACTGTTGAAATCTTATCTTTGTATACATTCTCATCCATTTTTCCAACAACTAAATCACAATTTACATATGTTGTTCTTCCAGGCATTAATTCATCTATTGTCCAAGTAATTGTTTTAGCTTCTTGGTTATATCTTGTTGTTCTTATTTTCTTTACAGTTAAACCATCTTTTTCATAGCCTGTAACATAACTATCTGAATACTCAAATCCTTTAGGTAAAACTTTAACAACTTGAATGTTTTTCATAACTTCATTTGAGTTGTTCTTAATTTTTATCTTGTCATATACTGTCTCGCCTACTTTTGCGATATTATCTTCAGAAGCTATAGTTTCTTCTGAAACCAATTCAGCCTTTTTAACTAATAAACCTTCATCTTGAACTTTAATTGCTTTAGATAGATCATCAGCTGTTATTTCAGATGTACTAGAAATCTTATACTCTAACTGTTCATCAATTTGTCTTGCAACTTCTTTAACATTTCCATCATCTGTTTTTACTTCTTCAAGTAAGCTATAAGTTCCATCTTCATTTTTTACAAATCCAGGATTTGATGCATAGTATTCTTCGATGCTTGGCATCTTATTTACTTGTACAAAGAATTCAACCTTCTTTGTTTCTCCAGGATTTATTTCTGGTATTCTAGTTGTAAGTTCTCTTTCTGGTCTTAAAGTCCAACCTTTTGCAACTTCTACAGATCCTACTGAACTATGTGTTGCTAAAGTTGTTCTTTCAGGTATTCTTGTTTTAACAACTGCATTTTTAATTATTTCTGAACCTGTATTTTCTATTGTGATTGCATATTTAACTTTTTCATATTCTTTAATGTATTCTTGAACATTTGTCTTTACTTCAGCTTTTATTTGTGGTCCAATTCCTGTTGTAAGACCTACTAAATCTGGTGATGATACTTCTTCTGTTTTTGTATCACCCATTTGCTTTTCATATATAGTTTTAAATGTTCCAAAAATACTATTATTATGTTCTAGTCCTTCTGGTATCTCATAGCTATATGAGAATTTAACTATTTGACCTGAAGTTATTTTTTCATTTATTACTATTAAATATGATTTAATTTGACTCAAATCATCAATCTCTTGCATCCAACCATTTTCTTTATTATTTAAATCTTCTGTAGCTTCTGCTACTTTTGAATAATAAATTGTTGCATTTACATTTGAAGTATTAACTATGCCTGATACAAGCTTTGTATCTACTGTTGTTCCTAAATCTTTTCCAGTATTAACATCTTTATTTCCTTTAAAAGGAATTCTTCCTAATACTTTTACGTTCTCAATATCTTCTTTGTTATTATTCATAACCAAGATATCCATATTTGAAATTCTAGAATCTGCAAATACTTCTATTTTATCTACTGTCTTCCCTTGTTCTACTGATTCTAAAACTGAACCTAGATTGTTGTAGTTACTAATTTTATTAACACTTATTACTCCTACAGGAGCATCTAGTTTTACTTTTACTTCTTGTTTTCCTTCATTAATATATGAAGTTGCTTTTTCATTTGAAAAGTTGAATCTAATTACATCTTCTCCAGAAGGTGTGTAATTATCTAATTTAACTTTTGCATCTATAACTACATTTGTTCCGTTTGTTATTGTGTTTAAGTTATAATCTGTCTGTTCACCATCTAGAATTACATTTATTCTTAAAGAACCTATTTCATCTTTATCTATATATGCATTTTTGATTTGGAATACTTCTTCATTGCTAGCTAAAGAAATATTTTCAACATTTATTTCAGTAACATATTTTGGCATTGTAATAACAAACATTGGATTCTTATATAAATCTTCATCCGATTTTGTGTTATTTAAAACTACTGTTAGTTTTAAATTGTTTTCTGAAATAGTACTTAATGTGTTTCTTGATATTGTCTGTTCACCATCTAGAATTACATTTATTCTTAAAGCCCCTGTTTCATCTTTATCTATATATGCATTTTTGATTTGGAATACTTCTTCATTGCTAGCTAAAGAAATATTTTCAACATTTATTTCAGTAACATATTTTGGCATTGTAATAACAAACATTGGATTCTTATATAAATCTTCATCCGATTTTGTGTTATTTAAAACTACTGTTAGTTTTAAATTGTTTTCTGAAATAGTACTTAATGTGTTTCTTGATATTTTTAGTTCTGGTTTAGTAACTGGTTTGTTTAAAGTAATTTTAGAAACTACAGTACCAAGTTCGTTTCTTACATTTCCAGCATTTATAATTGAATATTTAAGTTCTGTACTTAATTCATTTGATGCTTTTAAAATGTCACTACTTAAGTTTGTTTTTCCAATTTCTTTGTTTGCTTTAATAACTAAGTTGCCTTCTTTAATAGGTTTACTTGTTCTAATACTTAATTCTTCAACATCTTCTAAATCTATTTTGTATTCGTTATCAACTGCTTCAATTGATGAATCTATTTTAGCTACTTCTGAGAAACCTTTATATATTTCTATATATCCTTCACTACCTAATATTTCATCAAAGTTCTCTTTCGATATACTTAATTGTTTATATATAACATTGTTTATTCTTTCTTGATCTATTTGGTTTCCTAAGTCTTTTATTTCTATGTCATTTACTAAATCTATATTTGGGATATTTATAACCATTTCTGTTTCATAATTTGTTTTGTAATTGTTTAATGAGCCATATGAATTTGTTATTAGATTTCCTATTTGAATATTTCCTGGATTATTTACTTTTAATGAAATCACATTTCCTATTTGATCTTTTAGTTCAAAATCTTTGTTTAAATCTGTCTTTATTTCTTTTCCAGACATCAAAATAGAACCATTTACTTTTGAGTTAATGTAAAATGGTTTAGTTAAATCATTTTTTATTCTATATATATATGTAACAAGGAATTTATTATTTCCGATCTCCTTGTTATCTTTATTTAGACTAATAAAGATTTTTTGATCTTTTTCATTGAAATCCCAATCAATTTTGGCATTTTTATTTGGATCATTTACTATTACTTTTTCAAGTTTAGCATCATTTATCTTTATAGCATCTATATTAATTTCTTCTTTTTCAACTTTGGCTTTTGTATCTACAACGCTTGATATTTCTGTTTGTAGAACTATTCCCTTGTTTCCATCTATATCAAATGGAATATATTTTAAAATTGATTCATCTAGAAAATAGTTAACTTTTTCAACATCCCCAGGCACGTCTTCAGAAACATCTTTTCCTTGTTTCCCTAAGTTTTCGCTTGCTGCATATGCTGTTTCTGATAGTACTGAGAAGCAGCTAGAAAATATAAAGCATACAACTAGAACTGTTGCTATTATTCTTCTTTGGCTAACTTCTGCTATTAACATATAAACATCCTCCTAAAAATTCGTGCATTAAAATGTCCATTTTTAGACAATCTCACATTCCTATTATACTACAAAAGTGGTGCAGTTTTCAACCTTTTATTACAAATTTGTTACATTTTTTACGATTTTTTGTAAACTTTCACCTAAAATCGGGGTCAAATCCTTTATTCCGTAAGGCTTTTAATGGGTTTTCATAGTCTTTTAACTCACTAAAAAAATTTCAAGCAAAAAAACCTTAGACTAAAAAAATTTAGTCTAAGGTTTTTCTCAAAAATAAAAAAATTATCAAACTAGTTCAGATAGTTTTTTATAATCTTCTAATGTTAATTTTTCACCTCTAACTTTTGGATCTAATCCGATACTCGTAATTATTTTTTTAGCTTCTTCCTTACTTGAGATAATATTACCATTTACTAAAGCATTAACTAATGTTTTTCTTTTTTGCATGAAACTTGCTTTAATAACTTTAAAGAATTTTTCTTCATCCCCTACTTCAATTCTTGGCTTTGGGAGAATATTAAATTTAATAACACTTGATGTTACTTCTGGTTCTGGAATAAAAGAATAGTTAGGAACATCAAAAAGGATTTCTGGATTAGTATAATACCAAACTGTATATGTAATACTACCTGATTCTTTTCCCCCTGGTACATCAGCTAGTCTTAAAGCAACTTCTTTTTGGATCATAACAGTAATACTATCAATATCAAGTTTTTCTTCTAATAATTTCATTATAATAGGAGTTGTTATATAGTAAGGTAGATTAGCTACTACCTTAGCAGATTTACAACCTTGCTTTTTAGCTTCTTTAATAAGAGCATCAATATCAACTTTCAAACAATCTTCATTTATTATTTCTATGTTATTGTATAGTTTAAATCTTTCTTTCAAGATTTCAATCATTTTATTATCCAGTTCTATGCATATAACTTTTTTTGCACATTCTACTAATCTACTAGTTAAAGTACCAAGTCCTGGCCCTATTTCTATAACTAAATCATCTTTTGTTATAGAACTATTTTCAACAATACCTGATACTACCTCTTCTGATATTAGGAAATTTTGTCCTAATCTTTTATTAGCAGTAATTCCATATTTATGCATTATCATTTTAGTTTCTTCTAATAAATTCATAAAAAAACCTTCTTTGTTTGTTATTTCTCGGCAATTATACCATATTGATTTTATTTTTTCTATAATATAAAATAATTGTGTATATTTTTAAGATAAAGTGGTGATTACAATAAAAGATAAAAAAACTAAATTAAAAACTAAAATACAAAAGAAACGTTCAGGTACAAGTGAGTTAGAGGCAAGAAAATCTTATCAAATACGTTCATTATTATTGCTAGGTTTCTTTGTTTTCTTGCTTGGTGTTCTTTTAATTAAAATAAGTTATCTGCAATTCATAAAAGGTTCTGAATTAAGACAAAAAGCTTATGCTCAACAAATAACATCTACAGTCTTAAATAGTAAAAGAGGAACAATTTATGACTCAACAAATAAAATCCTTGCAATAAGTTCTCTTGTAGATACAGTTTCTATAAATAAAGGCGAAGTTCAATACTCAAATGGAGATGAAGTTCCAAATGAGGTATTAGCTTCTGGTTTTTCAGAAATCTTTTCACTAGATTATGAAGAAACACTAGAAAAATTAAATCAAGACGTTAAAATCATAACTATCGCAAAAAGAGTGGATAAGCAGTTAGTTGATAATCTTAATAAGTGGATGGAAGAAAACAAAATTACAACTGGTATTAATATAGACGAAGATTCAAAAAGAACTTATCCATATAACAATTTAGCATCAAATATCATAGGTTTTTATGGTAATGATCAAGGTTTAGCTGGTATAGAAGCTGAATGGGATTCGGAATTATCTGGAACTCCAGGAAGAATAGTTACTTCAACAAATGTTAATAAACAGGCAATCTCTGATGAAAACGAACAATATATACCACCTCAAAATGGTAGTGATATTTATCTTACTATAGATGCTAATATCCAACAGATAGCTGAGAAATATTTAAATCAAGCTGTTGTTGAAAATAAAGCTGATGGTGGATGTGTTATTATAATGAGACCTTCAACAGGTGATATTTTAGCTGAAGCTAGTTATCCAACATATAATTTAAATACACCTTTTGAACCTAATACTCCTGAATTACAAGCAGCATGGGATACAATGACAGAAGAACAAAAAATGAATGAATTAAATCAAATGTGGCGTAACAAACCAATAGCTGATGGATA
>AUXO012136701.1_pt1 | contig 15569 bp, 14 predicted proteins | sample 768731 | NCBI WGS metagenome assembly AUXO01 (sample SAMN02715735, study PRJNA202380) | gut metagenome | biome: sheep rumen | host: Ovis aries | place: New Zealand: Palmerston North
GTGGTCATCATCGAGCCCAAGGTGTTTGGTGACGACCGAGGATACTTCTTTGAATCCTGGAGTCAGAAGGATTTTGATGAGCAAGTACGGCCCATTAAATTTGTCCAGGATAATGAGAGCAAGAGTCGCTATGGAGTCCTCCGTGGTCTTCATTTTCAGAAAGGGAAGTATTCTCAAAGCAAGTTGGTCAGAGTCGTTAAAGGCAAGGTTCTCGATGTCGCTGTGGATGTACGGAAAGGATCGCCTACTTTCGGGAAACACGTCGCGGTAGAACTCACGGAAGAAAACCATCGCCAATTCTTTATACCTCGCGGTTTTGCCCATGGTTTTGTAGTATTGAGTGAGGAAGCAATATTCCAATATAAATGCGATAATCTCTATGCTCCACAGGAGGAAGGTGCACTCGCCTGGGATGATCCGGAGATTGGCATCGATTGGGGTGTCCCGGCAGATCGGGTAGTCTTGTCCGCTAAAGACAAGAATCATCCTCATCTAAACGAATCCGAAGATTTATTTGATTATCATATAGATTATTACGCCGAATGAATATTCTTGTAACTGGAGCGAATGGACAGCTAGGCAATGAAATGCGGATTGTGTCCAAAGATAGCGAGGATAAGTATATTTTCACCGATGTCGTAGATGCATCTGAGGAATCCGTTTCCATCTTGAAGAAGTTGGCTGGGGACGATATAAGGACAGAGACCACTCACCTTGACATCACAAATCTTGATGCTATTCGTGAAATAGTAAAAGAGAATCATGTAAATGTCATCGTCAATTGCGCTGCCTATACTAATGTTGATGCCGCGGAAGATCACGAGGAGTTGGCCGAACTCCTGAATGCCAAAGCGCCGGAGAATTTAGCCATAGCAATGAAGGAGGTTAATGGCCTTTTGGTTCATATCAGTACGGACTATGTTTTTGGTGGTGATCCTTACAACACGCCCTGTACAGAAGATCAGAAAGGAACCCCCACGGGTGTTTATGGGCTTACGAAACTTCACGGCGAGCAAGCTATTCAGAGGGTAGGATGTAAGCACATTATTATTCGAACGGCATGGCTTTACAGCGAATTCGGGAAGAATTTTGTGAAGACAATGCTTAACCTAACAGCAACAAAGCCCCAACTAAAGGTGGTCTTCGATCAGACGGGAACACCAACGTATGCTTTTGATTTGGCGAATATCATTAGAGTAATTATAGAAGACTATAAGATAGAATCTTCAAGCGATAACCGATTGAATTCTTATACGAAAACGGGGATTTATCATTATAGCAATGAGGGAGTATGCAGTTGGTATGATTTTACAAAGATGATTGCAGAGTATGCCGGAAACAAACAGTGTGATGTCTTCCCTTGTCATAGCAATGAATTCTCAAGTAAAGTTAAACGTCCAGGGTTTTCGGTTCTAGATAAAACTAGAATAAAACAAGTATTTAATGTCAATATTCCATATTGGCTTGTCAGTTTGAGAATTTGTATTAATGGAATTCAGGAGCTAATATAGCTTCAACCCTTCTCAAATGGATAATGCAAATAAAAGAATAGCGAGGAATACCCTTTTTTTGTATTTCCGTACGATTGTTATTTTACTAGTGTCTCTTTATACGTCGAGAGTTATTCTCGAGGCACTAGGGGTTACGGATTTAGGCATATATAATGTCGTTGGTGGCATTGTTATGTTGGTAAGTAGCATTCAAGCAGCTCAAACTAATGCGACAAGTAGGTTTATTACTTTTGAACTGGGTAAAAAGAATTCTTCAAGTGGGGACCGACAGAAGGTTTTTTCTATTTGTCTTACCATACATATCATTTTGGCCATCATAATGCTCGTTTTTGCAGAAACAGCAGGTCTATTTATTGTTAATAAGTTTGTTGATATTCCATCTAATCGGATATATGCAGCTAATGTTATATATCAGTTCTCTATAGTATCGCTTATTTTTCAATTAGTTCGAGTTCCATACGGATCAGTTATTGTTGCGCATGAGAGAATGTCTATATTTGCATATTTTTCTATTGTTGAGGCAATATTGCTTCTTGTTATAGCGGTTATAGTTAAGCATTGGGGTGGGGATCGCCTTATTTTATATGGTTTTCTTGTTACTCTTGTTTCCATCATATTGTATTGTATTTATTATTTATTTGTTAAGCATCAGTTTGATGATTACCGTTTCAAGTGGATCTGGAATAAAACTGATAGTTTGAAGGTCTTGGCGTTTTCTGGTTGGACATTGTTAGGCTCTACATCGGGAACAATCGAACAACAGGGAATCAGTTTATTATTAAATAAATTTGTGGGATTAGTTGCCAATACTGCTTTAGGTTTCGCTAGTCAAGTTAATGTGGCTGTTAGTAAGTTTGTGTCTAGTTTTAATACAGCATTTAATCCACAAATCATTAAGTATTATGCTTCCGGTGAGACAGAAAAAATGTTTCACTTAATTAATAGGGCATCCAAGTTTAGTTTCATGCTTTGTTATTTTATCGCTTTACCTTTAATAGCAAACATGGGTTTTGTACTTGACATCTGGCTAAAGGAAGTGCCTCAGTATACTATCGAGTTTTGCCAATTGATTTTAGCTTGTACAATTATCGACGCAACAACTGGAGTACTTAATACTTCAATCACAGCAACGGGAAGAATTAAAAGTTTCCAAATTGCGATTTCAATTTCTTTCTTTTGCGATTTTTGTATGGCACTAATGCTTCTGATTCTTCATGTAAATCCTGTTTTCGTCTTTGGCGTTAGAATAATGATGAGAGGTTTTATTAATATGTTAATTGAGTTTTATTTTACAAATCAGGTCTTAAGTTTTAATATCGCCTCTTATCTACGCGAAGTAATGTTGCCTATCGTGTTGACTTTTATGCTGACCATACCTCCCGTTTGGTTTATTTGTATGTTTACGAGCGGTGTTCAAAAGTTTATCCTATCATGTATGTGTGCATCAATACTAAACTTAGTGTGTTTAGTCTGTTTTATCATGAATGCAAATGAAAGGATGGCTGCTATCGAAATGATTAGAGAGAAGTTTCATAGAGGTTCTTGAGAGTTTAGAATTTGAAAAAGATTATTCCAATGAGATATAAATACATTATCTCCGGCGGTTCAGGTTATTATTCTGTCGCTTATGATTCTATTCGTCGCATCCCTGACGTTTGTTACCATAGTAGTTATTTGAGTGGAATTGATTCTTGGTGGGAGCGGGTAATTATTAGATTAGCATTTAATTTACGTATCGGGAAATATGTAAGATGGGTATTAAAGCCAATAGTTTTTCCCAAGATTTTCCCCCATATGTTTGGCTCAGATGAAGAGATTGTTTTTCTGTTTTTTGAATGTCAATTTGCCGTATTTAATACAGACTATCTTGAATATTTAAGAAATTCATATCCTAAAGTTAAGTTAGTACTGTATATGCAAGATATTGTTGCATCACTGCCATATTATGATATTGAGGGATATAAGAAGAGATTTGACTTGGTATTATCTTATGACCAGCACGATTGTGAAAAATATGGATTATATTACTTTCCAACACCATACTCGCGGATTGATATATCCAGTTTGCCCAAGAAAGAGCCCGTAGATATCTTTTTCTGTGGTTCTGCCAAGAATCGGTTATCTCCTATCCTTGAAATATATCATAAATGTAAAAAAAATGGACTAAAGGTATTGTTTTATGTGAATGGAGTTCCTGAGGAGCAACAGGAGGCACAAGATGACATTCTTTATAACACTCCCATTTCTTATATTGAGAATCTTGCATATGTCGCTAATTCAAAGTGTATACTAGAAGTTATGCAAGCAAATGCAGATGGCTTCACGCCGCGTTTGTGGGAAGCTATCTTCTACAACAAGCATTTAATTACTAATAATCCAGTGATTCAGAACACCCGGTTTTATAATCCGCAATACATTCATTTAATCAGTAAAGATATTGATATTCTGCAGTGGATCAACGAGGAAGTGAATTATCCCGAAGATGTTTGCGACACCAAATCACCTACTCATCTAATTGAGCTTCTTGATGGAGTGTTTTCCGGCACTGTTCAGTTAAAATGAAGATCGATGATTTAAGTTTCTTAATTCAGAGGTTTTGCATGGATATCCATACTTCATTTCGCACATAATCATAAATGATGAGCTGATGTGTCTTGGCAAAAGTCTGTATATGCGGGTGGTCGTAGCGCACTAAATGTTATATTGTTCTTAGTTCAACTCTATAATGTGTATTCCTGCATTTCAGTCGCATTCACGGTAGAACAATGTTGATGTCTTTGGTGAATAAAGTTGACCGGGCAGTACGGACTGCTACAAAATGGGTATTAGTGTTTGTGTTCATCAACTAAGAGAATTATGACACAAAACGATGAATAGTGGACCATTTCTAAAGATACTTAACGATACTGGTATTCAAGTATTGGAATTCGACGAACGAGATTATATAAAAACGCCCATCTTTTGCATAGTCTATGCACATTGCAGAGCTATTTTTTGAAATCTAACTAATGAAAAACATGGTCAGAAAGATAAAAGTGCTTGAAGTCTTATACGGATTAGGATATGGAGGTATAAGAGCCTGTATCCAGAATTATATTTCCAACATTAACAAGGATGAGTTCAAGGTCGACGTATATGCGTATGGCGTCTCTGAATCACCATTTAAAGATCAATTCGAGCGTATGGGATGCCATGTTCACATGGATCCGGCCAATGATATTGCGGATAAGCATATCATACTTTTTATATGGAAATTATACCGTTTCATAAAACAGGGAGGATATGATGTGGTTCATGCCCATTGCAACTTGATAAGTGCGTGGGTAACCCTCGCGGCAATGATTGCTGGTGCAAGAATTAGAATCTCACATTCCCATAGTACTGCACATCTTTCTGGGAGTCGGATGCAGCTCATATGGAGTCTTCTACGCAGAGGGGTTATTTCTTGTACAGCTACGACCCAACTTGCTTGTGGTAGGCTTGCCGGCGAGACAATGTATGGTCGGAGGGGGCACTTTTACGTATTACCTAATGGTATAACTATTGATCGTTTTATGAGTCGTGACGAAAATCGCATACGGGAGCTTAGAGAAAAATTAAACATTCCGGAAGGTGTTAAAGTATATGCTAATGTCACTCGTATGGACCCCCCGAAAAACCATATTTTCGCTGTTGATGTGTTCCACGAGATACATAAAATTGATCCTACAGCCATTTTTATTTATGGAGGGGTTATACCTCCAGTGCAGTCAACTGTTGATGTCGTACAGGCAAGAATTAAAGCTCTTGGATTAGAACCTTTTACTCGCTATACCGGTCCTATTATGGACATTGAGCATCTCTATCATCTTTCTGATTTATGGATTTACTGCTCTCTACATGAGGGGCTTCCTTATGGCCCCATCGAACTCCAGGCGGCCTCTGTGCCATGTCTCGCATCGGATGTAATAACAAAAGAGATTGATCTTGGATTAGGGATGGTGAAATTCTTGTCGCTGGATGAGAGTCCAAAGACTTGGGCGATGGCTGCAGTCGAAACGAAGAAGCAAACCATCGGGAATGATAAGATTAAACATGCTTTTATGGAGAATAATTTCTGCATTCAAACTAATGTATCAATGCTCGAGAAAGTATATCGTGGTAAACTTAAATAAGTATTCCTTTTAATTGAGGTAAATTAATAGAATGAAAACTCTTGGTATTATAACCATCCATAAAATTCACAACTACGGATCTGTTTTACAGGCATACGCTTTGCAGCAAGTCTGTCAAGAGTTAGGTTATCATGTAGAAATTATTGACTATTCTTTCCCTAACAGTTTCCAATTTGGCAATAAATATCAAATCTTAGGAGATACTCAACCTAACGAACCCCTATGGATTAAAATACTTTTTGCCATTTCGTTGAAGAAACAGCATAATGGGATAGATTTGTTTGTGAAAAACTATTTGCATTTATCGCAGAAGTCATACAAATCTCCAGATGCTCTTATGGATGACCCACCTCATTTCGATGTATATTTAACTGGAAGTGACCAAGTGTGGAGCCCTCGCCATACCAATGGTGATCCGACCTTTCTGCTTCAGTTCGCTCCTAAAGATAGAATTAAAATTGCCTACGCAGCGAGTATCGGATCTAACTATATTCCAAAAGAGTTGCGACAACGCTATCGTGAGCTTCTTGTTCGCTATCAGAGTATTTCAGTTCGAGAATCGTCCGGGAAAGATATTATCAGGGATTTAATTGGCAAAGAATCTCAGGTGGTCCTTGATCCTACTCTATTACTTACGAAGGATGAGTGGAATAGAATCGCAAAACCTGAACGCTTAGTAAAAGGACCTTACATTTTATGCTATTTTTTGAATTACTCATTTAATGCGTTCCCTTATGTGGATGAATTGGCGCGAAGGATACAACGTCAGACCGAGTATCAGTTGGTTATGGTTGCTCGCCCGCCCCATTATTTCACTCTCACTAAGACAATCTATAAAATCGGCGCATCACCAGAGGAGTTCCTTGCATTGGTCCGTGATGCAGAGTTAGTGCTGACAACTTCATTCCATGGGACTGCTTTTGCGGTGAATTATGGTCGACCTGTTTATACGGTAGTCAAGGATAGAGAATCAGATGATAGTCGTCAGATGCAATTAATGAAGAGTCTTGGGCTACAAGAGAATATTTTGACCCTTAAGGACGATTTACCGTCCGCTGAGAATTCACAATATGACTATGTCAGGGAGCAACAGCAACTTGAGAAACTAAGACAAGACTCGATCTTGTTCTTAACAAAATCGTTAAGCCATGAGTAAGATTAAGCTTTGTGATATATATTCTTGTACTCAATGCCATGCCTGTGAACAAGCTTGTCCGAAACAATGTATATCCTTTTATGAAGGTAAGGATGGTTTTTCCATACCTCATATTAAAACGGATGAGTGTATCGAATGTGGCTTATGTGTTAAATCATGTCATCAGTTAAATCTGACAAGAAAAAAATGTCCACCTCTTCAAACCTTTGCTGCTTGGTCAAAATATTATCAAGTGAGAACTACCAGTTCATCAGGAGGTGTTTTTTCTGAAATTGCTCGTATTGTTTTTGGACATAATGGAGTCGTCTTTGGTGCTGTTATGGATGAAAACTTGAAGGTTCACCATACCTATGCTACTGACATGGATAGTTTATTCCCGATGCGTGGCTCAAAATATGTTCAGTCTGATATGTCAGGTGTCTATTCGCAGGTTAAAGGTTTTTTAAAGAGTGGACGCCTGGTGTTATTTACAGGAACACCGTGCCAGGTCGCTGGGCTTTACGCTTTCTTGAAAGTTGATTATGATAATCTATTGACCTGCGACATGGTATGCCATGGTGTCCCTTCTCAAAAATCGTTTGATATCTATTGTGATAAGATAGGGTTGAATGACAAGGGGGTGGCAGAAGTATCCTTTAGATATACCCGAGGATGGGGGATGCAAATGTCTTCTAGAAACTATTCGTCCTCTTTGTTTAAAGGTCGGGGATACAAATGGAAATTAGTTTCACCAAGAAACTCTTATTATCTTAGAGCATTCACTAATGGTTTAATGTTTGATGAAACTTGTTACGAATGTCATTATGCTACGCTGAATCGAGTTGGTGATTTGACTATGGCGGACTATTGGGGAATAGGGAAGATGGCCCCATTTAACTATCCCACGAAGGAGGGTGTATCTCTTCTTCTTGTAAACACGGAAAAAGGGTCCATTGCTTTAAAGGATTGTAAGCATCTTTTTTTAGATGAAAGGCCACTTAATGAAGCTGTTAATGGGAATCACAATCTATCTTGCCGTTCAGTGCGTCCTCAAGGTCGTGATACTTTTTGCAGTGATGCAGAAACGATGAGTGTTGTAAAACTAAGTAAGAAGTATGGTTTACTGCCCAGCTTCAGAGATTATATGAGACCGATAAAGAGAAAGCTAGAATTGTTGTGATTTACTGATAGATATGGTCCCTTTTGGAACTCTATCCTTTCTCGAAATCTAGGTTTTCTAAACTACTGACTAGTTATATCGAAATGAAATGATATATATTGTAATAGCCTTATTTGTTCTGTTCCCCGCATTCTATTATGAAGCCTTCCGAAATAGGAAGCATGATGGCAGACTCTATTATTGGATAGAGTGTTTTGTCCTAATCATCTTTATGGGAATTCGTTATCGGGTAGGAGGGGATTCTTTGCGGTATGAGAGCTATTTCCAATATGCTAATACTTTTTCCGATATTATTGCATACGGGTTTAATAAGGATTTCGCACAGCCGTTATGGCAGTTATTGCAGGGAGTATGCAAAGAAGTTTTTGATAGTTTCTATGCGCTTCAGATTGTACACGCCGCGGTAGTGAATTTTTCTTTTTTTTATATTGCTAAACGGTATTGTAATAATAAATTCACATTTATAGTGTTGTATTATTTTTTGCAATACTTGTATTTTAATACGGAGATTATGCGAGAGTCTCTAGCTGTAGCAATGTTCTTATTATCATTCCCTTCCCTGGAAAATAAGAATTATTTTGTTTACTACGTGTTTGCAATTCTTGCATTCCTGTTTCATGTTTCTTCTATTATTCTTTTCTTCATACCTTTGGTGTATGGTTTACTATCGGGGAAGAATCGATGGAAGTCAGTTGTATTTCTTCTTATTATTCTTATTGGCGTCTATTTATTGGCAGACAGAATAATTGGTGCGCTTGTTGAGGGATTATTTATAGATAATGAATCTTTACAAATGAAGACCTTTAGTGTCACTGATGGAAATAAACTCAATATTTATGGCGTTATAATGGCATTATTTCTCATGTCTCCTATTGCTTTATCATATATTTTCATTAGGTATTCTTCTATAGACACACCTATAAATCGTTTTGTTATAAACATGTCTCTTGTGCTTACCGTATTAGGCATGCTTTTTCTACCATTAACTCGTCTTCAAGATTATTTCATTATTCCATTCCTGTTCATCTTTGCGGATTTGATACACGACGGGAGAGTTGTTAAGAAATTCAGATACAGTTTACTCATTGCGTCATTGGTTTTACTTTATTCGGGCATATTGTTTTACTCCTCTCCTGTTTCTAATAATACTAGGACCACTCATTTCAAAATGTATTATCCTTATCACTCTATCTTTGATCCGGTAAAAGAGATAGAAAGAGAAAGAGAATTGTAGACATATAGAGTTTCTCTTACTTAGAAGTAGAACAAAAGTCGGAATCATATAAATACTGAACTGATTATTATGTTTTCCCCAATAAAAAGTCACAAAACAATATTTATATGTTGGATTCTCGCAATACTGGACATTGCTTCAGATGCCTATGCCAGCCCGAAGGAGATACTAGTATCTCCTTCAGGTAGCTATACGGCTCAGTTTAAGTATGAAAATACACTTTATAAAATAAGGCAGAACCTAGATCTAAAAGGAAAAGTTCTAACTGTTCCAGATAATTGTATACTTGTCTTTGAGGGCGGTTGTATAAAAAATGGCACTGTAATGGGCAACAAAACTATTGTCAAGGCAGGAAAACACCTAATATTTGAAAATATTATATTATTAGGAAGCTGGAATAATCGAGAGGTTTTCAGCGAGTGGCTGGACTTTAGTGAAGGTGAACAAATAGATAATGCTCAAAACTTTAGGAATCTTATGCTTTTGTGCACTGGTGATACACAGACAGATCTCTATATGCAAGAGGGTGTTTTTTTCTGTTCAGTAATAAAAGAGTCATCAAATATTCAAGTCCCTTCCAATACCTATTGGCATAATTCAGCCATGATATGTCAACTCACAACAGATTTACCAAAATACTCATTAATACTAATAAAAAAAGCTTCTAATGTCACAATTGATGGTGGTATATTTGTGGGCGATGTGCAGACTCATACAGGAGTAGGAGGGGAGTGGGGACATGGTATTAAAGTCGCCGGAGGAACCAATATTGTCTTGAAGAATCTTACAACAAAAGAGTTTTGGGGAGATGGTATTGATTTGATCGAGGCTGAATATAATAGCGTATTGGGGGGGGGAGTAGGGCTTTGTAATAATGTAACCATCGATAATGTGAAGTGTCTTTATAATCGTCGCCAAGGTTTAAGTATAGAGGCTGCACATAATGTCGTTGTTAAGAATTCGGAGTTTGCATATACAGGAAAGTATAAGATGACATCTCCTGGTGCTGGTGTCGATATAGAACCATGGTGTAAAAATGAAACTAAGATTAGAGGCATAAAATTTTTCAAATGTTACATTCATAATAATCACCCGCAGCGAGATTTCTGTTTAGAACCAACAATTCAATATCATGTTAAGAAGGGCGAAGATAATAGAATACCGGAAAGTGATGTCGAACTGAAGGAATGCTTTTTAGGAAAACTATATATTTTTGGTGCGCACACAGTTTTAATCGTTGATTGTGAAATCGATGAAATAAGTCACTATACTTTTGGTGAGAGGATTCGAATGGAAGGTTGTACAATTAAGCACAAATCAAATCTTAAATCCAGAAAAGGTTTAACTATGAGGAGATGTAAATGAAAATATCTTGTATCATACCAGTGTATAAAGTTGAGGCTTATCTGCGCCAGTGTGTGGAGAGCCTGACAGGTCAGAGTTATCGGGATGTTGAGATTATCTTGGTGGATGATGGGTCGCCCGATGGCTCGCCACAGTTGTGTGATGTGTTGGCAAGTGAGGATGCGAGAATTAGGGTAATCCACAAAGAAAACGGCGGTCTATCTGATGCTCGAAATGTAGGACTGCGGGCTGCAACAGGAGAATATGTAGTGTTTGTCGATGGAGATGACTTTTGGCTTTACAAAGAAGCATTACAGCAACTAGTGGATGAAGTTAAGTCAGATGTAGATTTCATTGGTTTTAACTGCTCGTACTATTATCCCGATTCAGATTCGTATTCGCAGTGGGTTGCGTATGCGGATGGCCTAGCTGAACCTGTGGGCAAGGATAATGCAATGATTGCTTTGGTAAAGAGCGGCACATTCCCGATGAGTGCTTGCCTGAAATTGTTGAAGCGGTCATTCCTGATTGAAAACCAACTTTTCTTCAAGAAAGGTCAAATTGCAGAGGATATTCCTTGGTTCATCAATGTGTTGGACTCTACGAGTAATTGCTGTTTCGTCAATAAATACATCTATGCCTATAGACAGAATGTGGCGGGTTCTATATCGAACACAAGGGGGCGAAAAAGTTTTGACCACCTTTTTGACATTTTCAAGACAGAATTGTCATTAACAGATTGCCGATCCTTCAGAGGAGAAGCGATGGAGGCTTTAAAGTCGTTCTTGGCGTATGAATACTGCATTTTGCTGACTTATAGGGATATTGACAAGGCGACTAAATATGAATTGTTAAATTACAAGGATATACTTGCTTATGACATGAATCCCAAAGTCAAGAAAGCTTCAACAGTTTATAAAGCGTTTGGGATTAATACCACCATACTGGTGTTAAGTGTTTATCAGTGGATCCGGCGGCATCGCAAATAGAATAATTGAAGGACAAAACCTAGCATGAGTGGCTCCGGCTTAACTCTTTTTCAACGGAGTATTGAGGAAATTACTAGGATAACAAATAGTGTTTATTAGATCTATGAGAATCAAGATTATTCGCGCAACGACAGTCCCACAGTCACTGAACACTTTTTGCAATGGGATTCTGCGGGAATTGTCGGAAAAATATGAAGTGGTAGGACTGTCATCACCAGGCAAGGAATTGGACGAGGTGGCGGTGCGTGAAGGCGTCCGTACCATAGCTGTACCGATGGAGCGGCATATTTCGCTGGTCAAAGACTTGAAGTCCCTGATGGCGATGATACACGTGTTCAGAAAGGAAAAGCCGTATGCGGTGCACTCCATGACCCCCAAGGCGGGCTTGGTATGCATGATCGCAGCTTGGCTGGTTCGAGTACCTTTGCGAATACATACATTTACTGGCCTTGTCTGGCCCACGTCTACTGGACTAAAAAGAAAGATCTTAATGCTCACCGATAAACTGACCTGCGCTTGTGCTACACACGTAATCCCGGAAGGAGAGGGCGTTAAGTCCGACCTAATTGCTGGGAATATAACAAAGAAACCGCTCAGAGTGCTTGGGTATGGAAATGTGATGGGGGTGGACATGAAACGTTTCTCTCTTAGACCGGAAGTGATGAAAATCGTCACACAAGAATCTCTGAAATCAGAGCCTCTTTTCACATACTTGTTCGTGGGACGCATCGTGCGAGATAAGGGGATCAATGAGTTGTGCAAGGCCTTCGTGAAACTCCATGTGCAATATACAAAAACGCGCTTATGGCTGGTTGGTGCTTTTGAAGACGACCTCGATCCGGTGAATCCTGAGACAAGGACACTCATAGAGCAGCCAACAAATGGTATTGAGACCGTGGGCGTAAAACGAGGCGATGAATTACTGGCCTATTACGCTTCGGCTGATTGTTTTGTGATGCCTAGCTACCGCGAGGGATTCCCCAATACTGTACTGGAAGCTGGTGCGATGGGGTTACCCAGCATCGTGACGGACATTAATGGCTCAAGGGAGATCATATGTGACGGTATCAACGGCATAATTGTACCGCCTCGGAATGAAGAACGGCTTTATCAGGCGATGATGGGTTTATTAACCTCTAAAGCGGAAAGAGAGAAGTTGGCAGGCAACGCTCGAAAGATGATTGAAGACCGCTATGAACAGAGCTTTGTCAAGAAGTGCCTATATGATTTTTATGATGAAGTAATGAATTTTGACAACAAAGAATAATGTTATACGAAAAGACACTTTTCATTCAGGTAAAGATGCCTAGGATGTGGGAGATGGTTGAGTTGGGAAGCTTCGACTTCTTTAACTTAGGCCGCGGGAGGGGCTATCTCTATGCGGCATAGTGGATGTGATGTTATTGTGACGTATTGTTGGAACAGGGTAGGATATAACATTTTGCGGAGCCTTTCCGGACATGGTCTTCAAGTTTGGGTGGCTGATACTTCGAAAAGAAACATCTGTTCAATGTCAAAATTCTGTGCAGGAGCATTTACCTATCCTGATCCGTTTACGGAGGAGAGAGCATTTATTGATGTACTTTTGTCAAAGGTTGAAGAATTGAAGCCAAAGATGCTGTTGCCTACACACGATGAATCGGTAGTGATTATGAGGCACCGCGATGAGTTCCCCAAAGAACTCATTATTCCCTATTCATCAGTTGATTTGTTGTTGAGTATCGCTAACAAGGCGTGGGCTACTAAGAAGGCATTCGAGTGTGGTGTCCCTACTCCACGGGTTTTTGCTGATGCAACAGAGGTTGACAAGTTCCCTTGTGTGTTCAAGACTGTGATAGGGAATTCGGCAAAGACGGTGTTCTTCCCGAAAACAGCAGAGGAACTGCAAGGATTGATCCGTAGGTTTGCAGGGGAGGAGACGTTTATAGAGGAGAGGATTAGCGGAACAGACTATAGTGTAGACTGCGTAAGATGGGGCGCTTTTTTTCAGAGCTCGACTTATCATGCCCTGGTGACTAAAACCGAAGGCGGCGGTACGACTACCCAGCGGGAAATCGTGTCGGCTCCTGCTCTGGAGCGTTATGCAAAGATGCTGTTGGATTATGTTGATTTCAAGGGTGTCTGTGGTCTGGATTTCAGATGGGATAAAGAGCATGGTAGAATAGCATTTATTGAGGTGAATGCGCGCTTTACTGGCGGTCTAGCAACGCCAATAGTGGCAGGGTTTGATATTCCCTGGGTGTTGTATTCTCTGGCGATGACAGGCCAGTTTGGTGAACCAATAGATATAAGTATAGGTACAAAAACGAAATGGATTCTTGGCGATGTTATCACTCTTGTTGGACGATTGATGTCACTGAAGTTAAAACGATCAGAAATCAAGCAGGCTCTTTCGTTTAAAGGATTTGATGCCTTTGATGACTATCGTAAGGATGACCGTAGGGCCATTTGGGGCGAGATGACTTACTATTGGGGAAAGTTGATAAAGAATGGAAAGCTTAATCCGTAAAGTATGGTACTGAAATGGTTATTTGATAGGGTGGTCTCGCTGTTGGGACTGATAATTCTGTGGCCGGTATTGCTGGTTGTGGCCATCCTAATTTTTGTAAAGATGCCGGGCGGACCAGTGTTCTTTGTGCAAAAACGTGTTGGGAAGGATGGAGAGTTGTTCAACTGTCATAAGTTTCGCACGATGACGGTGAAGCATAACGGATCGACAGTCAGTGTTGCGGGTGATAGCCGCATTACGCCGTTGGGAGCGAAGTTGCGGCATTATAAGCTGGATGAATTGCCCGGGTTGTGGGATGTTCTCATCGGCAAGATGAGTTTTGTGGGCCCTCGGCCGGATGTGCCGGGATATGCGGACAAATTGACGGGCGATGACAGGGATGTGCTGAAGCTTCGACCGGGCATTACAGGACCTGCGACACTGAAGTATCGGCTCGAGGATGAAATGATTGCGGAGTATGTGGCTAGGAAACAGGCTGCCGGGGATTCGCGCGATGCGCAGACGATTGCTGAAGAATATAACGATACAGTAATCTATCCGGATAAAGTTCGGCTGAACTGCTATTATTATCGGCATTATTCTTTCGTTAAGGATATCCAGATGATCCTTTGCACGGTGCTGGGGCGGAAGATGAGGTATGCAGGTGAGGAGATTTGAGTGTGTTTGACAAGTTCCGGGACTTCATTTCCTTTTCTTTCCGCGATGTCCCGACGAGTTTTATCGTAGGACTTGTATTGGCATTCATTCTGGGAACGATCTTGTTTGTGACCGTCCTGGAATGGAAGAAGGGGATGAAGTGGTCGGCTGGGTGGTCGTTGGTGGAGCATCTATTTTGCTCCTTTACCTGATGTCCTTTGTCCGAAGCACCCAGGTGGAATGGACCTACAACCTCTCTCCCTTTTGGAGCTACCAGGCGATTCGGGAAGGACGGGATGATATTCTGGTCCAGGTGGTTATGAATGTCCTTGCCTTCATTCCCATCGGCCTTTTGCTTGGCACCTTCAAAGGCATGAAGTGATGGCACGTCCTGCTGATCGGTCTCTGCTTCTCCCTACTGATCGAACTGCTCCAGCTTGTCCTCAAGCGCGGCCTGACGGAAATTGACGATGTGGTGCATAATGGGGTGGGGTGTATGATGGGGTTTGTGGGGGCAAGGGGGTGTAGGTGGTATCTGGGGCATCTCAGGCGATTGTCGGTGAGTACGGCGACCGGGTCATCTACACCGGCAAGTTGTGACTGAGCGGCTATTATTATTGGAACTATTTCTTGGAACTAGTATTTGAATGGCGTTGTTGGAGAAGCTTCGGCAAAAGATTGAATTAGTAATGAGAAAGCTTATTATTCATCCGACACATAGAAGAATACTACGTATGTTACGTGAAAGAGACAATGATGGGAGGCCTGTCATTCTCTTAGTAGAAGAAAGAGATAGAGTGAAAGAAGTGCTCCCAACCCTTCAATCTGCTACTGCTAGAAATCAATATGTTTATCGAGTATTATTACGGGCAATCAA
>AUXO017767697.1_pt1 | contig 15569 bp, 30 predicted proteins | sample 768731 | NCBI WGS metagenome assembly AUXO01 (sample SAMN02715735, study PRJNA202380) | gut metagenome | biome: sheep rumen | host: Ovis aries | place: New Zealand: Palmerston North
AGAGATGCAAAGCAGATAGGCTCTTTTGATTATTCCTTCGATTATTTGTCTATTGAAGAAAACACAATCCCTCTTCCAACAGATACAAAGTGCGAAGTGGGAGATTATCTCTTCTTAACTTCAGAAACTGACTATATGGCCGGAATAGTTTCTTCAGTTAAAAATAATAAAAAGACCTTAAGAGTAAACATTAAGCCATTTATGAGCTGGCTTGATATTGAAATTAAGAAAGAAGAACTGACAGGCTACATCGAGGACTATCTCAAAGGGATAATTGATGGACTATATGTCAATAATTCTGATACTTATCAGAACATCATTCTATTATCAACACAGACCACATCACAGACGCTTGGAACAATCGTTCTTGAAAACGAGACAATGAAGCTCTTTGATGTTATCTGTGAATTATTCAAAAAATATGGAGTTGTTATTCGATTTGAAGTTGATTCGGTGGCCGGTCAGATCAAGTGCTTGATTGGTAAAAATACAGAGCCACAGAAAACCATAGAAGCTGACCTTCCAAACCTTATTTCAAAAAATATCGTGATGAAAACATCTTCAATGGAATCTTTTAATAAAGTAAACATTTTCAACGTTGGAGAAGATTCAACAGGGGAAGAAGTCACATATTATCGAGATGCAGACGGAACCATCACAGAGACACCATCAGAAAGAATCCTACCTGTGGTCTTTAAGGATGTATCAATTCAGACAAAGCCAGAAGATTTTGACACAAAAGCACTAGAAAAGGCAGCAGATGTTCTGGCAGTAGAAAAGAACAACAATTTGATTGAACTTGAAATGCTTGAGGATGATTCCTTGTTTGAACCTAAAGAAATGAATATCGGACAAGATGTCCTGGTTATCTCCGAAGGCAAAGAATATGAATCAATGCTGACAGGTTACAAGTTCAAAAATGGAAAAATAACTTTGATATTCGGAGCAATAAGGCTCGAATTAACAAAAATATTAAAAAGGAGATTAAGCGAATGAGTTTAACTTTAGTTCAGTGGGAAAATTCCACAGTAACACCAAAACTTGATGCAATTATGTATGACGATGGATCATATGGAATCGTGAAAGGTTGTGCGATAACCCATCAGGGAACAAACCTTCTTAAGATAGCGAGTGGATTCATTAAGATTGCTGGAAGACTTATTGAAGTATCAGAGGAAACAATTACTTGTGAAGTGTCAGCAAGTGGAACTGTAAACGGTCAGCTCTGGGTAAGATTAAATCTAGGAGCAGTAACACCAGTTTCATTCATGAGCGAAGCGGCAGCAGTGCTCACACCACTCACACAGAACGAAGACTGCAACTTTGAAAACGGAATCTATGAGCTTCAGCTTGCAACATACAACATAGATGAATCGGTTATCACTAATCTTGTTGAAACAGCTCCAACACTTGAGAAGATAAGAACAGCTCTCGACAATATTGATTTATCAGCAAACAAGGTAACTTATGATAATTCAGAAAGTGGAGCAATATCAAACAAGGTTCAGGGAGCAATGGATGAAGTCTTTGCTAAAATAAAATGGTATGTTGACAACGGATGGCTTCCTACAATTCCAAGTGGAGATGTTCCTGTGAATATGGAAGATTGCTCATGGCCTATGCTTCAGCAATTAGCTGCTGCTGGAACACTTGGAAACTATTATTCGGTGGGAGATACTAAAACACTTGAACTCTCAGGCGGAGAAAGAGTGGTTATGGAACTTGCATCAATTAACGATGGCGAGGGAACCGCTGGAGCATATTATCCAAGAGGAACAGCAGATTTTATTTCAAAAGATTGTATGCTTACAACAAGACAGATGAATACATCAAATACAAACTCTGGTGGATGGCCTTCATGTAAAATGAGAACAGACCTCAACAATGTTGTTTACGATTTGCTTCCACAGGCTGTCAAAGATGCAATCGTTGAGAAGACTCACAAATCTTCTGCTGGTGGTCAGTCAACAACTCTTGTTGAGCATTCGGATAAGTTATGGCTTCCTACTGAATGGGAGATATTCGGTTCTATAACATACGCTGCTGGAACAGAAAACGGAAATGTAAATAAACATTATGCAGTATTTGATAGTGCTGGAGACAGAATAAAGCATCTTGGAACAGGTGGAGCTGCTACCAACTGGTGGGAGTGTTCTCCGAATGTGAGCAACTCTACGCACTTCTGCACTGTCAACACTAGCGGTGGAGCCGGCACCGACAACGCCAGCGCCTCGAATGGCGTTCCGCTCTGCTTCAGAATCGGCTAATCGAAAATCGAGCCACCTTCAGGTGGCTTAAGAAAGGACTAAAAATAGAATGAGTGGCGTATATGCCAAAGACAGAAAAGAATCTCCGATGGAAGTTATAACCATTGCGAGGGAAATTTACTTAATCACTTACAGACTATGTATGAACGAAAGAATCATACCTAAAAGACATAGATATATGGTGGCTAAACCTATTATCGAGGTTGCATCAAATATTGTAGACGACATCAACAAAGCAAATTCAATCTTTCCAAGGAATGAAGTTGACAAGGAAATTCGATACAGATACCAGAAAGAAGGATTTGCAAACTGTGATGCTTTGTTAGGGAAACTGGAGCTGACATCTCAGCTCTTCCCTATGTCTTATAAAGTGGTTTCGAAGATAGCTAGTTTAGTTATCAGAGAAAAGCAAATGATTCAGGCATGGTCAAAAGCGGGTTGTTAACTATTTTCTGCTACCAACTGGTGGGAGTGTTCTCCGAATGTAAGCAACTCTACGAACTTCTGCAATGTCAACACTAGCGGTGGAGCCAACAACAACAACGCCAGCAACTCGAATGGCGTTCCGCTCTGATTCAGTGCAAGTTAGACCTAGTAAGATAAGATATCTGAAAACAAACAAGCACAGAAGGAGCTAACAACCTTCCTTTATAGGTAAATATATTCTTTGATGTATATAGACGAACGCTAACGTGCATGGCTTATTATAAGTTTCATGTCTATTTACTATAAACGAAGAATGAATAATAAAGAACGAAGAGAAAAACGCTATAAAAGGAGAAAGGAACAAAGAGAAGAAAGAAAAAGACAACTGAATATAAAATATGGAGATTATGACAAGATAATTAGCTTTGAATCACTTGTGAAAGCATATTATGAATGTAAGAAAGGCGTATCATGGAAGGCTTCTGTAATAAAGTATGGTTCTAAAGTATATGAAAATTCTGAAAAGACCTCTACCAAATTAAAAGAAGGCAGATATAAGCAAAAGCCTTTTGTAGAATTTGATTTGATAGAGAGGGGAAAGAAACGACATATCAGAAGTGTTCATATATCGGATAGGGTTATTCAGAAAAGCCTATGTGAAAATTGCTTAACTCCAATCCTTACAAATTCATTCATATACGACAACGGAGCTTCACTTAAAGGAAAAGGCACTTTATTTGCTATAAAGAGATGTGAAAAGCATCTTCACGAACATTATAGAAAGTATGGAAACTCTGGTTATATCATTATAGGAGATTTCAAAGCATTCTTTGATTCATTAGATCATGAAATTATTTATAAAAATCTTAAAAAGACAATCCAGGATGAAAGAATAATTGATTTAATAAAAAGACTTGTTGAACCATTCGGAGAAAGAGGACTAGGTTTAGGAAGCCAAGTAAGCCAAATTCTAGCGGTTAACTATCCAAACAAACTGGACCACTTTATTAAATGCGAATGCAGAATAAAGGGTTACGGTCGTTATATGGATGATTTTTATGTGATTTGTAAATCTAAGGAGCAAGCAAAGGAAATATTAAGTCAAATCTTTAATATTTGCGAAGAACTCAAATTAAACTTAAACAAGGATAAAACCCAGATAGTAAAACTATCACACGGATTTACATTTCTAAAAACAAAGTTTAATCTTACAAGCTCCGGGAAAGTTCTAAAAAGATTAACTAGGGCAAACGTGGCCAGAACAAGAAGAAAGCTAAAGAAGTTTAAAAGTATGTTAGATTCTGAAAAACTAACATATAAACAAATAAACACTTCTTACAATTCATGGAAAGGTTACGCAAAACACAAAGACAGTTATAGAACAGTTAAAAACATGGATAAGCTCTACAATGAACTATTCATAAATAACTGGCATAGCTGCCAATAAAATTATATAATGTTCATAGGTGGATATTCTCAATATAGCTCCGATTCATTCCACAACAGGAGCTTGAGGATATCTGCCTTTTTTATTGCTAGAAATTAAGACAGGGAGAAATAAGGGAAATATGATAACTTTTGCACAATTTATGACAGCAACAACTTTTATATTTGGAATCTTAGCAGCTTATTTTGGAATTAAAGCCCATCAACGAGATGACAAAAAAGACAACGCAAATGTAGTAACAATCATAACTACAGTTCAGGTTCAACTTGAAACGATAAAAGATGGAATTTGCGAACTCAAAAACGAGTTTAAAGCAGCAAAAGAAGATATCAAAGAATTAAGAGAAAAGGTTGTCATATTGGAGCAATCAACAAAGTCAGCTCATCACAGACTTGATGAGCACGAAAAGAGACTGGAAAGAACAGATGATAGAAAGTAGGTGATTGAATGAACATAACAGACTTATTTCCAATCGTAGCACCAATTTTGGTTATATGTTATTTAGTAGGACTTCTCCTGAAGAATATTCCATCAATTAAGGATGAACTTATTCCTTGTATAGTTGGACTTGTAGGCGGAATCCTTGGAGTAGTTGGAATGTATATCATTATTGACTATCCAGCTAAAGATATAATGACAGCAATCGCAGTTGGTATTGTCAGCGGACTAGCTTCCACAGGAACACATCAATTATATAAGCAACTAAAATCTTTGATAGGTGGTGATTCTAATGATTAAAGTTGGCGGAGCAAGAATCAATGAAAAAGGTAAGGTTTCAGGTGGCAAGGATGGAGATCAGAACGGAAAAGAGGTCTGTGTCCATAATTGGTATGATGGCAAGTGGACAGATGTCTTAAGACCAATCAATCCGGCCATAGGAAACAACATGGCAATAGTCATGAAGGCAATATGTGAAAATAACAATATTGGTTATGACCAACCGAAGAGAAATACAGCCTATAATCAGTGGTTAAAACTTGGAACTGTTAAGGCAATCAAGACACCATGTGCAACAGATTGCTCGGCATCGGTAACGCTTGCAACTATTGCTGGCTTCAAGTCGGCAAATATGAGCTTTCCTTTTGTATATGGAACCAATGCTCCAACAACTTCAACCATTGTAAAGAGGTTTAAGGACACAGGAAGATTCATTCATTTAACTGATAAGAAATATCTCAAATCAAGTGACTATTTAAGAGCTGGAGATATTCTTGTGAGAAAAGGACACCACACAGTGATGGTTCTTGAGAATGGTCCTAAATGGAATCAATAAGAAAACGTAGCATGAAATGTCACACGAAATTTTACAAATAGCGTAAACATAAGGACTACAAGGCAAAAACAAACAGGTTCAACTCCTGTTATCCGCACTTTTAAGGGCTTCCACAAAGGAAGCCTATTTTATTGCTTTTCACAGTGTTTATAAGCGTTTCAAAGGTTTTGAATAAGATAAATATTTTGAATATTTAGAATAAATTTATGTTAAAATATAATAAAATGTCACACGAAATGTCACACGAAATAAATAAAAAGAGAAGACCGAAGCCTTCTCTTTTTTCTTGTGAAATATTCTCAGTATCCTTTTTTGACCTTTTTCTCTTAAATCATAAATCATCCCCCTTCAGTTCATGGCATTGTATTATTATTTTTTATTGATTCATTTAGTAAATCAATAATTAACTGATTAAGACTTTTTCCCAGAGCTTCTGCGTGCGCCTTGTATTTATCACGCAGACCTTTAGGAACTCTTACCTTTATATCGTCATAATTATTTTTAATATATTTCTGCGTTGATTTGTTCTGCGCTTCTGTATATCTGGCCATCTTTCATCCTTTCCAGGGGGCTTAGCCCTCTTAAATCATTTCTATATCTAATTTGTTATCTTTTAGATAAGCCTTAGCTTCTGCAACTGTTCTTGTTTCTGCTATTTTCTGAAATCCTTCAGATTCTGCATTCTGTGTTAATAAAAAGTAATGATATGTTCTTATGATTCCGATTTCTAATTTATATATTCCGTATTTCATATGTTATTCTCCTTTTTATTATGTAGGGGGCTTTCGCCCCCTTATTTTCTAAACCATTTTCCGATTTCTTCTCTCATGAATTTATATTCGTTTATTTCTTTAAGAGCTGCATTCTTCTGAGCTTCTGTTCCTTTAACTCTTTTCATTGCCTCGTTAAGTGTTGTGTTATCTAATTTTGCTAATTCCTTAATCATTTCTACCATGTTTGTTTACCTTCCTTTCCTTACCTTGTAACCTTATTATATATCTATTGTACCCAATAGTCAATAGTTTTATTAAAACTTTTTTATTTTTTTTATCAAAAAAAGACCACCTTTTCAGATGGTCTAATTCATTTTAAAATCTTCTGTTAATTTATTATTAGCCAAGGAGTCATACTTTCTTTGCTCTTCCTGAAGAACGTGCCTATATACTTTCTTCATAGTGTAATCTGATTCCCAGCCGGCACGATTCTGAATAGCCTTATCTGGTAATCCCAAATAATGGAAATAAGAAGAAGCAAAATGTCGGAGCGAATGAAATCTGAACGACTTCAAGCCAATTTTTGGCAATTTCTTGTGAAATCTATTCGAGATGTTGTTAGGCTTCAATGTAAATAGATTCCCTTCTCTTCCTTTGAAGCGGTCTATCACGAAAGAAGGAAACTCGATATATCTATCTCCAGCAATGGTCTTTGTCTTCTTTATAACCCATTCTGAACCATTCCACACTAAAGCTCTTTGAACATGAATTATATTCCCCTGAATATCATCAGATCGGAGAGCACATATCTCACTTCTTCTCATAGGCCCGAAAGCAGCAAGGCAGATTGCATCGAGAAGCTCTTCATCATCAATGGTCATTAACACCTTAATATCTTCATTAGTTGGAATGTATTCCTCAATAACATCTTTCTGTGGAAGAGTAGTGTTAAGAACAAAATCAGGGCGGTACATCTTAAGGACAGAAGAGAGCAAACCATGTATGTTTCTGCAAGACTTCGGACTTTTGGTCTTTGCATGGTTATTGATAAAGCTCTGAACAATACCTTGTGTGATGTTATTTATAGGAATATGCTTAATTTCCTCATAATCTTTCTCAAATGCTCTCTTATATTCTCTAAGAGTTGAAGGAGCCAGAACGGAAGCTCTGCTCTCGATATATTCTCTCATAGCTCTTTCCAAAGTAATATTTGAAACAGAATAAGTATTATTAGCCTTCATCTTAGCTGCTTCAAGTTCAGCATCTCTCTTTGTGGCTCTGGTAACGGAAACAACTTTCCCATTCATACGGAATTGAACTCTATAAGAACCTGAAGGAAGTCTACTTGCTTTCATATTCAACCTTCTTTCTCAGCATCATCTAATAAATAATCAATCATATGTTGAGTTTTAGGCTTGGCTTGGTCATATTTCTCTTTTAATTCCCAAGCCTTTTCAATATCATTATTTGAATCAAGTCCTAAAAGAGAATCTAAAGAAATTCCATAAAACAAACATAAATATTTAGCTAGTCTCAATGAAGGCTCATTCAAACCTTGTTCCCATTTAGAAACAGTTCCTTTGCTAATCTCAACTTGAAAAGATTCATTCATTTTATCAACAAACATATCCATTGTAAGATGCTTTGATAGTCTCAAATCCTTGATTTTATTGGCTAAATCCTTTGAATTATCACTCATATGATATACTCCTTCCCTAACTTAATTATATGATTATATTTGAATAAAAACAAATAAATTTTAGGAAAATACAAAATAATTGTTGCATTTTGGAAACAAAGGGTATATTATTTGCTCATAAGGTTTCCAAAGGGAAACAGAAAGGAGATACAAAATGACATTAAAATTCAAAGGTTGGCTTGTAGAACATAAGATTAAACAGGAAGAGATTGCAAAGCTCTTAAATATTAACCTCTCGACAGTAAATCAGAAGATAAATGGAAATGCAGATTTTACTTTACAGGAAATAAGAACTATCTGCATTACATATCAGATAAGTGCTGACGAGTTTTTTATTTGCTCATAAAGTTTCTAAAAGGAAACAGAAAAAGGGAGAACGTATATGGCAACAAATATTATCAAGTCACAGATGAAGCTCCTGAACCTAAAGCAAGAGACCTTGGCTCCAATGATGGGATTAGCTCTCTCAACTCTGAATAAATACATAAATCATCCAGAGAGCATGACAATAAAAACAGCAAAGGAACTCTGCAAGATATTACACATAGAGATAGGAGACATTATATGACAAGAAAAAGATTTACAAGTATAGGATTTGTATTATTTGTCATCGGAATGGCAGCAGTTGACAGTGAGTGGTGGTGGTTTCCAGCTCTCTGTATGGCAACAGGTGGACTTCTAGTCCATATAGGAGAAGGAGAATGATTCAAATCATATTGATAGCACTAACGCTCATACATTATGAGCAGAACAAATATGTTCCACCTGTGAGCGAGTATGTGTCACCACACGAAGACATGAGAGAGCCAATCAAAGCAACATGGTATGTCAACCCAAATGGAAATAAGACAGCCAATGGCAGCAGCACCTTTATAGGAAGCTGTGCATCTAGCAGAGAGCATCTCGGAGATATAGCTGCTCTTTATTCAATCGAAGGATATTTCATAGGCTATCTCGATTGCAATGATACTGGCGGAGCAGAAGGAATCAAAAACGGAACAGTTATAGATATCTATGCTGAGGACTTAGATCAGATAAAAAGGACTGCTGAAGAGTGGGGAACGGAGTTTCAAATCGTATGGATAAAAGCAGAAGGATAAACAACATAGTCGAATGGCTGGACACAGTATGCGAAGCCAAAAAGACATTATTTGATAACAGAAAGTTTGGAGATTACTCCATCAAGACAGGAGAAGAAGACAGACCAGTTCTCTTTGTGACAGAAAAGACATTCAATGCCTTTGCAAGACATATAGATGTCTGTATAGAGGAGAACGCAGTTGATTACGTTTTTTCAAGGGTGTTGAGGAGAAGTTTCTTATATAAAGGAGTTTTAGTTCTGACAGTAGTAACGCAATAGAAAAAGCACTCACTAGGGAGTGCCTCTCTGAAAAAACATGTATAGATTGAAAACTTACATTTATTATATCAAATAATCTTTCAGAGAGCAATCCCAAAAGTGCAGAAAATCAATAATTTTTAAGAGGTTTTAGTCCTCTTTAAATGGCTCATTAGGATATTAAAGTTGTGAACCAAAAGTATAAAAACAGGGATTGCTTATGTATATAAAAAACGAATATCACCTTGGAAAGATAATCCAAGTTGAAAATCATTACCCAGGTAACTATGGAGCACCTGGACAGAAAAGGTCTCCGAAAAGGAATAGGACACCTGAAGAGATACAGAGACAAAACAAAACGAATAGAGAGAAGAAAGTTCAGAGACTTATCCTTGCTAACTTCAAAGAAGGAGATTGGCACCTGATCTTGAAATATAAACCAGATGAAAGACCAGAAACCTATGAGGAAGCTCAAAACCTTCTGAAAACATTCCTAGCAAGAATGAGAAGGGAATATAAAAAACGAGGATATCCTCTGAAATACATCGCAGTGACGGAGAGAGGCAAAAAAGGACAAGCTCTCCACCATCACTTGATATTAGAGGACATCAAAGGGCTAACGTGCGAACTGGTCAAGAAGCTCTGGAAAGGCTTCAAGAACTTCATTGACCTATATGAAGACGGAGACTATGAAAACCTAGCCTCTTATATCGTCAAGATAGAGACCAAAGAGGAACAGGAGAAGGGCAAGGCTTCATACTCACGAAGTCGCAATTTGATAACACCAAAGCCAAGACGAAAGAAGATGCTCAGGAGACGATGGCCAGAAGAGCCAAAGCCTAAAAAGGGATATGAGATAGACAAGAACTCCATCGTTAACGGAATCAATCCTGTGACCGGCTATCCTTGGCAGCATTACACCATGAGAAAGATTAGGGGAGAAACAGTATGTCAGATTTAAGGATTTACATTGAATCAACTTGGAGTGGACCATCCAAGCGAGACGGAGTAGCTGAATATCTCCTTGAATACAAGAAGGGAGATATACCAATCACAAAACAAGGCTACATTCACTTGAAAGACGGAACAGAGACACAAGGATGTCTAATGGCTCTTATAAATGCCTTCCATCTTTTGAAAAAACCTTGCGAAGTGCTTGTAAATACTCCGAACAGAACGATTTTGAACACCATCGAGAACGGATGGCTTGAGAAATGGCAGCAGAACAACTTCAAGACAGCCAAGGGAGAAGATGTCAAACATTCAGATCTGTGGCAAATGCTCCTGGATAAAACCAAGATTCATTCTTTCAAGATGGAATATGGACATCACGAATATAGAAATGTGATGAAGAGCGAAGTTAAGGCAGAGCTGGAAAGGTGGGGAAATGAGCAAATCAATAATTCAAGCGAGAACAGAGCCATGGGAGCGAGAATGCTTCCTGTGTAGAGAAGAAGCAGAAGAGGAAGGATTTCACGGGTGCTTGCCAAATTATGGACTAGATAAGCATCACTTCATACATGGCTTCTCAAGAAGAAAAGCAGAACACTACGGACTATGGGCTTATGTATGCAGAGAAAGGCATCACATATATGGTCCAGAAGCTCCACATAGTAACCATGAAGTAGACTTGCACCTTCAACAGGTGGCTCAAAGAGCTTTTGAAGAGAAATACGGACATGAACTCTGGATGCAAGAGTTCGGAAAGAATTATTTGTAGGAGAAACGATATGGAAATGACAAACGAAGAAATACGCAAAAACTATCAGGAAGCCAAGAGCAAGAAAACATCAATCAAGATTCTTGCAGATTTGAACGATTGCTCAGTGGAAGAAATCAAGGAAATACTCGGAGTGAAGACCACTCCAAAAACAAAGAACACAGGAAAATCAAAGGCAGCAGAGCCAAAAAGTGAAGAAAAGCCTAAAATGCCTGAGATTGCATTCAAGGTCTTATGCGCCACTTTGGACAGTTTAGACGCAAAGATTAAATATCACGATGTTCAGATATCGGAACATAAGGAACTGAAAAAGGCAGCAGAACAGGACTATATGGAGTTAGCTGAATACATGAAAGGAGCAGACAGATGTTAGGAACATGTATGTATTGCTCCAATGAAAGAATCGTTGAAGATGCAGAAGTTAAAGACTTCGCAGAACATAACGGAATAAGCGAAGAAATGGCAGCAGACGCAGTAGCAGCTCGCCAGTGTAACTGTTCTGGAGCGACATTCTTCAGAAACAGAGAAGAAAAAATCAAAATGGCCACAGATTACATGGAGCATTACTTCGAGAAAGACCAGAAGGTGCTTGAGCTGGCAAAGGTAGCAATCGACACAGTAGCATCAGAGCTTGTGGAAAAGGTCACATTTAAGAAGGGCAAGAGAACATTCACACTGTCACTTGATGCAAGAGGATGTTTGAAGTTTAAGAAAGACTTTAAGGAAACAGACGAAGAGAAATTCTAGGAAGGAGAAAACATGGATTTAGTAAAGATTGAAAATGACAGAATGTTAACAGATTCACGAATAGTCGCAGAGACATTCGGAAAAGACCATAGACACGTTTTAAGAGATATCGACAATATCAGAAAAGATGTGTCCAATTTTGGGCAGATGTTCTTCGAGACAGAAGCTCCAGACAGTTATGGAAGATTACAGAGAGTTTATCAGATGACAAGAGACGGATTCTCACTTCTTGCGATGGGATTCACTGGTTCAGATGCGATGGAGTGGAAGTTGAAATATCTTGAAGCCTTCAACAAGATGGAAGCCTTTTGGAACTCTCCAGAACAGATCATGGCGAGAGCACATCGAATTGCAGAACAGACCATTGCTTCCCTGGAGCAGAAACTTCAGCAGAAAGACTTCCAAATTGAACAGAACAAGCCAAAAGTTCTCTTTGCTGATGCAGTAGAGACTTCAAAGACATCAATCCTCATTGGAGAACTTGCCAAGATAATATGTCAAAACGGAGTAAATATCGGACAGAGAAGACTATTTAGCTGGATGAAAGAAAACGGATATCTGATGAAAGCAACAAACCTTCCAACACAGAGATACATTGAACAGGGATTATTCGAGATTAAAGAATCCACGATTCAGACACCTGATGGCTCAGTTCGAATCACCAAGACAACAAAAGTAACAGGAAAAGGACAGATTTACTTTGTAGACAAGTTTTTGAGAGGTGCTTAATGGAAGAATATTTCAAAGTATATGACGAATTAAGGGAACAATATCCCTTATACATGATTCTCAAGCAGATTAACAGACGCTGGAGAATAGAAGTCTACGGAAGAAAGATGGCTGAGAATGGTTCAGACGCAGTAATCATCACAGCAGAGCACGATTCAAGAGGACAAGCCTTCATAGATGCACATAAGCTCCTTGAAGGCAGCAGAGCCAGGATAGAAGACTTGAAGAACAACTTAAGCGAGATTCACAGAGCATTTATGAATCACTTGTAGGAAGGAGCAACAATGGCAAAAGTCGTAGGATATGACGAATTAACAGGCTATCCAATTTTTGAAGAAGAAAAAGAGGAAAAGTCAAAGAAAGAATCAATAAGGCAGCAGTTAGAAGACATAACAGGGGATATATGCGACAACTTCTGCAAATATAGAAATTCATGTGATGAAAACAACGAGTGCGACTGGATAAAAGAAGGCAACAGTTGTCCGCTGGATAAGATTTAAGAGAAAGGGGAACGTATATCATGATAAATTTAGAATCAAAAAATCATTTTCAGACCATCATCAAGAAATACCTTGATGAAAACGCAAGCGAGGTCTTAACAGAAAAAATCAACACAGGAAAGAAAACACTCGGAGAATGCGAGCAATACATCAAAAAAGAGGCAAAGAAGAAGGCAACAGGCGGTTGTGCTTGCATAGAAGATGCAGTAGTTTATGGATGGGCTATTCATTTCTTTGAAGAAGACTCAGTAGAAGCTCCAGATGATGCACCTGAAGCAGAAGTGGCAACATCAGAGCCAAAGAGAACAAGCGAGATTAGGAAAGAGCAGAAGAAAGCTGAGAAGGCAGCAGCTCCAAAAGATGAACTTAAAACTGAGCAGATGTCTATATTTGATTTTTTAGGAGAATAGTTATGAGCGTACCAAGAGAAGTAATGAAATTTATGAGAACTCATGTCGGCTCATGGACAACATATGTCTCATGGATAGATAAAGGACCAACAGTCAGGACATGGGGATATCACGAAACAAAGAAATATGGTTTTGAATACACAGAAGTTATGAGAGAAACCCTAGAGGGAATCCAAATTAAAAATATAGACCTAGTAGGAGGAATGGCTGGTTATGTAGTTATCTATGATGCAGAAAGACAAGGATACTATGGCACAATAAATAACTGGATGAAGAGTAGTAAGACACTAGGCATCTATACAAGGATTATCAATCTTGAAACCATCTTTGAAGATAAAAGATTCAAATATTGTGCATACAAAGAGCGATTCGGTAACTTAATGGAATATCTAAAGCTCTATGTTGAACACCCTGAAATCGAGTTGATGGCTAAATTGAACATTAAGCCTTCAAAACTGCTTATCAAGAAATGCCAGGATAAACAGTTTTGCAGATTCTTATTCGAGCACAAGGAAGACTTTGAAAAGTCTTTATATACTCCTACAGAGATTACTTACGCATATAAAAACCATATGAACCTAAGAGAAGCTGCAAGCAAACTCTTTGATAAAAGATGGGCTGAAAAATCTACTAGGGATTGGCCAAATATAAAAACAAAAGGCTTAGACCGAGTTAAAATAGCACATTTTGCATATGAACAAGGCTTTAGCAGATATGGCGACTACTGGAGAGCAATTAACTATCTAGGATATGACATCTTAGACACTAAGAACACATATCCAAAAGACTTTGATAGAATGCACGATTTAAGAATTGACGAATACAACTCAAAGAAAGTTCAGGAAGACGCAAAGAAGAAAAAACAATTAAGTAAGCAGATAAAGAAAGTAGCTGATAAATACAAGCCAGCACTTATCGAGAATGAAAAATTCTGTGTAATCTTTCCAGAAAAGGTTATGGACTTTAAGAAAGAGGGAAGAATCTTACATCACTGCGTAGGTGTAATGGGATATGACAAGAAGATGTCCGAGGAAAGAAGCCTTATAGCATTTATCCGAGAGAAGAAAAAGAAAGACAAACCTTTTGTTACAGCAGAAATAAGACTAAACGGAACACCAGCTCTAGTTCAGCTATACGGAAACCACGACTCAAAGCCAAAAGAAGAGGTCCAAATATTTGCTGAACAATTTACAAAAGAGGTTATCAACCAGGTAAAAGAAAGGCGAAAGAATGAAAAGGTTAATAGTTAAATACAATTCTATTTTCAGAGAAGAAGAGAGAATGGAAATAGAAGCCAAAATTCGTAGGGAATGGGAAGAAAGAAAAGCGGTATTCATTCCTGATGGTTGCGACTATGAAATCATAGATGATGGAGTAAACGAAGCAGCAATCTGGTTAGATCAGGAGATAGAAAAGCGAAAGGCAGCAGCATATGAAGATAGACAGAGTAAAGATTGAACAACTTAAAAGACTTCAAACAGAGATAAAGAACGTAACACCAGCGGTCTATTCTGCGATAGCCATTGGACTTGTAGAAGAATACAAGTGGACACCAGACGAAGTGAGAGATCTATTTGAATATACACAGAGCCTGTGGAGCGAATGCACAAAGAAAGATATCTCGATGCGTGAATGGTGCTTAGAGCTTACTGGAATAGATATGCAAGGCTATGTAGGAGAAAAGGCAAAGGTAGGTGGTAAGGAATGAAAAAAGAAGTATATGTGTGTAACAGTGGAAGCTACTCAATGGCAATAAAACTTAGTAAATCTCAGGCTGCTGCAATTAAGTGGTTTATTGATAAATTCTTAGATGAAAGTAGCAAGTATGACTGTGTTTTAGCTGAAGAATATGCAGAAGAGGTAGAGGAATGACAAAAGAACAAGCAATAAACTACTTGAGAAGTAGTGGTTTTAGTTCCGAACAGATAAAAGAAATTGTAAAGGCATTAGAGCAAGAGCCTATTCTCGACAAGATAAGAGCTGAGATAGAAGAGTTTGAAGAAGAAGTATTCTATAGGACTAAGGATTATTCAGACTATGCGGCAGTAAGACATTGTTTAGATATTATCGACAAATACAAGGAAAGCGAGGAAATATGACAAGAGAAGAAGCAAAAGAGCAATTATGGAATATTCTTTTTAATAATTTTAGGAGTGAAGAAAAAGACAAGGAAGCACTTGAAATGGCAATCAAGGCACTAGAGCAACATCCTGTTCTTGACAATATAAGAGCCGAGATAGAGCAGATAACCGACACAATGGGAGTTAGCTACAATCAGTATGTCAGCAAAATTGATGTG
>AUXO016128805.1_pt1 | contig 15562 bp, 11 predicted proteins | sample 768731 | NCBI WGS metagenome assembly AUXO01 (sample SAMN02715735, study PRJNA202380) | gut metagenome | biome: sheep rumen | host: Ovis aries | place: New Zealand: Palmerston North
CCGTTGAAGTATATTGCTCCACCGTTATTTGCATGGTTGTCAATGAATGTTGAGTCGATTTTAGAAGCATTGCAAACTACACCATAATATACCGCTCCGCCGGATTTACCGGCAGTGTTATTAATAAAATTACAATTAGTCACATTACCAATGGAATTAAAATAAACAGCCCCACCATTAGCCGCAGCATTGTTTATAAAATCAGAGTCGTTTATTGTTCCGTTATCTCCCAACCAGTAAATTGCACCGTCATAAGTAGATGTTGTGTTAATGATCTTACAGTTGCTAAGTGTTCCATTTGTTCCTTCCCAATAAATTGCACCACCCCTGTCTGCAGTGTTGCCTATAAAGTTTGAGTTGTTTAATCTTCCGAATGTTCTTTGCCAGTTTATCGCACCACCATCGTAGGCAGTGTTAGCTGTGAAATTACAGTTGTTTAGCAATCCATTAGCTCCATACCAGTAGATTGCACCACCTTCAGATCCACTATTGTTAATGAAATTACTGTTATTTAAAGTAGCATTAAAAGCTTTATTATCCCAAAAGATTGCACCACCTTGTTCAAAAGCAGTGTTGTTTATGAATTCACAGTTGTTTATTAATCCGTCTGTTCCTTCCCAGTAAACGGCACCACCATTATGTGTTTCGGTGTTGTTTGTGAAGTTACAGTTGTTGACTGTTCCATCTGTTCCTGCCCAGTAAACTGCACCGGCACTGTATTTTGCAGCGTTTTTTATGAAGTTACAGTTGTTAAGTGTTCCATTTGCTCCGTTCCAGTAAACTGCACCGCCCCTACTTGATGCAATGTTGTTTGTGAAGTTACAGTCACTGATTGTTCCATCGGCTGCATTCCAGACGATTGCTCCACCAGTATTCGCATTGTTAGAGGTGAAAATAGAATTTTCCACATTACCTGAATAAATTACAAGAGCACCACCCTCGGATGCAGTGTTAGAGGTGAAAATACAATTTGCCACATTACCTGAATAAATTAAGAGAGCACCGCCCAAGCCCTCCTCAGCAGTTGCACTGTTGTTATTGAACCTAGAGTTTATCACATTACCCGAACCCATATAGACAGCACCGGATGTAGTAGCGGCATTATCAGTAAAATTACACCCCACAACATTACCATTATCTACATAGATAGCGCCGGAAAAAAGACGTGAGTAGTTTTCAGCAAAATTACAGTCAGTCACAGTACCTGAGCCCATACTGACAGCACCACCCTCCACATCTGCAGTGTTTTTGATGAAACTGGATCCTGTAATATCCACATTACCACTTGCAAGTATTGCCCCACCATTGCCTTGAGTGCATCCGTTTATAAATGTGATATTGTTTAAAGCCACAGTGATACCACTTCCAATATTGAAAATTCTTGACTTGCCCTGTGCGTTTATTGCAAATCCGTTACCGTTGATTGTTAAACTCTTAGATATACTTATTCCTTCAGTTATGGTGTCTGTACCTACGGTATAGGTGTAATTGCGTTCCAGATTGACTACACTATTTTCTGAAGCATCATCAATCAGTTTTTGAAGTTCTCCAAATTCCCCTGATGATGACAACTCATCACCGTCGGATGACTTTAAGCTGACATCGGATTTTTCCCCACTTGTCTTAAGATTATCCTCAGCAATCCCATCGTTTGAGGACAATACGATTTGATCTGTATCATCACTTGCCATCGCATCATCCATTTCGCCTGCACACACACTTGTCAGGCTAAACAGAAAAATAACAAGCATCAACATGATTATTGATTTGTTAACCTTCATATAAACACTCCGATATATAAAAACATTATTCTTTTACAATATTCAATTTTAAAGAAAAATAATAGTAATTCAAAAAAATTAAATACGCATACAGTATGATTTCTATCATTCAAAGAATATATACTATGTGCAATGGATTCACGAAAAAACAAATCTGATTTTAAAAAAAATGGAATGAAGATACACAATTCAAAAAGAAGTTAAAATCAGTAAAATTAATACGTCATCAATATATAACTTATATATACTAAGGTGTTATTATGAAGATAAAACATTTAATATTAATCAGTCTGACATTGCTAATTTTATCTGTTGGTGCGGTCAGCGCTGATGACGGGCAAAATCAAACATTGGAAACTTCATTGGAGGAAGTTGATGATTCAAATTCATTAGGTGATTTTGATTGCGATGAATTAGAACAATCTTGTGATTCAGAACTATTAAAAGGAGGGGCTGTAGATGATAAGCATTCTATAGGCGTTGAAGATACTGTAATATATGGTTCTGGCAGAATACAAGTTGATTATGATAGTGCGACATCAGGAGATCTGTTTTTAACTGTGAACGGCAAGGAATATAAAGTGGACAAATTTTATGATGAATGGGGCATGAGTACTCACGGTTTTGCTAAAATAAACAATGATTTGACTATTGGAAACTATACTGCAATCGTTAAATATATGGGCGATAAGGAAATTCCCCAATATTCACAAAACTTCAAATTTGAAATTGTTCCAAAAATATTGGCTCCAGACACCGTTTTTAATAAAAATGGAGAGGTATATCTGAAATTGCCTGAAAATGCGGCTGGCGCATTGTCAATACAAATAGGCAAAATTATTGATGGGCAAGAAAATTGGATCATCAATCAAACCATTTCCTTAAATAAAGGGATTGCATCCTATTCGTTAGGAAACCTTGAAGTTGGCAAATACAGACTGAAAGCTAAATATAACGGCAGCGATTATAATGTGGAAGAACTTTCAAATAACTTGTCTGTAAATCCCGACATTTCTATTCCTTCCAAAATTGTCAGGGGTGATGCCAATGTAATTGTTAAAATCCCTGGTTTTTCAGGCACTATTGTATATATCGTACCATGGGCGGACTTGGGTTATGACGAATTAGATACTGAAGCCAAATTGACTAATGGAATAGCAAGCCTCGATTTAAGAGACGTGAGCACTGGAAAATTCACTCTTCCTCTCACTTTACATTCCTCTTCAGATAATCAGGATTATAATTATAAGTTTGTTATAGATGTTCAGTATCCTACTATTAAGGCAAGTAATGTGAACGTACGCTACGGCAGTTATTATAAGGTTCAAATAACCGGCATCGATAAGGACCTACTAACCGGAGGCAAGGTTAGATTTAAAATAGGTAAAAAGACTATTGGAACCAGTAAAATTGATAAAAATGGATATGCCCGCATCAAGATTAATCAAAAGCCTGGATCATATAAAATCAGTGCAATATATAAGGGCCACAAGATGACTAAAAAAGTGAATGTAAAGCATATAGTGACTTTAAAAAAGGTGAATGTTAAAAAATCAGCTAAAAGACTTGTTTTAAAGGCCACAGTTAAAAACGGCAAAACACCACTTGCCAAAAAAAGGGTTACTTTCAGGTTTAACGGCAAAACATTCAAAAAAGTAACCAATAAAAAGGGCATTGCACAAGTTACCATCAAAAAGGCATTGCTTAAAAAACTCATAGTTGGCAAAAGGGTATCCTATCAGGCAGGATATGGAAGAGATATCGTTAAAGTTACTGCAAAAGTTAAAAGATAATTAATTAATTTTAATTATTTTTTATTTTTTTTATGAAAGTTTTTAAAAAAAGTTGAAAATGAGTTAACAGCAGACAAACTGCCAAAAAAAATAGAGTGAGTGGATATTATCCACTAATTAATAAGTCTGGTACCAAACAACAGCCTTGTAAGGAGTGTAACCCTTAATAAGCTTGGTGGATATGTGTGCGCTGGTCTTTTTGACGGTTTTAGTTTTTACCTTACCGTTCTTGTTCTTGAAGTAGAATTTGGCCTTTACCAGCTTTGTGTGGTGAGGATCGATGTCTCCGTCATATCCGCTTCCAACATACCAGCATGTGACTCCGGTTCCCTTGTCAAACTGCATGTTCCCATTGTATTCGACATATCCGGCAATCACATCACCGTTTTTGAGCTTGACCGCCTTTGGAGCCCACAGAACTCCAGGTTTGAAATTGTGTATCTTGACTGTTGTTTTTGATGTCTTGGCCGCACTCACGTCATGTGCTGAAGCGGCGCAAACTATTATCAGTGCCCCAATCAGGATCAAAAAGATTATGAAGTGTTTTTTGTTAAAATGCATTTTATCACTATATATGAATATTGCATTTGAACTATTAAAAACTACCTATGTGACACCCCTTCGATTTAACAATTTTTTCATATAAAATGTGAATGTGATTTAGGCAAACCTTAACGCTTGAAATTAATATTTAGGTAAGTAAAAATAATTATATCTTTAAATAAGAATTAAAACAATAATACTATTGTAACACTCCCGTGTTATACTAAAAAATTTTTAGTTTAAGTTCTAAAGGTCCTGTTGCCTTTAGACTTAACATCTTGTTTTATTGTTTGTTGAAAAACAGGGATTTCCCCATCGTCATTGCCATATCAATTATTGTATTTAGACAGGATTATTTTAAATGATTAATAAAAAAGTATTAAAATAATCAACAACAAAGTTAATTTAGTTAATCTTTAACTTTAAAATGATTATGGAGGTGAGAGTAATGGATATTGATTCAGTAAAATATGGCGTTTTTTCATTCATCATACCGGGACTTGGCCAATACCTGAACAAAGACAATCAAAAGGCAATCAAATTATTCGCAATAGCAGTACTACTCCATATATTCATCTGGTTTTTCATGAACAACCCTCTGGGAAGCGCTGTCAATACCCTATATCACTTATATGCAGGATTTGATGCATATAAAAATTATTAAAAAAAAGAATGAGCAAATGAGTTACTCATTTGCCGGATTAATTTTTGTAAGAATCAGTGCAAATACCATTACCAATGCAATTATAATGACATCGACAACGATTTCAAACTGTTTTGCAGTGGAGAACAGCTTAATTATTCCAATAAGCCACATTGCACTGAGCACACATGGAAGCAGATATCTTATTACGAATTTCCATGTCTTGCCCACGGAGAATATTGAGTACTCGTTGAGAGCCGGAATAATCTTGTCAACGTTATAGAACCATGCAAAGATTACACACTGAACAGCAATCAAAATCAGTATTCCGAATTCATTGACAAATGAGTCGACTATGCTTACAAGATAACTGCTTATTCCTGTTGTAAGGATTACTGAAAATACGCATCCGATAACTGACAGTATTGTTGCGGTTTTGGTTCTTGACCATCCGAGCTTGTTTGATGCTGAGTTCAGCATCGGCTCGAAAAATCCCAAAGCGGAAGTGATTCCCGCAAAGAGAATTGCCAGAAACAGTAACGGAGCAAGAACTCTTCCGATTGGACCCATGATGTTAAATATCATAGGGAAAACGACGAAAACCAAACCTGTACCCTCGGTAATCAGCTGAACCATTGGAGTACCGTGTGTAAATGACATATATCCCAGAATTGAGAATACCCCGAATGCGGTACATATTTCAAAAAGGGAATTGGATGCAATGACTATCAATGCATTGTCAATGAGTCTGGAGTTTTCAGGCAGATAGCTTGCATATGTCAAGGCGATAGCCTGTCCCATACTTAATGAAAATATGATTTGAGCAAATGCGGCAAGCCAGATGTTGACATCTGTCAGTTTTGTCCAGTCCGGAGTCAGGAGAGTGTTGATACCGATGCTCGCACCAGGCAGGGTCAGGGCATAAACGATTATACTGCCCATTATGATAAACAGTGCCGGAATAAGGATTTTTGAAGCCTTACCGATACCCTCATCAACATTCCTGTGAGCAATGAACCAAAGCAGTATCCACAATGCAACAACACCGATTGTTGTTGGAACCAGGAGGAAACTTGCATTGGAAAGGTTGGAACTGCCTCCAACGTTGTTGACGAAGTAGTGCGCAACGTCGGTTCCCCAGCTGAATGTGAAGCTTGAACCCAGATACACAAGGTCCCAACTTAGGATAACCATATAGTAGATTGTGACTACAAAAACAAAAATAACCAACATCCACGCGAAAATTTCAAATTTCGGATTGATTTTTTTAACAATGTTCGAAAAGGAATCCCTGAATGAGAATCCCACACCATATTCTAATATTAAAAACGGAATTCCCATTATAGCTATGGCAATAAGGTAAGGAATGAAAAATGATCCCCCACCATTAGAATAAAGCACATAACTGAAACGCCAAATGTTACCTAAACCTACTGCCGCCCCAATCATTGCAAAAATAAAAGCTATAGGCGAATCCCATTGACCTTGTTTTGACATGGTATTAATTATGTAAAGAATATATAATAAATGTTATAGATATTTAACTACAATGAATGTTTTTGACAAATTTCTAATGGGTGAAACCACAGGCATAAACTGGTGCTTTGAAAACAGGCATTTCATCGACAGGCTGGATGAAAATGGAATATCCAGAGAATATGTTGTTGACTGCCTTATGAACGAAGAGCCTGTAAGCTATGAGCATGTGGAAAGAGAAAAGTATGCCGTAGTCTATAAGGCACCTGAAGGCAAGGACTATAGGGAAATAAGGATTCTTATGGCCTGCACAGGCAATTCTATTGATCTTGTAACAGTCATGAGAAACAATGAAACAACCACAAGCCGCCAGAACAGACAGTACCAGTCACAAAAAAAGAAGGATATCGAAAAGAAACGCCTGAAGGCAATATCCAAACGTAAATGGTGACTGCCTAATCTAAAACATCACCTACAAATTTAATTTTAAAAAAAAAGTTTAGATTTAAAAGAATAAACTTTTAAACCTTTTTGAAATTGAAATTACAGCTTATACCTATTCTGAACAGTACAATACCTAAAGCACCACCATTTTTAGCAGCCTTTGCATCCTTCAGAAGTGTGCTGTGAGGCAGTTTATTGGTATTGGAATCGGAATAGTATGACTGAAGACCTGTCCAGATTTGCGCCCCGTTTGACTGCTTGACAAATGTTTGGGTTACGGACTTAATCCATGAACGGGTCTGATGATAGTTGCCCTTATAAACCATCGGAAGCAGTGCGTCTACGTATTTGCTTAATGTTGGAACGTCCTGACCATAATAATACTCCATCATGCTAGGCTCGGGCATAAGCGCACCTGAAACTATACAGTTCGGCCTTATCTTATGAATCTGAATTGCAGTCTTCTTGACAAAGTAGTTGATGGATTCAACGGCATTCTTGTGCTTGTGGGCGGTTCCGCCATACCTCATATAGTCAAAGTGTATTCCATCCACACCCTTGATTTTGGCGTATCTTTTGGCTTCAGCGATTTTCTTGTTCATGAATCCATATTTATATGAGCCGTCATCCCTTACGGGACTTACCCATTCTCCCCCACTGTAGCATATCTGCATCCACAGATGAACCTTTATTCCCTGTCTGTGTGCCTTCTTAATGAATGACACAACATAGGATTTGCCGTATGCTGAAATGGCCTCAACATGAAGGAAAAGATGTTTGGTTCCCTTTTTGGCCAGACTGTTAAGGTTTATGCTTTTCATGTGTGCCGGCCAGAGCCAATATCCGTTACCCTTTGCCATTTTGGCCTTGACCTTGATTTTGTATGATCCGCTTGAGGCGGAATATGCGGGAACTCTTTTAAATGAATATTTCACCTTGTGGGTTCCCTTCTTAAGGTTAAGGTATACCTTGGCATTTCCTCTATTGTCGGTTTTGAGCTTATAAGTCTTGCCTGCAACATTCAGCACAACTTCCTGGTTTTTTAGAACCTTTCCGGAGGATGTCATCAGCTTGACATAAAAGAGACATTTTGAACCCTGACGGTAGTTGATGTTCTTGTCGCCGACAACCAGCTTGGTTTTGGTGGGACTTTTAACTGTCACCTTTGATGTCTTCTCAGCGGATGTTGTCGAATTGTCCCCCTCATAGCTGAATTTCGCATAGTATGTTCCCTTCATAAGAAGTACGGATATGCTTCCCTCACCGTTCCTGTTTGTGGTTTTGTCATAAGTGAGGCCATCCAAAAGAATTGTGACATTTTTGGAAGCCAATGGCTTGCCGCCTGAAGTCAGCTTGAATGTTATCTTTATAAATGATGCCTCATAACCGGATACGGCGGATGCTGTGATTTGAGATGTTGTCTTAACATCCCCGCTTTCATTTTCCTTCACAATATCCTCATTCGATTGCTCGGCCAAAGTGTCATCCACTTCAGATGAAAGGTTATCCACTGATTGAAGAGCGGAAATGTCCTCCTTCTCATCAGCAATCAAATCAGTAGAGTTCTCATCGGCTGTGACTGCAGAAATGGAAGCCAGCGCCAATAAGAATATGAATATCAACATTATACGTTTCATGTTAGAGCTCCTTGAAGTTTAAGAAATTGAACAGTCCGAATCTGAATAGGATTACACCTTTTGCTCCGCCTAAAACAGCGGCATCAGCATCTCCCATCAGTTCTGTAGCAGATAGTTTATTCAAACTGGAATCGGATCTGTATGACTGAAGACCTGTCCAGATTTGTGCCTTGCTGGATTGCTTGTCAAATGTTTGGGTAACCCACTTGATCCATGTCCTTCCGGCATTGTAGTTTCCCTTATAGACCATAGGGACAATCGCATCGAAGTATTTGCCCATTGTCTTGATGTCCTGAGCGTAGTATGTCTTCATTGAGGAAGGCTCCGGCATCACAGCTGCAGATACGATCAGTTTTTTATTTACGCTGTGGACTGCGTTTGCGGCCTTTTTGACAAATGTGTTGACCGCATTTATAGAGTTTTTATACTGATAAGCATTTCCCGGATATCTGAGATAGTCAAAGTGAACTCCGGTCACACCTTTGATTTTGGCATAGCTTTTGGCCTCCTTGACCTTTGAATTGATCAGGTCATAATCTATTCCGCCATTCCTGACCGGATTCTGCCAGTTGCCCTTTCCATAAAAGACCTGCATCCACAGATGAACCTTTATGCCGTATGATTTTGCCTGCTTGATCCAATTCTCAACTCCGCTTTTACCATACAGTTCAACGGCTTTGAAATTCAGGAAAACATGCTTGAATTCATGCTTCTTAAGAGTATTGAAGTTGACGGCTTTCATATCCTTACCGAAAAGCCACATACCATTGTTGGTAACATGTTTAGGCTTCACTTTTACCGTATAGGTTTTGGATACCTGTTTGTACACGGAAGTTTTGGAAAAGTAGGCCTTAATCTTATAGTTGCCTGTTTTCAATTTGATTTTAAGGCTTGCAATACCATTGGCATTAGTTTTTTTGACATAGGTTTTGCCCTTAAGTTTGAATTTGACATTTGCTGACTTTAAAGGATGGTTTCTCATGTCAAGCAATTTGACCTTGAAATATCCGGCTTTCTTGTTTCTGTATATTACGGAATTTGCCTTGGACATTTTGGTAGGCATTCCATTCAAAACGGTTATTTGAGATGATCCTGATGTCGATTTAATGTTCTTTTCACCGGCATAGGAGAATGTGATTCTATAATTTGCCTTAGGCAGATTGATACTGAGTTTAGCCTGCCCTTTGCTGTTTGTCTTTTTGTTGTATGTCTTTCCATTGATTTTAAACACGACAACCCTACCGGAAAGTGGAGTGTCACCTGCAGTCAATGTTACGGTATAGATATTGGTCAGGCCCACATATGCAGTGTAGGTCTTGGCGGCTATCTTTGAAGTTGATGATGAGATTACAAAGATTTTGGTTGAACCGCTACTTGCCGAATATCCGTCATCTCCTGAAAATGAGTACTTGACTGTGTATGTTCCGGGTTCGACATTGATTTTAAGCTTTGCAAATCCGTCATTGTCGGTAACGACTTTTGTATTCTTATTGTTGAACTTGAATGTTATGGTCTTGTTCGCCACGGGTGTTGAATTTGAATCTGTCAGCTGGACAGTGAAATCCTTTCCCTTAACAATATTAGTATCTTCGCTTTTGACTGATGTCTTGACTTTGGTCAGATTATCTTCATTTCCCAATTTTGATGATTCATCAGGGAGTTCTTCATTAACATCTTCTACAACAGACTCCTGTGAATCGTAATTTTGAGATACTGCAATATCGGTTTCATTGACTGCACTGACGGAACCTATCATGAAAATTAATGTCACTGCAATTAATAAAATCAATATTTTATTTTTCATCGAAATATTTTCACCTCTCATTGAATGGTTTATCAAAAAACATATATAAATCTTTTTACTTTAAAAATAGCTTTAAAATAGCTTAAATTGATGAAAATAGCTTGAAAACATATAGAAAAAACTATGAAAATAACAAAAATAGTGAAATATGCTACAATAACCTTAAAATGTTTAGATTAAAATGTGATTTTTTAAGAGTTTAACTAATAAATTAAAAATTAATCTGAAAAAAAATAAGAAGTATTTAACTGATTGGAGTTATCCATCAGTTAAATTGAATGTTAATGTTCCGGTACCATCGGAATTGACCTTCAGCTGTTCGCATTGCGGGGAAAGACCGCTTAAAAGAGAAGTTCCGTCTTCCGCTGACATATGCTCCGGCAGGTAGTTTGAAATGTATATAGGATACACTGTGCAGGTACCTGTGTTTTCAACCAGGTCAAGCTTTACAAAGTATGCTGTATGTGTCGCCTCGTTTGACTGGTCAAATATGAAGTTTCCCAAACTGTAGAATATCGGCTTGCCCTTATACATCTCAATTCCCTCGGTAACGTGAGGATGTGATCCTATGACAATGTCCGCACCGTAGTCAATCAGCTCATGGGACATCTTGACCTGATTTTCGTTTGGTGAATTGGAATATTCGTTTCCGTAATGCATGTATGCGATGATGCAGTCTGAATCGTTGTTTTCCGCAATCTGCTTTTGGGCATCCGCTGAGTCATATGCTGAATATCCCGGATTTGAACCGTTGGCATACGGCATCACTTCCTGTGAGTATTCGGCGAAGTTTTCGGAATCCATATAGTTGAGGATTGTGATCTTTCTTCCGTTTACCTCCTTGACGACAGCCTGATGGGCCTCATCTTCAGTGTTTCCCGCACCCATCGGTGTTATTCCGGCATCCTTGAGGTATTTTATGGTATCCTCCATTCCGGTCTGGCCATAGTCAAATGCGTGGTTGTTTGCAAGTGCCGCAACGGTATTGTTGTTTGCCTTTGCAAGGGGAACATAGCTCGGGTCACATTTCAGCGGAACGTCACCCTTGAGGGCGTTGTCAGTATCTGTCGCAGCATTTTCAAAGTTGATTAAAAGCAAATCAACGGCAGATGTAACATTGCTTACGCCCCTGAACGGTGAGGAGTCCATGCTCAGGACCCCCGGCATGTTACGTGCAAACATCACGTCTCCTGTAACGGCTACGGACACGCTTTCCTTAGGTCCAGCGTTTACAACCGAACTTGACGGATTGAAGAATGTTGCCCAGGCGGCAACTATCACAAGGACAACAAGCACAATCAAAAGAATGTTTCTAAGCTTCATTTTCAACAATTGCCTCGTCGTCTTCTGAAAAGAGCTGATTCAGCATCCATTCGGAGTCGTATTCCATGATGTCATCGTATCCCTGACCAACACCTAAAAACATGATAGGCTTCTGGATTACATAACCGATTGAAAGTGAAGCACCACCCTTACTGTCCGCATCGGCCTTGGTGAGAATTACACCGTCGATGTCAATTGCCTCATTGAACTTACGTGCCTGTTCGGTTGCGTCGTTACCGGTTATTGCATCACCGACGAAAATGACCAAATCAGGTTTGGATACACGCTTGATTTTTTTCATCTCGTCCATAAGGTTTGTGTTGGTCTGCATCCTTCCTGCAGTATCGATTAAAACAAGTTCCTTGCCCTGGGCCTTTGCGTGTTCAACCGCATCGAATGCAACAGCGGCAGGATCTGAACCCTTCTGGTGCTTGATGATTTTAACCCCCACATTGTCTGCGTGGTGGGTGACCTGCTCGATTGCCCCTGCACGGAATGTGTCTGAAGCCGCAATTACAGGAGTGTAACCTTTTTTGAGATAGTAGTTGGCGAGTTTTCCGATTGTTGTGGTCTTACCGGTACCATTGATACCCACAAACATCACAACCAATGGCTCTCCCTGTGCCTTCTTTTCCTCAAGCATTTCGGTCATTGACTTGCCTTCAATGCTTATGATATCTGAAACCGCATCCCTTAAAGCATAGAATGTGTATTCGGTGATGTCATTGCTTCTTTTGATTTTCTTACCGACAAGGTTTTCCTTGACGCTTTCAACGACCTCGGTTGCAACCTCCATTGCAACGTCCCCCTGGAGAAGTTCCATTTCAAGTTCAAAGAGAATGTCTTCAACGTGCTTTTCCTGAATGGTCTTTTCCCTTACAAATGAGAATATTCCACCTTTGGCCTCACCGTCAGCGGAAACGTCCTTTTCATCCTTGTCCTTGTTCCTGCTCCAGAAATGAGATTTTTCCTCTTTTTCTTCGGCTTCATCTTCTTGCCCATCATCGGATGATTCATCCTTGTTCCTGCTCCAGAAATGGGACTTTTCCTCCTCTTTAGGTTCATCATCTTCCTCTTCGGATGACTCTTCCTTGTTCCTGCTCCAGAAACGGGATTTCTTCTCCTCCTTAGGTTCGTCTTCCTCTTCGATTTCTTCTAAAACCTCTTCAGCCTCATCCTCTTCAGGGGTTTCATCCTTGCTTCTGCTCCAGAAACGGGATTTCTTCTCCTCCTTAGGCTCTTCAGCAGGTCCCTCTAAAACCTCTTCGCTTTCTTCAACTTCTTCAGCTTCCGGAAGTAAATTTTCATCCTCTTCCTCTTCAGTCTCCTCTTCCTTTTTCTTACCGAATGAGAAAAATGAAAATCTTGAACCAGATTCCTCCTGAAGGTTGTCTTCTGCTTCTGCTTCTTCTATAAGTTCTTCTTCCAGTTTTTCACTGGTACGTGAGAATTTCTTTTTTAACGATTCAAACAAAATTAATCCCAACCTAAACTGTTAGTTAAAAATCTATATTAATTATAGTTATGTCAGTTATATTATTTAAAAAATAGTCAAAAAACAGACCCGACACACTTATCATATTTTCAGCGAGCTAAAATAAATATTGTTTAAAACTTCTAAAAATACAAATAAAAATCAATAATGCTTTTAAATAAAACATATCTTTATATATGGTCTTTTTAAAATTATTATTTGCTCATGAGTAGTTTATATAAGATTTCTGGAAATCTCTAAAAAATAAAAAAAAGGAGATAGAATCCTATGAAACTAAGTCAAACCTATCATCTCAATGACAAAACTTTGAAATACATGTCCTTTGCACAGTCAAAGCGCCAGCACCAGTACCTGAATCTGCCTGGAGAGTATGATGTCAGACTGCCCCAGGAAATGGTTTTTACAGACATGACTTCAGCCTGTGGAGACGAAATCTACTACAATATTAAACTACCACGGCTTGTAGAAGCCGTGGATTTTTTTAGAAATAACTCTAAAAAGTCCACTAGTTTAATAGACTCGGGTCTTTATTGACCTACGTTACCCAAGAATATTATAGGTACCAGGGGATGTTTAATCCCAGTCCCCTTGCTCTACGGTAATTGGTTAAACATGGTTCTGAGATGGTAGGAACAGTGCCAATTTACATTAAACCTTGGGATAACATTGTCGAGGGATAAAAATATAAACTTAGGAATAGGAGGTAAACATTTATGTTTGTTTACGTACTAAACATGCATGGTGAACCGTTAATGCCATGCCGACCAAGAAAAGCAAGAATATTATTGAAAGATAAGAAAGCAAAAGTTGTGAATCGTACACCATTTACCATACAATTACTGCATCGATCTTCAGATTATCGTCAACCGGTTAATCTAGGTGTTGATGCTGGAAGCAAATATATTGGATTGTCTGCAACAACCAGTAAAAAAGAATTATTCAAAGCCACTGTCGAATTAAGACAGGACATTAGTAAATTACTGGAAAGTAGAAGGAGTCAGCGCAGGAATCGCAGGAGCAAGTTACGTTATCGTCCAGCCCGGTTTAATAATCGTGGTAAAAAAGGAAAATTGGCTCCCAGTATTCAGCATAAAATTGAATGTCATTTAACTATGATTAAACGTGTTTGCAGTATACTTCCAGTGGACAACATTATTGTTGAGACTGCTGAATTTGACACATATAAACTAAAAAATCCTGAAATAAATGGTGTTGAGTATCAGCATGGAGATGCTGAAGGTTTCTATAACGTTAAATCCGCTGTTTTAAGCAGAGACAAATATACATGTCAAATATGTGGAAAAAAACATACAAAATTAGAAGTACACCACATCATTTTTAAAAGTCAAGGCGGTTCTAATCGTATGGACAATCTTGTAACATTATGCAGCGATTGTCACAGTAAAATCCATAAAAAACAATTAACCTTTAACAAAAAAGTAAAAACATTTAAACATGCAAGCCACATGAACATCATGAGAAAAAGAATACTGGAATCCCTCAAGAGAGAGTTTAATAATGTTTATGAAACATTTGGTTATTTAACGAAGTATCTTCGAGAGAATTTAGGTATTGTTAAGTCCCATTGCAATGATGCTTTTGTGATTAGTCATAATTTGGAAGCTGAACAATCAGATGTTGAATATTTATTTAAAAAAGTTAGAAGACACAACCGACAGATTCACAAAGCCAAACCCAGTAAAGGAGGACAAAGACGAAAAAACCAATCACCATACATCATCAATGGATTTAGAAGATACGACAAAGTAATGTATAAAAGTATAGAATGTTTTATTACAGGAAAACGTAGCAGCGGGTATTTTCAGCTGAAAAGTTTCAATGGAACTGTAATCAGCCAAGGAGTAAGTAGTAAGAAGTTAAAATTATTAGAACCTATAAAAGGTTGGTTAATAGATTGGAGGATAGCAATTCCATCCTCGACCTAAAGAGGTCGAGGTATCCTTGCCAAAATAAGATGAAGATTTGCTCATAGACCTTGAGGAGGAAAGCGAATATATTAGCCCTAAAACTCTTGAAAAGTTTTCAAAATACGCAATATTTCTTTGTTACTGGTATCTCAAAAGGAAACTATACCTAGCAGTAATCTGTCACAAAAATCCTAAAAAAGAAAGTGAATGCTTTGAATATGCACCTTCACTCTACATCAAAGTCCATTATATCTACTTTGAAGAGGACTCCCTGTGGGAAAAATATGAAAACATTATTAATAAGGTTGAACATAATGAAACATTAACAGACACCGAAGCATTGGACATTGCATTCACCAGCAAATTCATATCAAAAAAAGATGCTCCGGAAGTTATTGAAAAACTGTGTGAAGCTTTTAGAGATGCCCAAATTGAAGACAAAGGTTTAAGGCTTGATGTAAAAGTCATTTTAGGTGGAATGATTTTAAAACATGTGCAAAATCAAAGCAAACAGAAAAGATTAATGGAGGTAATTGGAATGAGAGAGATTAAAAATGAATTGGATGAACTTCTGTATGAAGAATACGGAGACAAACTCGACGCAAAAGACAAAGAAATCAACAACCTCAAAAAATCCAACGAAAAATACAAAAGATCAAACCAAGAATACAAAAAATCCAACGAAAAATACAAAA
>AUXO012487966.1_pt1 | contig 15561 bp, 37 predicted proteins | sample 768731 | NCBI WGS metagenome assembly AUXO01 (sample SAMN02715735, study PRJNA202380) | gut metagenome | biome: sheep rumen | host: Ovis aries | place: New Zealand: Palmerston North
TATACACCGCCTGTCACACAGGTCAACGGACAGACAGGGAATGTCACCATCAATGTGCCTACTAGAGTCGGTCAGCTGATAAATGATGTCGGTTACCTTGCAAGTGTGCCGAGCGAATATGTCACGGATACCGAACTACAGACGGCAATCAGCGGAAAAGCAAACACGGCAGATTTGGCATCTGTTGCAACAAGCGGATCATACAACGATCTTACAAACAAACCGACAATTCCTGTCCTTCCATCCAACATCGTCAACACCATCAATGGACAGACAGGAACAGTAGTCATCTCCACAGCCACCACAAGTGCGGACGGCTTAATGTCCTCTCAAGACAAGACCAAACTTGAAGCGGTCTATGCCGATTATTCATCCGCTTTATCAGCGTTAGGAGTGTAATATGCCGACACCATTAACAGATGCTATTCAAGCATTAACTCGTTATGCGAACGAAACCACAGGAGCGAGTGACACCACATTGAGCGATGCGGTTGCTACATTGGTTGAGGGGTATGGACAAGGCGGTGGGGGTGGCGGAAGCCTTTTTAGTGGCTCTTTTACACCAAGCGAAAACACAAGCACGGTGACTATTTCCGTTGGAAGCCCATACAACAATGTTCTTGTTTTCTCTCATTCCCCTGTCACAGGTCATGATACCAAAGCTACTTCATTGCTGTATTTTCACAATGTCAGTTTCAGTGCGAGCGATACGAAATTACTCATATGTGTCACAACCAACAATGGTGGAACATCACAATCTACGTTTCGGACAAACTTTACAGGTACTGAACAATCCGGCGGATTGTATTTTATATACAACAACTGCCGTACAGACTTTTACGCTGATTACACCATTAAATTCAAAGGTAGCTCAAGCGGTACAGCTTATGGGTATTTTGTAGGCGGTATTAAGTATTCATGGTTTGCGTGGAACGATGAAGGTGGTGGACTTCCTAGCGAATTTGTTCGTCTCAACTACATTCAAAGTACAGGGACACAATATATCGACACGGGATTGTATACAAAAGCGAATCAAGCATATTACATTGATGCTCGCCGTATATCTACTAATACAACGAACTTCATGGGCAACAATGTGAGCGGATGTGCGATGTTCTTACAAAACGGAAGCGGAGGATCAGACTTGTATGCTCAATTCGGTTCAGCCAATTATGTAAGGGTGGACACAGGAGATAAAGACACAGCAAGGCAAATCAAGATAGATATTAATGGTTATTACAAATTGAATGTCGCTACCAAAGAATACGATTTACTTGCCTCGTTTGCTTCTTCATCAGTAACCGAAAACGAGAATGTTCATAATATTCTGTTTGGCAGAAAAACGAGTGGCAACCCCCAGTTAGGCAGTCTAATGATATTCCATTTTTGGTGTGAAGAGGATGGAGTCAAGGTTCGTGATATGTATCCGGCAATGCGTTTATCCGACAACGAATTAGGGATGTATGACACAGTAAACGATGTCTTTTACACAAACGATGGAACAGGTAGCTTCTTGGGTGGCACTACAATTTAATAAAGGAGAATAAAAATGTATTACTTCATCATCGAATTACAGACTCGTCCTGATGGAATCGTCAATTCCACCATCACAGCACGTTCCTCTCTCGCCACAGGTTTAGCCCTTTGGTATAACAGGGCTTCACAGGCGGTCACCACAACCGATTTCACCAATGTTTCCCTTACGTTGATGGATCAGTATGGGAACATCGTGAAGAACGAATTGTTTGAGACACAGTATGAAGCTGAATAACAAAGTTTATGATGTGCTGAAAGTCCTCTGCCCGGTCTGCGGTGCTATCAGCGCATTGTATGTAGCGTTAGCAGATGTGTGGGGTCTGCCTTATGCCACCGAGATAAGCGGCACATTCGGTGCGCTTATTGCCTTTATGGGAACGCTGATGCAGATCAGTTCTAAAGCGTATTGGGAAGAGAACTCTGTAGGGAGTGACATTCCTTCACTTGACGAGGATAGCAAAGGATGATGTATCTTGAACGCTTGTCCTCAAGCGGTATGCAAGGAAACCCATATTGGTACAGTTTAGCGTATAATTGGTTCGCCAAAGACGATCTGTGGCTACCAAATTGCGTTGCCTATTGTTGTGGTAGATCAAGTGAAATCGCCGGACGGAACGTAAAGAACGAAATCTCACGGCACAACGCACAGAATTGGTACACCGAAATTAAGTGGCAGAAATCCTCTATCCCTAGAGTTGGCGCAATAGCCGTATGGGGTGGCGGTAAGTATGGACACGTTGGTATCGTAGAGAGAATTAATCAAGACGGAACTATCCTCTTATCGCAGAGCAATTACACAAGAGCATCCAAAGCTTCAATGATTGCGAACTACTTTGTCCTTGGAACTTACAAGTGCGAGGTAGGCAAAGTAACCAAAGGAATTGGGTGGACATTTTTAGGGTATTTAATCAATCCATACGTTAACGATATTCGTGTTAAACGTGACACATCCAAACATCAAATTGAGGTCTTTGAGGAAAGAGTTAGGGCGAGGAAAAGTCCTAACGGCGAAATCTACAAAGGTCTTTTTATTCCGCTCGGTATCTACAACGCATTAGAGGAAAGCGGAGATTGGGTGCGTGTTGATTCTAATGTGTGGTTCTCAAAAGGAACGTGGACTAAAGAGTATCCTGTCGAGGGTTTAATCAAGGTAGAGCGTGGCACTTACGAATATCAATGGAGTTTGGACGGAAACCGATACGGAGATAAGTATGACATTACCATTGAACAGGGTTTCGGTGATGAAAAACTGAAAGCTGACGGATGGGAAGAAGTCCTTGCGGTAAATGGTTCACTCTTCTACACGTATGACGGAAAGCATTATGCGTTAGGTGTCGAAAAATCAAGAGGTGTAAACAACCAAGAGTTAGAGATGTCCTGTGTCACTGACAACTTTGGGGTCATGGCGATAGGAATGGACTACTACGGCAATTTGGACTTCGACACCACCGAGAACATCTGCAAGAACCTTGATAAATACTATGGTGCGGTCACTGGCGAGTTTGGCATCATGCGGAACGGCGAAAAGTGCGAGTGGGGCAAGGATATTTATAAAGCACAATATGATGCGATCTCCGGCAGAACCATTATAGGAACGGACAAGGACGGAAATTACCTTTCGTATTCCGTTAAGGGTGAAACCGGGAAGAGCGGTCTAAAAGGGAATGAATTATTTGATCTGTGTAAAAAATTAGGTTTCCACAACGCTATTTGTTTTGATGGCGGTGGTTCTGTATTCCGCAGACACATGGGCAAGTATGACATTTCCACTACTCGCAAAGTTAAAAACTGTGTTCTTCTGTATCGTAGGGACATCAGCAAAAAGTTAGATGAACTCATTCGGCAGAGGGACGAACTTAACAGACAGATTGAGGAATTAAAGAAGAAATTATGAAAGAAGAGTTGATACTAGCAATAGTGCCATCCGTACTATTGGCGATTGTGTCTTTCTGTCTAGGCAGATTGGGCAAGATCGCAGACAAAAAGGATGCTGATAAGGAAAAGGCGGTAGAAGATACAGTAGCCATCAAGGACGGAGTATGTGCGTTATTGAGGGTTCAACTTATCGAATACCATGACAGATACATTGCTGACGGAAAGATACCGCATTATGCGTTTGATAATTACTCAAATATGTATGATGCGTACCACAGATTGGGCGGCAACGGAACAGTAACGGCTATGTTTGAAAGATTAAAGAGGTTGGAACAGTATTAATGGAAACGATTTTATCTTCATTAAACGCTTTGGTTGAGAAACTAGGCGGTGATACTTCTGACAATAAGTTGATTGTTGATGCGCTGAATGACATTTCTGAAAAGTTTGGTGGCGATGCCGATAACAAAATGATTGTCGATGCGCTGAACAACATTGTTGAGAATTATAGTGGCGGTGGCGATTATACAACTGAATTGCAGAATGTTACATTTGTGAATAATTCATCTGTTATTGTTGGTTTTTCTTATACACAGATAACAAATACAGGACTTATTAAAAGTGCGAGTTCGCAACTTGCTTACGGTCGGAGAACAACTATTGCAATGCCCAGCGCATATTATTCCACAGGCGATTACTTTGGTTATCTGTGTATTCCTGTTCGTTCTAAAAACGGAAAAATTAAATTATCGGCATCGACTGTGTATGGAACGCTCAATGGTAGTTATGATGTTACAAGTTCTGCCGGTACTTGGACTTGGTATAACTATGTTGCAACAGATCACATGACCAAAGATATAACGATTACATTTGAAGATGAATAGGAGCAAATATGGCTGACACAATTTTATCTGCACTTAATGAATTAGTAGAAAAACAGGGTGGCGAAACCAAAGACAACAAACTGATCGTTGATGCCATTAAGGATTTAGTAGAAACTTCCGGGGGTTCTAGCGGTGGAACTATCATTGACGGAACTGTAAGCGGAACGCTTTTCACAATCTTAAAGCCGTTCGCAGAAATTCATGATGAATTTGAAAATGGTGGGTTAATTTATGTGAATTTCCCTACATACACAGACGGGTTAGGAAACACAGTCAGTAGCAACAAAAGATGTTTGGTAATCGGCACAAAGATGACCATGACGAGTTGCTATGTATATGTGGCTATGTCTATGGCAGATGCGATTGTTCCAATCACTTTTTTTGCCGAAACATACAACGTTAATCCGACGTATGACGACGATTAAAGGTTATTCAGCCGAGGGTTTTCATTTCATCTGTCCTCCTTTCTTGTCTATATGTTTCGTTTACCTCGGCTTTATAACAGGGCGGTCTTTATGACCGCCTTTTTTTATTGGTTTTTGTACACGTTTAGTACACAGGGGTAAAAGAAAATCCGCTATTTAAGCGGATATTTTGCATACTGGTGCCGCCACCGTGAAGTGATTGATATGTTTTTTTACAATCATTAGTAGTGGAATTTCAGCATAAAATCGTCATTTTTGTTATGTATCGTTTTGGTGTTTTTTGAAATTTGTACACAAAACTGTACACGTTTAACTCGTTTAAAGACGGAGTTAAAATCGAGTTAAAACCGAGTTAAATTAATAGATTTTGCTCATGCCTTTAATTAGATCCTCTTCACTGTCCTTTAAGACATGGGAGTATTGGTTCAGCGTAGTGGTAACGTTCTTGTGTCCTACATATTTTGACACTGTAACGATATTCATGCCGTTTAGTATAGCGTTAGAGATAAAGGAATGTCTTAAGTCATGTATTCTAATTCGTTGAATTTTGGCGGCTTTACAAGCTGATTTGAAGTGTCTGTCTATTGAAGTAGGACATAAAGGTTCTTCGCCACCGAACACATAATCACCCGGAAGTTTCATTAAAGGCTCTAATTCCTTTAGAGTATATTCATCTAAAAGTATAGAACGCTTTGATTGTGCGTTTTTAAGGCGATTGTTGGGCGAAAACGAACGGCGAATAGATTTATTCAAGTTTGCTCTTCCGTTTGATATATCGGCTTTATTTAAGGCGATAGCTTCACCTCGTCTGCAACCAGTGTGATACAGGAAGATGAAGAATTTTCTATAAATAGGGTTAGGACAATTATCAATTAGTCTTTGGAACTCTTGTGGAGAGATAATATTCATATCGTGAACATCGTCACTGGTCTTTGGAAATCGTTTGAGGGATTTAGCAAAGTCATTGAGATCGTAATTCGTGTAGCCGTATTTAGATAAACTCTTAACGATAGTGATAAGGCGGTTTTTAGTGGTTTTGCTCAATGAAAGGTCAAGAACGTAATTCTTCCAAGCATTTATTGTTTTCACCGAAATTTCGGCTATTTCCTTATCCATAAGAGGGGTGCAGTACATCTCATACAATCTTCTCTTTGTGTGTATCGTGTCCTCGTTGGCATATCCCTTTTGGCTATTCAAATAATCTTCCATCAGCGTTCTAAAGGTATGGTTTACATTGCCTACAGACAATTCAAAATCTCTAGCTTCACGCTTTGTTGTGAAACCTCGTTTGCCTTTATGTTTGACTTCACCAGTGAGGGGATTGGTTTCTCGCCACCGCACTGTAAAAGTGCCGTTTTTTTCTTTGATTATGCTCACATTTCCCTCCATATCTGTGATAAGACTTCACGGAAATCAATGCCATAGAAGTCGCATAGTTTTTTTAAGTTGTAGAGAGAAATCGTAGACTTTCCGCTTTCATAATCGGCAATACTCGCTCTGTTCTTCAGACCTAAATGGTCACTTGCCTGTTGCATCGTTTTGCCGTTCTTCAAACGCAATTCTTTGAGAATAGATCCCATAAGCTTATCTAACTCTTTGTCTGTCATTGTTGTACCCTCCGCAAATATTTTAACATTTTTTTCAGTTGGTTGTTGACAAACTGACTAGGAGTGATACAATGGTGTCAAGTTAGTTGAGAACCAACAAAGGAGAACCAAAAAGAACATGAAGTTAAGCGAAATGAATACACATCAGAAAGTAGCGGCTTTGCTTGTCAAAGAGGCTATGAGTGATTGGATCGGCGGTTTAGAAAATGCATTACAGGATTATGCACCGGGAACGGAAGAATACGAAAACGCTAAATCAACTTTAGAGTTAGGGCATGACTGGTGGGTTCAAGCGATCTATAGCGAAGTCATGGCGAACTCAAACAATTCATACTTCAAACATTTAAGATTTGCCGGAGAGAAGTTTATCAAAGAATTAATTGATAAGCGATTAACCAAATGGGGGTATTAAACCCCCTCACTGTAATGTAGCCATAGCACGTTGACCAGCCGTGTTGAGAAATACAGAGGAGGTGAGCAACATCAAAATCAAAGAGATCAGAACTGATGTCTTGAAAAAGACACAACAGGAAATGGCTGACAGTTTAGGTATCACGAAATCTGCTTATTGCCGGAAAGAGAGCGGTGGCAGAGCGTGGAAATGGAAAGAAGTTAACTTGATCTGTAAACTTGCCGACATTGACCCAAGACTTATTGAGGGATAAATTTTTTTACCCAATAAGTTGGTAGAAAACCAACATTAATCGCACGAATGTATCCCTAGTGCGTTAATGTGGCAGACCATCCTTTCCTTAATGTTGTACCCATATTTACTGGTCTGCCTTATAAGTCAGAAATCGGTGCGTAGAGTAACGGACGGAGCGATCTACTCAATCGTGAAATCAAAATGGATAACTGAAACCTGTGTCCTAGGGATGGTTGAGGTGTCCGTGCAGATGAATTATCGTGCCTTGTCATCTGCCTTAAAGGGGTAGGAAATATAAAACCTCAAATTTAGAAAGGAGTTTGCGGCAGGCGTTTCCAACTATTTCAATACTTTTCCATGCATCAAACCGCCTACCCCTTTACGAAAGGAGAACATGAAAACCAAAGAGAGCATTATTCAACAGACTTATTTGTCGATAAATGACATTCGCAAATTATTCGATATGCCGTTCCCAAGAGCAAAGGAATTATTCAGCGTTTGCAAGGCAAAGGAAACCGAGGAAGTTGGGTTATACAGACCATACGAAAACAAGGTCAAGTTGCAAACGATCTTGAGAGCAACAGGTATTCGATTATCAATCTTACAAGCACAAATAAAAAACGGCTGACGAATCAGCCGCTAACCAAAAAGAACATCTTAATTGTAACCAAGGAGAACTAAATATGCAAATCATCGACATCATTATCCGCTTATTTATCGCCGTTGTGTGCGTTTATTCCGCTTACCTGTTAGTGCCGGAAGTCAAGGAGTTAGCCAATGTTTGGCGAACTGAAGAATAGCGTTGAAGAACTGTTAGGCGAAATGAGAGCCTACCGGGAAGAGTTGGACGAACTCATTGGTGAATATGACGAGGGGTCTAACGCATACGAAGATAACTCAAAACGATGGGAATACATAAACGATGCCATCGAAACAACAGAGAGATTGCTAGACACATTAGATGAAGCAGAAAGGAGCGTTTGATGTTTAGAGAAGTCCGTAAGTATTACGTTCTTGACAAAATCATGGAGAAGAAAGAGGTTTATGCGATCTGCCGAAATGGCGAAGAGGTCGAAGTAAAGCTGGCGAAAGACATTCCGTTAGGTGAATACGCCGATGTAGATAAGCACTTCTATGTCGAATGGGTCGAGGGAGAAGAAGATGAGTGAGTTAAATATCTATCAGCGTTTGTCCAAGATTACCAGTGAGTTGGGAACTGTAAACAAGAACCTTAACGTAAGCACTGGAAAGTCCTCATATAAGGCGGTATCAGAGAGAGATATAAAGGATGCCGTAAAGCCGTTAGAAGAGAAATACGGCGTGTTAAGCTACCCCATTGATAAGGAAATCATCGAAAGCGATCTAGTCGAAGATGCCACAGGGCGTAGGTACAGATATATGCGGTTAAGAGTGGTCATGAGGTTCGTGAACATCGACAAGCCGGAGGAATACGTGGATGTCATCGGCTACGGAGATGGGTTGGACAGTGGCGATAAAGCACCCGGAAAGGCAGACACCTATGCTTACAAGTATTGTCTTATGTCTTGCTACAAGATTTCGACAGGTGACGATCCCGACCAAAACGCAAGTGACGAGAGTGGTTATAAAAACGTTCCTCGCAAAGCCAGTGAGAACCAAGTCAATTTTATCCGTAGCAAATGCGGTGAGGGGTTGCTAAACCGATACTTCTACAAATACGGAGTGTCCAAGATTGAGGATCTATCCGTATCACAAGCAAGTGAAATCATTGGAGAACTGAAACGTGGTTGAGTTTCTTGAAGATACGCATACCTACCTTGTCGATAACGAAATAGTGCCGAGCGTAACACAGGTGGTGTCTTGGATTATGAAAGATGATTTCTCCAAGATACCGCCATCGGTACTTGAAAAGAAAGCCGAACACGGAACTCTTGTTCACGAATACATTCAAGCCATTGAGAACGGAATGACATACAAGGAACTGTGTTTAGCGAAAATAGACCCCAACGTAAAGGCGGCGGTCAACGAATACAGAGCGTTAAAGAAAAAATCTCCGTTCACTGTTAAGAGCATGGAGCAGATCGTGTTCAACTCAAAATGTGCCGGAAGATATGACATCCTCACTACAGACAACGAGTTAATCGACATTAAGACAACCTATCGGCTGAACGAAGAACACCTAAAGTGGCAACTCGGACTATATTACTACCTCATGAATATTGAGAAGAAATACGGCTTTGTCATGTGGCTACCCAAACAAACAGACGGATGCTTTAAAGCCATAGAAGTTAAATCTAACAAGGAGTGTGAAGAAGTAATTGAAGCGTTTCTCAATTCTCACGAATGACATGGAGCATTGCTATATCTGCGGTGCTACCCCGGTTCATATACACGAAGTCTTTTACGGAAGTGCCAACAGGAAGAAGTCTATCGAATATGGGTGTTGCGTTCCGTTGTGTCCAAGACACCACAACATGAGCAAAGACGGAGTGCATTTCGATCACGAACTGGATTGGAAACTGAAACAGGAGTGCCAAAAGAGGTTTGAGGAATTGCACGGATACATCAAATTTACGGAAGTTTTTAGGAGGAATTATCTTGATTGACGAGAAGATAAGGATCGCTTGTCACCGAATAGAGGAACTATGGCACGAAACCGAGGGGAAATGCTATGTCAGTTTCAGTGGTGGAAAAGACAGTACAGTGATACTCGCACTGGTAAAGATGTGTCAAGACATTTACACAGTAGGCGATATTCCGGCGGTGTTCTCAAACACAGGAATTGAAATGGATATAACTGTCGAATTCGTGAAGTGGGTAAAGGAGAATTATTATCAGAACGTAATTATTATTCGCCCGGAGAAATCATTTGCATGGGTTCTTGAGAACAAGGGGAAACCAATGCTATCGAAACTTAAAAGTGAGTACATTGGTCGGTGGCACACAGGCAATCGTTCACAGTGTGTAATGCAGAATTTAGTATACGGCAAAACCAATTCCGGCAAACCAACTTGGAAATTGAAACTTGCAGATAAAGATATGCACCTGTTACATGAGGATTTTCCAATATTGGTTTCAAAAAGTTGTTGCTCATATCTAAAGAAGAAACCATTTAAGGAGTTTGCAAAATCAGCTGGAATGAATGGTCAAATTACAGGAATACGTGAAAACGAGGGCGGTGCTAGAGAACTAAACGCTGAAAGGCGAAAGCAAAACCCAAACAATCGACTTTGTACAACTGTTGACAAGAAAGGTTTTATAACCAAGACACCGATCATTGATTGGACAGATGCTGATGTTGATGAGTTTATCGAAACTTATCACGTTCCGTTGTCTAAAGCCTATACGGAGTTTGGATTTAAACGTACTGGATGTATGGCTTGTCCGTATTCGTTTAAATGGTTAGCGGAAAACCTTGAGTATCTTTACAATCATGAACCAAATAAGTATAAAGCATCAATGTTTTGGCTCAAAGATGTCTACATAGCACAGAACGTTAAATTACCATTTGACCCCATTTATGAGAGAGAAAGAGAGGAAAAGTGGGCAACGGAGTATGAACCGATGCGACAGGAAATGTTGCGGAAATACCGCCCAAACTCTCGTTTAATCAAGAACTCGACAGATACAAAACTGTTTTATTAGGAGGAATATGACACATTGTCAGTTAATCGTTAAATACTTACTGGAACACGATTTCATCACAACGTTGGATGCGATCGACAAACTACCGAAGAGATGCACACGTTTATCAGCGAGGGTTCACGATCTCAAAGATGAGGGCATTGAATTAGATCGTGTTCGTCAGCATAACAAGGACACATGGTGGGTTGAATATCATTTACCGAGAAACATGAGAGAGAGGGCAAAGGAATGGCTGAAAAACGGATGTTTGCCAAAACAATCATAGACAGTGATGCTTTCCTTGAAATGCCAGTCACTTCTCAATTACTCTACTTTCACCTTTCCATGAGAGCAGATGATGACGGATTTATAAACAAACCTAAAGCGATTATGAAGATGATCGGTGCGAATACGGATGATATCAAAATCCTGTTTGCAAAGAAGTTTGTCATTCCGTTCGACAGTGGTGTAGTGGTGATCAAACACTGGAGAATAAACAATTATATTCGCAATGATACACATCACGATACAACCTATACGGATGAAATGGCGATGTTGGAACTGGATGCAAACAACGCTTACACACTTAAATCTGAAACCCCGTTACAAATCCGTAACGAACCCGTAACGCAGATTAGTATAGATAAGAATAGTTTAGATAAGGATAGGTTAGATAAATGTATATATTCACTTCCGCTTAAAAACGGAACTGAATACGAAGTAACCGAAACCTACGTTAACGAACTTAAAAGTGCTTATCCAAACAAGGATTTAGACAACGAGTTTAACCGAATGAGAGCGTGGCTTATATCAAATCCCTCAAAGCGGAAAACCAGTAGGGGTATCAAGAGATTTATAAACGGATGGTTGTCGAGAGAAACCAAGGCAACGAAAGTAAGTGACTACGAAGAGGTACTTCCAAGCTGGATGACCGAGGAGTGGCAAGAAGATTGGGAAAAGAAGTTAGGCTAAAGCCATGCCCATTCTGCGGCAGAGAAGTAACGATAGACAGTTTAAAGGTATTTCATGGGGTCGTTTGCAAAATGACGATCAGATGCAAATGCGGCGTTGAGTTTGAATTGTGCGGAGAACCGCCGGGCGTATTTGAAACCGAACACGCATACAAGGTCGAAAAACTAGGCAAGGATGCACTGGAGATATGGAATGAGAGGGTATAAGGAATTAACGTTAACTGAAATCATTTCTCGCAACGAAAAAATACCAGTTGAAAAGGTAGATGAGTGGGTAGAGAAATGCTTAAGGTGGGCGGCGGAAAGGGGGATTATCAAATATGACAGATGCTCTGTACGCCGATGAGATGGATCTGTTCTCATTAACAACGCCGAAATTCATAAAGGAGAACCAAAATGAACATACTGAAAATATTTAATCCAAAGAGTAAACACCCGGTTGTGTTTGAAGTTGATACCGATAAAGACATTCAGTTAATCAATTTTCTAAAAGCACAGAACCGAAACGATTTCGTTCTAGGGAAGATTGATGGACAGGAATTTGAGTTACAGGATGCGGAAATTGAAGCTATCGGCTTACGAATGGTTGAGAGGAGATTAAACGAAATTGAGCGTAGAAGAAATGGCGAAACTTTGGAAAGACAAATATGACAAAGCCAAAGCAGAACGAGATGAAGCTGACCGCAAACTGAAACACGCAGAGAATATGCTGACTTATTGGCTGATAAGGATGGAACAGGATGGAAAAAGGTTGGATGAGGAAAAAGGAAGAAGATCAAGCTGAAGAACGTGAGAGAGCGTTTAAAGAACTGGAACACTGGGAAATGCGGTTGAGAAAAGCACGTACCGCCGAACAGAAGAAACGAGCCGAGGCAAGGATTGAATACTGGAAGAGGTTGATATGAGGGAATACATCATAACACTGACAGATAAAATGCTTGAAAAACTTGGCTTGTCCAAAGACAGAGCCGTAAAGCATGAACTCACACGTTGCCGGAACTGTCGCAATTATGCCGACCATCGTTGTATCTTAACGAACTTCCGTTGTCGAGATCGTGACTACTGTTCATGGGCAGAGGTAAAGGAATGACACAAGAAGATGCATTAAAAGCCTTTGAACAAATGTATGGTGAAATCGACAAAGAGAATTGGTTGTTTGTTGGTACGATCAATCCGCAAATGATAGAGTACGCAATCAAGGCATTACGCAAAGAGGTGGAAAGGGAAGAAGAATGACATACAAATCGCCCATTGAGATCATCAACGAGAAAGCCAATGAATATCTTGAAAATGGTGTAATGAAATCCGTATATAAGGCAGAGTTTATTGTCGATAAAGATGAACTTTACAAAGCGTTGCGATATGACAGAGGTCAGTATGAAAAAGGGTATGCTGATCGTGACCATGAAATAGTTAGGTGCAAGGATTGCAAGTTTTGGTACATGGATCTAGACGAGAAATGCATGGCAAGTAAGTCAACACCATGCACAGATGAAAACGACTTCTGTTCTTGGGCAGAACGGAGGGAAGAATGATCGTAACAACGACAACTAGAGTTTTCTTTCATTGGTACGAATATAAGGAGATTGTCAAGTTTGAAGAAGAGAACCCGGCATACAAGAAGATCGCTGAAGATACGATAGGAACAACGTATGAGTGTAGCACATATTGCGACATGGAGAGGAAAGAAGAATGGCACACACTGAATGGATAGTCAGCGTTGACGATGACGAAAAGGATTTTGACGAATGGTTTGTTGGGAACATCCGGGACGGCGAAAGGCTTATAAGGTGCAAAGATTGCAAGTATATGAACGAGTATGCTTATTGCACATTGTATTTTGCTTTCCATCACTTGACCGGGTCTATGGATTTTTGCTCTGATGCGGAAAGGAAAGAGGAATGAGATTAACAGAGGAAGAGAAGAAAATCTGTGAATATTTCAGCCAAAGATTTGTCGATGGGAAAGTCGGATGCTCACGTTGCCCACTTGTGATTGACACAAGATATTGCGTGTGTAAAGCGATCTGCACCGAGGAAGAGTGGGCGGAAAGGAAAGATGATGACATTAATTAACGCTGAAAAGCTGAAACAACATTATGCATGGTGGGAAGATGACCGGCAGAAACTGTTCGATGAGATCGTTGACCAACAGAAAGCCATTGATGCTATCCCGGTCGAGTGGCTAATAAAATGGGCGGCTGAACACACAGAGTACGGAACTATCACAGTAGAAAAAATTATTGAGGATTGGGAAAATGATAAAGCAAATCGAAAAGAACGAAATATTTGAAAACATCTTAAATGACCATGATGTCTATTGCATTGATTTAAACAACATCGAAATCAAATGGGCAAACGAAATGACCATTGACGGCATTAAAGAGAAGATCGCCAATGGGTACAGGTTCATCATTGATGAAAAAGAACGTGTGCAAGGTTTCACTGGTAAAGAAATCCGCAAAGTTAACGTAGAGAAGTTTTATGAGAAATTACATGACGAAAACATTACAAAAGCAGAATTGGCTAGATTGAGCGGAGTAAACCCAAACACAATATCCTTAATGGGAAAAGGCTCACGCCCTCGCAAAGATACGTTGGAGAAAGTCTGTAAGATTTTGAAATGCACGGCAGAGGATATTCTGAATGATTGATGAAATATGGATCGAAGAAATCCTTAAACTGTCAAACGAGGATATGCAACTATGTATCGCCGAAGAAGAAATGAGCGAATTAATCAAGGAAATCTGTAAGTACAAAAGAGATCCAAACAAAACAAAGCATTATGACTTTATAAAAGAAGAATTAGCGGATGTCATGATTATGTGCTTACAAGTCCAAAAGATATTTGAAATTCCGTCATCAGAACTGGCAAAAGAAATCATTTATAAAATCGAAAGAACTTTAGAGAGGTTAGAAAATGCTGAATAGTGGTACGTTAGTTGGAAGATTGGTAAAAAAACCGGAATTGAAGAAAACAAAAACAAATAAAAGTGTGTGTTCATTTGATCTAGCCGTGAACAAAGGAAAAGAAAAGGCAAAATTCTTCCGTTGCACAGTATGGGATAAAGGGGCAGAGTATATCTCACAGTACGGCGAAAAAGGCAATATTGTCGGCGTGACAGGAGAACTGGATTATAACGATTACACAGATAAGGACGGAAAGAAACAGAGAGAATACGAAGTCCTGTGTAACAGAGTGCAATTATTATCGGTGAACAAAAAGGAAGAAAAAAATGAAAGTTTCTTCAACCGAAACGATATGGATGTTTCGCAAGAATTTAAAATGCCGGAATGGGATGATATGCCGTGGAATCAAAAATAAATTATCCGTGGTACGGAACTTACGAAACAAAAGCAAAACACGTTGAAGCTGATATTACTGTTCTTAAAGCGTGGATCTCAAATAAAATAAGCACAAGAGAGGCGGCACGAAGAATCGCACATAACAACTACACAAGAGTTTTAACCGAGGATGCCTTTATAGAAGTGGTAGGGGAATTAGGCTGGAAAAAAGATGAAAGTTGAAAAAATCGAAGATTTGATTGAAGCGTATTCTGAATACCTTATAGCAACAGAAAAATGGCTGAAAGCAAAAAGTGGCAGATGCGATCAAGCCGTGAATGAAGCGATGGCGATTGCGAGGGAAAGACATGAAAGAAAACGTTCAAGCGTTCAAAAATGAATTGAGAAATTATAAGTATTACAAAAAAGAAAAAAATAAAATAAAAGAAAAAATAAATTTGGAATACTATAATCTTTCAAACCTCAAAGGCGTAAACCCAAACAAACAACCGGGTACAACGAACCAAGAATATCTTCACGAAAGACGGAATGAAGTTTATGAACGCATTTCTGAACTGAAAGAAAAAGAAAAAGAATACGCAATCAAAATCAAAGCCATCGAAAAAATTCTCAATAAGATCCCGGAAAAAAATCGAAAAATAATTGTCGAACTTTTTATCGAAAAAAAAGATGCGAACAAAATCTGCGAAAAAAACTTTGTTTCAAAATC
>AUXO016804684.1_pt1 | contig 15561 bp, 17 predicted proteins | sample 768731 | NCBI WGS metagenome assembly AUXO01 (sample SAMN02715735, study PRJNA202380) | gut metagenome | biome: sheep rumen | host: Ovis aries | place: New Zealand: Palmerston North
GATAAGTAAAAACCATCGATACTCTTTGATGTTGTTGTTTTGACTTCAATTAAGACTTTATTTCCGTCCTTATTGTACGCAAGGATATCATAACCTGCAGAATCATCAGTTAATGATTTGTGTTCAAGTTTATAATCAGTTCCTTCTAGCTGTGACATCAAATAATCCATAACAATCATTTCTCCAAGCAATCCAACTGTCTGTTTAGTCTTATTAAGCTTTTCATAATCAACTTTATAAGGCTTTAACTTTGTTGTTCTTGTAGTTTTCTTTTTAGTTGTTTTGTCTTCAACAACTAAAGTATAATTCTCAGGTTCAACTGAATTAACCACTTCGTTTTCTTCCTGCATCTCTTCAATACTTGCAGGTTCAATGTTTACGTTATCAGGTACAGTATATTCTCTATCTCCAGCAAGATAAAAGAATTCCTCTTCAGTGATCGTATTCATCCCATATTGATTCCAAAAATGTCCCCAAGAACCAGGTTTCTTTTTCTTAGAAGTCCACACCATGTTTTCTAACATTTCATCTCCCTGAACAATTGGAGTATCAAACTTAAATGGATTTGATACTGTTACACGTACATCTCCTATATCATTTGGAGAAGAAATATCTTCAATAATTCCACCACCATAAATATAGAATTTTCTCGTTTTAGATGATTTTCCAGGTCTACGATAAAGGAATACATCTCCTTCTTTAGGTTTATTATTATGATGGATGTTATAAGTATAAACCTGAAAATCTTGATCTCGATGAGCCTTTCCTCTATCTGCCATCTTTTCTTGATGAGAATCAAAAATGTGATACTGTCTTGTTGGATCTTTACTGATGAAATCTTTTACTATCATAAATAGCCTCCTTTGTTCATTCGGAACATTTCGTCCCGAGCTATTACAAATACATTCTATCACACTCATTTAAATTGTCAAGCTCAGAACATAATGTTCCGAGCAAAATTAAAAAGCTAACGATTATGTTAGCTTCTTTTATAGTAAAATTATTGTAGAGATCAAAATGAAATAATTTATTCTTCCTCTTGTCTATGTTTAGATACTATTTTTGCAGCATAAACTACTGAACTAATATCATCTTTATTTAACTTTAGAGATTCTCGGAACTTCTTATTATTCTTGAATGATTTAGTCAAAAGTTTAGTTTCGCTTTCGCTTAGTTCCACACTAAAGAGTAAGTTTGCTATCTCAATAATAGGATTTTTAAATTTACACATAATTGTATAGATTCCAGTGTTTACTTCCTTAATTGAAGAATATCTTTTGATACCTATACGATAATGTTCTTTTAAAGGAACAAAAAATCGAGCTGACATAAGCCAGCTCAAACATTCTATACTTTCTTAAGTTTTCCCTGCTTAGCTAAATCAATAAGCTTTGTATTCTGATTGGCAGTGCCTGTGTAATTTCTAAATCCATTCTTCACACCGACAGGCTTTCTGATCTTCCATGACCCATAAGGTGCTCCGATTGATTTGAACACTTCATCAATCTTTAGAGACTTACCTGTGTACTTTTTATAATATTCAGTCTTCTTTGTTGAATTAGAATTATATCCCTTAAGTCTTAAGAGGAACTCAAAGTCATTCTTTCTTGATGGCTTCCAGTCATGGATCCAAGATTCAGTGCCAGTCTGGTCACCTTTTTCATGATGACCTCTTGATGAAGAGAATTCCATAACCTTTGTATCAGACCACATCAAAACCACATGTCCACTTCCCTTCTGCTTTGCTAAAGGAGTGTCGCGTCTTCTTAACCAGATATCACCTTTCTGTGGCTTCTTGTCCTTATCAATTAATTCAAAACCAATCGCTAACAAGTACTTATAAATATTTGATGTGTTACATCCATATGGAATATCAAAGCCTGCATCATGAAGTGCTTTAGACACAGATGATGAACAGTCATAATCTGGGCCATTTCTATTTTTCTGTGAATACCCATGCTTTGGATCTGTTACGAGATCATACATAATAGAGCAAGCCTTATTTAAATCAGCCATTTACTTATCCCCCTCTTTGAGTTTTCTAATTTCATTCCATGCTGCATCTACATCCTTTTTTACAGTTACATAGTCAGCATTGGCAAAATCATCACTAGCATGAGATAGTGCTTCATTAATAAATGCTGGAATAGGAACTCCCATCTTAGCTATATTTTCAACGTTAGATACAATTTCCATAAAAATCACATATCCTGCAATTCCATAAACAATGTAATGAGGAAGTCCTAGCGCATACGTAAGAATTTCACCAATTGCTATACAGAAGAGTTCACCACACTTTTTAACGAGACCGTTTCTAAGTCTACATGACATGACCTGTTGTTCCTTCCATGCATTTAAGAAACCAGTCGTAATATCGATCATAATAAAAAGTATTGGAGCTAAGAAAACCCAATACTCTTTAGCAAATTTAAATTGTGTTAATGCTTGCATTTCTTTTATTCCTCAACTTCCGTAATTGTATATGTGATCTTCATAGTTTTATCTGCAGTCTTTGTTACAGGTGTTTGAAGATTATTAATAGTGTAAAGCAATAATGGATTAACAACATAATATGGAGTTCCATCTGACATCCATCCTGCAAATCGCTGAATTGATACATACTCAAAACTATTGTTAAGTTTAACTGGAATAGGTATATAACTCTGATTGCTGTAAGTATTTTGTCCATATACGCATTTCCCTGTTCTAAAATATTCTATTTGATCTGTCACAATCCCTTCCGCAGGAGAACCATATGGTGCTAAATCACAGATATATAATCCATCATCAAATGTAAAAAGTGGATAGAAGTTTCCATCATAGCTCCCAAAAGTATCATTAGTCATAGTACCACAATCAATAACATCAGCCGCATTTTCTAAGTTAACTCTATAAGTATTGCTTGTTTTCTGCGTATTATTTCTTACGTACATATAATTATTCGTGAAAGCCATTACTAATTTTGAATTTAGTATATCACCATTAATATCATGAGTTATAACCGTTGGATTATCAAAATCACTGATATCAATTTCATATATTTTATTATTCTTTGACAAAACACTCATACAGCACCAAAGCTTCATTGTTACAGGATTAAGTAGAACCTTTTCACATTTAGTAGCTAACTTAATATTTACAGTTTTTGTATTTGTAAACAAATTAAAAAACTTATTTATAATTTTTGTTTTCGTCACTGTTAAAATATTATTCTGATCAAACGAATAACGATAATGATATCCCTCATCTAGATCCACATATATGTTATTATTATCTTTTCCACCAATTCCATTGGCACTGATCAAGTTTATATATGGACTTGATGTACTGTAATAATTTTCAGGAATATTATCCCCGTTATTTTCATTATATCCATATCCGTTAAATCCTAAATAAGCATTGCCGAGACAAACACTAGAAATTCTTCCATTGGCTTGAGATGTTAAAAAATCATATGACAATGTAATTGTTTTGCTTTTAGCATCTGCCTTTGATAAAGAAGAATCAGGTATGCCGTTATATGTTTTATTAACTGGTGCGTAATTATTATTTACTACACTGGCGATTGTCTTATTTTTAAGTCTTGCACGTACATCATTCGTATCAATCGCATCTTTAAATAAAGCGATGCCACCAAAGAAGTTATTAAATTTTTTACTAATATTCTTTATATTAAAATTAGGTTCGTTTAAATTCAAAAGTGTCTCTAGTACATTAGTAAACATATTATCATCTTCAAACGTTTCAACTTCACCAGTATGAATATCAGTTAATTCTATTTTTGTGTGTCCTTTTAAAGTCATTAGAATAATCCTCCTAATTTCTATAAGTCAAAACAAAGCTTGTTAAAGTTGAGTAAGTTTCACTCAACTTAAATTTAAAATAAATCATTCTCGTTGAGGTCCATTGTTCCAAGTCTGAAACAGTTAGATCCTTCAACAGTCTTTCATCAGCCCAGTTCATATCATCATAAGACCAGGTTATTGTTACATCATCACTCGCCTCAAAAGTTATAGATTTTATTGACTTGATGGATTCATTCTCCATATTAGCAACACAAGTAATAAATTGAGGTAAAGGAGTCGCATTTACCTTTACAGCCAATGAAGCTTCACCATTATCCTGCCATTTGTAAATCTTTAAACCCTTTAAATCTTTGATGATTTCACTTGGAATGTATGAAACTCCAGAATTGAAGAATACATCTCCTGTTAAATGTGATGTTATTTCTATTAGTTGATTCTCTTCCACCGTATATGTTGTTCCACTTTCATCACCAAACAAGTATCTTACATTTGCATATAATGGTTCTATAAAACCAGTCGCTACTTCATAAGCAGTTCCATTTTCATTTTGGTGGATAAAAGTAAGTCTGCTTCCTGTAGTTAAAGTTCCCAATGATGTATTTGAGCCATTAGATAAAATAGTATTATCATTTGATACATTTGTTGAAGGAAAAGTTCTAATATTCAAATAAATATCACCCGTATCAAGAAGTACAACATCAAACTCCAGCACATTTTCTATGCTGGAAATGCTCGAGCTATAATGAGATACGCCTTTCCAATAAATACGATAATACTTATACGTTAATCCGTAACCAACTACACCTGTTTCATACCCAAGTGTATATAGAGCTTGATCTCTACGATTTATTCTTAATTGTTCACTGTTAGACCCAAATCCTATCCATCCGTTTCCATTGACATATATGTTTGAAGTAATGGAATCATTGAAGGTAAACCAATTGATACCATTAATAGTATCAGTTCCATCATCTTGGCGATTGTTTGAACGAGTAATTGTTAAACCCTCAAGTGTAGACAACATTTCATCCAGATTGCTATAATCAGCCATTTTTAGTTTCCTCCACACTTGTAATGGTATTAAATATATCCGTATCTATTTCTACCATATTCAACGATCCTGCATCAATTTCAACTGAACTACCTTTATATAAGTATTCACCATTAAGAGCATATTCATTATTGCTATTAATAATGACATATCTTGAATCGTATATTCCTCTGAATAATTCCATGGTATTAAGAGTAAATGTTCTAACTAGTTCACTTGTTCCAACATGATCATACATATCAGCGAAAGACACTCTACTTCTATTAATCTGTATAATCTGGTAATAGTCCATAAAAGAACCGCATGATGGATAATCTGGAAGTACAGTTGTTTGATCTTTAAAATGAGATAATGAAGCTCTTCTATTTTTATATGTGCTGATTCCATCAAACTTTTCGTCAATAGTAATAGTGCCATCCCATGCTTCAGCACCAAGAAGTCCTTGACCGAACACTGAAGCTTGTATTTGACCATCATCAATAACCGCTTCACCATTAGAAATATTCATAGAAACCATAAATGTATAAAGCGAACCTGCCTTGACGTTTGAAAAAGGATAATACAATGCTATGATATGCATTCCCTCATCAAATGTTTCTTGCGGCACATAAGTTTCAATTATTTCACCATTAAGTTTATAGGTTATAACAGCGATCGCTTTTTGCTTAATATTCTCATTCATAATATAACTTACTGGATCGCTCTCATCGTTCTGTAATGTAATCTCTTTGCTTTCCTCACACTCAGCACATGAGATATTTACTAATATCTGTGCAAGAAACTGAGCATATGTATCTGTATTAGAAGTAAATTCAATACTAATTATCGTTTCATCGGCATTTTTTACTTTATAAACTTGAGAATTAGTATATGAATAGAAAACAAATTCCTTTGTTTGAATCTGAGAAATCAAACCCGCAATATTCTTATCATTCTTACTTTTGCCCTCTGATAGCTTTGGATTCTTGCCAACACATTTGATAGTCTGCTTACCATTAATTTTTGTATTTATCGATGTAATTGCTGCTATATGTCCATCAGCTTGACCACCCGTCAGAGCAATAACGTCACCCAGATCATACGCAGGGTTACCAATAATTGTTGTATCAAATGGAACATAGTTGATAATAGAAATCTGATTTAAAATATTACTTAATATTAATTGTCTCGTTTCATCTATCCCGTACTGAAGCAGAGGATTAATACCAAGATTCATAGTTAGTCCATCATCAGGATCTAATGATGTATATTCTGCAATTTGAGTTATTTGATTTGTTGATGAGACGGCTGTATAACGTGTAATAAAATCTGAAACAGACGAGCTAAACCTTTTGTCCTGTGCTATTGTATCAACTGCAGTATCGCTATACTGTTTAATCATGAGCTTTCCATTTCTATCAATTGCTGCAAAAGCACCTAAAACCTGACATGTGTAATAAATTAAATCTCGATAAGTTTCTATATCATTTTCTGAATAAATCCCCAATAAAAACTCACCATTACTAAATGATTCTATGTCTGATTGAGTCTGAGCCATTTCAACTCCACATTGATCACAAGCAAATGATAATAAATCATATGGATAGCCATTAGTTAAAGTTGAATCAAATGATTTTTCAAACCTTAACATATAATCATATCCTTTTATCTCAATTGTCTTAATATTTCTATTTGCTTCTGATATATCAAAAATACCCATAGGTATTTCTTCATATGTCCCATCCATCAATTCAACACTAAAGAAAAAACTTATAGTACCTCCATCTAACGAGTATCTATCGATGTTTGTTAAAAGTGTAATTCCGCATTCTGCTGCTATTACGGATCCTAATTCAATGTCACTTCCCGAGCAGCACTTTCTATTTATATAACCAGATCCCTTTATAATCTCATTATCATCAAACGGAATTACCGTACCGAGTACTGTAGCAATTTCGCCTCTCCATCTAAACTTTCTAGAATTAGATTTGATGGCCTGCTTAAATTCATCACTAACATTGTACATACCATCACCATCCTAGAATTCTTTTAGAGTAAAAGAAACATTCCACAATGACTTATAGGATGTATCTTTTTTAAGAGTAGCTTTAAATCCATCGATATACATTTCAGTCTCTTTCACAGTAAGATCGTCCGTATCGAAATACTGAACAGTAATCTTTGAAAGCTTAGAATAAATAGTTAATTTCTTTAGCCATGATGCAGATACAGCATAAGAAACTGATATTTCAACAATACCCGTTCTTACAACATCACGCTGATATGTTCCAGCTTCAGTTGTTCCACTTGAATCTGCTTCAATTGAAGACAATGAAAGATCATAAGAATCAGGAAGCGGAAGCACTTCATTGTTAAATACCAAATAAGTCTGATATGCCATTTTAGTGTCCTCCGCTTCTTAGATTGTTTCTATTTGTTGCATTTACTACAATTTCATCAAGCATGCTTTCACCAATATAGACAGGGATAACAATATCCCCAGTTTGCGTATTTGACATACCTGCGATCATTTCAGTGATACCATTCATCATGCTTGAAATATTTGTTCCACTTGTCACAGCCTCAGTATTTCCATTTACGTTTGGATTAACAACCATATCCTTGGAAACATCGGTTACAGCATTCTGAATAAGTCCCCTGCTGCTTTCGATCCCTTTAGCTAAACCTTTCATGAAATCTGGCATCCAGGATTCGTATTCAGTTAAAGGACCTTCGTCAGGAACTGAGAAATGTAAGAATGATGCAATGTTCTTTGCAACAGTCTCAGCAGCATTACCAACTGCATCTTTAGCAGATTCAATACCTTTCTTTAAGCCACCCATGAGATCTTTACCCCACTGAATTGCTTTGTTAGGTAGACCAGTAATAAAATCAATTGCTTTACCTAAGATATTCTTTATTGAATTAACGATACCGTTCATAGTAGTCTTTATACCATTCCATAACGAAGTGAATATATTGCTGATCTTAGATTTGATTGTATTAAACACTGTTGAAGTCGTTGTTTTAACTGAATTCCAGGCACCACTTATCACAGTTTTAATAGTATTAATAACGGTTGTGATAACAGACTTTATGCCATTCCAGACAGTTGAAATGAGGGTTTTAATGGTATTAAATACAGTAGTCGTTGTTGTCTGGATAGCAGTCCAAGCCGTTGAGATTGCTGTCTTAATAGCAGTTATAACTGTTGTAAATGTGGTTTTAATCGTCGTCCAGATTGTTGTAAAGAATGTACTAATTGCATTAAATACAGTAGTCACTGTTGTTTTCATTACCGTCCAGGCTGTAGACAACGCAGTTTTAATAGCTTCAACAAATGTTGTGAATGTTGTTTTAATCGTTGTCCAGATAGTCGTAAAGAATGTGCTGATTGCATTAAAAACTGTTGAAACAACTGTTTTGATACCATTCCATGCGGTACTTAAAAAGGTGCCTATAGCACCAACAACAGTTGTAAATGTAGTTTTTATTGCATTCCATGTGTTAGCAAAGAAGTCTTTAATAGCAGTCCAAACTGTTTCTGCAACCTGTTTGATCGTATCCCAGTTCTTATAGAGAAGAACTCCAATAGCAATAGCCGCAGCAATCGCAGCCACCACAAGACCAATTGGAGAACAGATCGCTCCAATAACTGCACCCAAGCTCGGCAAAGCACCCATGAGAGTTGAAACACCACTAATAATCTGTGGTCCAACTGTCATAATTGCTCCCACTTTGCTCATAAGAGTTCCGATCACAACAAGCACAGGACCTATGGCAGCTACAATGCCACCAATAACAACAATAACCGTTTTTACTGGTCCTGGAAGTGATCCAAGCCACTGAGCCACTGCTTTTAATACATTTGCAAGTCCCTGAAGTATTGGTCCAGCTACATCACTAATTGCTCCACCAAGCTCACCGAGTGCAAGCTTCAAATTGTTCATAGCAATCTTAAAGTTATCTACACCATCAAGTGTTCCATTGTAAGTGTCTTCAACAGTGTTTCCATACTGATCCATTGACTCATTAAGATTATCTATAGAGAAACGACCTTCACGAATAGCTTTAGTCATTTCACCTGCACCTTTGGTACCAAAGACCTTCTGTGCGATCGTTAAAGCTTCAGTTTCTGTAGTTGCACCTTTAATCTGAGTTATTGTTTCACCTAATCCCTCGGAAGCAGTCTTACCTTCTTTGGTATACTGAATCGTTGCCTTTCTTAAAGCTGCTAATGCTGTACCAGAATTGACACCGTTCTTCTCGAACTCCGACAAGAGATTCGTAGATTGCGTCAGATTGAATCCCATCTGTTTTAATGTAGATCCATTATTCTGTAGCGAATTAAAAAGATCATCTACACTGATACCTGTTTCCTGAGCACGCTTAGTTAAAAGACCTAGAACATTTTTTGTTTGTCCTGAATCTACACCAAACTGTTTCATTATTTTATTTGTATTTCCAATAGAAGCATTTAAATCAGTATCATTAGCTTCTGCAAACTGAATAAAAGTCTTAGATAGACTTTCCAGTTTTTTACCAGTAACACCAAATCGTGTATTTACTTCACCAACTGCAGTTCCTACGGATTCCATATCAGTTGGAAGGTCACCAAATACATTATTGGCCACTTTTTCCAACTCTTCCATAGATTTACCAGTAGCTCCTGTCTTCTTAACGATAATATCGTATCCACTGTCTACTTCATCAAACGATTTTAGTGCTGCAGCTCCAACCGCTGCGATCGGAACGGAGACGTACTTGGACATGCCCTTACCAACTTCTGTCACTTTTTCGCCTGTCTTCTGCATGGATTCGCCAGCAGCTTTCATTTCATCTTCCCATGAAGTCTTGTTATCATCAATTTGATTTTTTAATGATTTAAGCTTTGTTTCCGTCTCTACGATTTCTCGCTGAAGCGCATCATACTGTTCCTGAGATATTGTTCCATCTTTTAACGCTTGATTTGCCTGTTCAGAAGCAGTTTTCAATGTCTTTAATTTCTCTTCAGTCGCTTCAACTGATTTAGATAAAAGAGCTTGTTTCTGTGCAACAAGCTCTGTATTTCCTGGATCAAGTTTAAGCAATCTGTTAACGTCTTTTAAATCAGTTTGTGTTGTTCTGATTTTAGCATTTACATCTTTTAAAGCAGTTTGTAGTTTGGTAGTGTCCCCACCAATCTCAACTGTAAGTCCTTTGATACGGTTGGCCATGTGAGGTCACACTCCTTTTTAAAATCTATCGAAATCTTCCTGGTTTGCCAGCTGAGGATAGTTATAATCATCATTCTGACTTTCAACAAACATATCATTGACCATGCCAATAGTAAGCAGCTCTAGCTCATTTAAATGAAGTCCAATCTGCAGGCATCTCAGCATAAACAATGGAGTTGTCATCTGGCGATCGATGCTTCTAAGTTTTTTTTAGCTTCAACATCTGTTTGAACGTTCAATCCCCAAAGCTTGATGAGCTGAGGAAGGATCGTATAAATAGAAAATGTATTAAAGCTATCTAGCCATTCCTCAACAGAGTCGGGAACATTGCTGTCAGCATGCTTCGCCATTGTATAAGCTATATTTTCGAAGATTTCTAATGAAAAGGTATCAAGTGAGGATGCATCTGGATTATTGTTATTGATTCCTGTTTCCAGTTCTCTTAAATCCTTATATATGTCTCTTCCAAACTTGATACGATAAATACGAGGAATGGCAGCAGATGCTTTAAATGCAACCTGCTGTCCATCAATTTCAATCATCTGCTTAATAGCCATTAAATGTCATCTCCTGTCACAGCTTCTGTTACATCAGGAATATAGACTGATTTATACCAGTCGTTATAAACTATTGTATCTGTTTCATCAGCAGTTCTGGCTTTTACTAATCCAGTTGGTGTTGGTGCAGCTGATAATGTAAGAGTCTCAGTTTTAACTTCCTTAGATTCTTCATTAGTTGCTGACTCAATACCTGGACGTGACGCAGTACAGTTATACATAACATGCTTGATATGCTTAACATCGCCATCAAACTCAAACAAGAAAGCAAATGGACTTGTTTCTACATTAGCGTTTTCAAATAAAACTTTGTTTTTATCTAATGCTTCACCAAGGATATCAATTCTAAACGACTCAGGAATCATTGCTAATTCGAAGTCACCTTCATATCCCTGGTTATTTGAAATTACATAATACACTCCACCATCAGCATAGAAGTTTTCATTTTCTCCATTTGCATCAAGAGATAAAGAAACAGCACCTGGTAGAGGCACTGGAGTATCGAATGTCATATTTGTTTGCGTCATCTCAAGAATCTTAGCGTAATAAGCATTCTTAAGATTGAACTTTACTTTATTCTTCTTAGCAGTCATCTTCTTCATCCTCCAATTCGAATGTATACAAGACCTCATACATCTTTTCTGATGCTATCCAGGTCTGTGTTTTTGAATAGGTAATACCATATCGTTTAAGCACTTGCTGAACTTTCTCTTCAGCAGTAATATTCTTCTTTTCTGTATAAAGCTCAAAATGAACAATGATCTGTTTATAATAGTTCTCACCATCTGCAAACAGATCATCATTATTTAGTATTAAAAAAATTACATAAGGCAGATCGGGAGCTTCACCTTCTGCAAAGCAGGTATTCGCATAAGGAAGTCCTATAACATTTAGCATCTCTAGAATAAGTTTATTCATTTTCTAAAGCCTTCTGGATCTCTTTCTCAAGCTCAGTTACTCCAAGCTCTTCAGCTGGTGCTATATGAGGATGAGCTGCCACACGTCCACCGTTCTTTTTTGCATGACCATTCTCTAATAGGTGTGTGAGCCATGCACGATTCTTTGAATAGACAACCACTTGAATCTTTGAAGAGGTTTCACTCGTGGTCGTAGACGTCCAGCTTTTTGCATACTTGCCTGTTCGCTTTGGAGCATTTTCCTGGATATGCTTTGCTACAGTCTTTCCTGCGTTTTCTACTGCCTTCTTCATTGAGTCGGTTGTAAGATCAACATATTCCTCAAAACCTTTAATAATTTCAGAAGCTAGTTCATCTATTGATACTTTGTCACTCATGATCTCACCTTCTCGCACTTAAGCTTTATACATTTACGCTTGTAGTTCATATGATCAACGTTGATGATGTTGTATATTTCATCATTAAGCTTTAGTCTGTAATGCGTCTTATCTATCTTTTTCGTTAAGGAACACCATCGCATGGTCACATCCATGATCACAGTGTCTTTTACCTGACCAGCGATTTCTGGCTCATTTCCCGACTCACCTGAAATCGTGCCATGGCATGTAAAGTAGTCAATCCATTCATTTGAATGATTTCCTATTTCATCCACAACGATTTCATTTCTTTGAATCGTTACTTTTGTGTTTAATAATGCAATATTCATCAGAAACCAGGCTCCCTTACTCCAAATAGATAAGCTCTTAAATTCAGCGTTAAAGAACGTAGATCTGCTTCTTCGCGGTGCTCATACATATAAGCAACCGCATATAAAATAGCAACTCTAATGTTCTGCTGAACTTTCTCAATGTTGTCAACGCGCATTACATCAGCAACAATTTGCTCAGATGAGTCAATCATACTTTGCAGTATTTGATCGTCATCATCATGATCAATAGCTAGATACAGTTTTGCTTCTTCAAGACTTACCATAGTATTCACCTACACTTGAAAATAATAAGAGCCATCAAGACAGCGTAAGCTATCCCAATGACTCTAAACAAGAACATAATATTCATTACCCTTCAGAAGAAGATGCCTTAGTGCCACCGCACTTAAGAATCTGTACTGCTTCAGGAAGTACAAGTAAACCATCTACACGTTCTTTAGCAACGTAACCGATCATTCCATTGCCTGCGTATAATTCACGAAGTTCCTGGAATGAACGTGTACCACGATCACCAATGTTGTAGTAGCTGTAATCACCAAAGGCAATGCAAGCTTCTCCAGCTTTTAATTCAGGACAGTAAGCTGATGTATGAACTGGATAGCCACAAAGACGGTCTGGTTCACCAGCTTGATAAGATGGCTGCCAGATATAAGCACCATTGGCATCCTTTAATTTACGAACTGCTGCTAATGTAGAATCGTTTAAAATAAAAGAAGCGTTCTTTCTATATGGACGCTTCAAGGCATAGATTAAATCTAAAATATCATCAGTTTTAATAGTAGTTGCAGCTAATGTGATAGCAACTTCGCCACCGTTTGTTGGATCAAAAATACCAGTAGGACGACCTGCACCATCACCATTTAAGAATGCATCTTCTTCAGCGTTAGCTAAAGCCTTACCAAACTGAGTGTTGATGTAGCCTTCAAGATTAAACTTGTTATCGTATAAAAGTTCTTCGGTAACTTTAACTGCAACATGTAACTTATGCGCATCAAGCATTTTCTGATCGAACTTAGCATCACCAAAAGTAAGCTCTCCGCCTTCTTCAACCCATAATGCAGCTGGTTTAGAGCCAGCAATATTGATTTTATGATCACCAGAGGTTGAGATCTTAGTGGCTAAGTTACGCATGATGTTTTCTTCTTCAAGTACATCGATAAGTCTTGAATCCCATTCATCAGGTACTAAGTAGCCACCATCAGCATCGACACCTTCCTGTAAAACATTGTTTACCTGTCTAAATTTAGTACGCATAGCTGTTAAGGCGGCCTGGCGGTATGCATCTGACGCTCTACCAGTCTTTGTTTCAGTTTCATTACCAATGGGATGATTAGTGATTGGCTTTGATAAAGGCTTATTAAGTTCATCTTCAATGGCCTGCTGTCTTGTTAAGCGTTCAATCTCCTTAGTTAAGTCAGTGATTTCTTTTTCCATGCGGTCATAAGTCGCACCATCTTCATCGTTCAACACACCTTTATCATTACGATGTGCATCTAAGAATGCTTTTGCTGCTTCCCATGCCTGAGCACGTTTTTTAATTAATTCCTGAATATTCATGATCTTGAATCCTCCTTTATATGAATTTATGTAAAAGATCGAGACGCTTTTCTAAGTCCTCAACCTTATACTTATCATTTGTCTTAGAAGCTTTTTCTTTATAATGTTCACACACTTTATTTGTAAAAGTTCGTGTCATTTGTCTTGATGAATAGAGCATTCCACCTGGGAAATTCTTTTTCTTTTCATCTTCGTCTTCATCATCTTCTTCGGATTCCTCTTCTTTAGATTCTTCCCCAGTCTCTTCTTTATCTTCATTATCTTCGTCAGGATCTGGTGCAGGTGAAGCTTCTTTTTCCTCTTCATCCTCTTCCTCATCGTCCTTTTTAAGATGTGGACGTTTTAAGATTTCATCAGCAAAGTGTAACTGGATTGCAGCGTTTGCATCCATCCAAGTTTCATCATCCATAAGCTTTGAGAGTTTATTTCGTGAAAGACCAGTCTTATTAACATAAGCATTAATAATAGAATTCTTAACTGAATCAAGCATCTCAATAGCACGTTCCATGTCTCCTCGTTCACCCATAGCAATCGTTGCAGGGTTATGAATCATGAGCATTGATACAGGCGATACAACAACTTTGTCACCTGCCATTGCAATTACCGATGCAGCTGATGCAGCCAAGCCATCTATCTTAACAGTGACTTTACCTTTGTAATCGGTAAGCATGTTATAGATTTGAGCAGCTGCAAAACAATCTCCTCCAGGAGAATTGATCCACACAGTAATATCACCTGTTCCGCTTAGAAGTTCATCTTTGAAAAGCTGCGGTGTAACATCATCATCAAACCATGACTCTTCTGCAATAGTCCCATTAAGGAATAGGGTTCTTGTCTCTTCTTCTGCGTTCAGGTTGTTTACCCTCTTCGCCCATTTCCAGAACTTGTTCGTCTTCATTGGTGTCTTCCTCACTTTCTTTAGTTTGTGATCCTGCGAATGCTCCAGCATCTTTTAACTTTGTCATGGAGCCATTTACAAGATATAAATCTCCACCTTCTTCAGGTGGTATTAGATCAAGATTTTCAAGCTTTCTGATATCATTTGCAGACATCCATCCGTTCTGTCTTGCAGTCGCATATCCAGACATTCTGGATGCATAGTCGCCACGAAGCAATCCATCAACATTGAAACGGATATAGTATTTATCTTTTTCCTGATCATTTAAAAGAGCGCGCTTCATTGCGTGCTCCCATCTTTTGATCCATGGATCCAATGTATAAATAACGTACTCAAGTGACTGCTGCTCAATATTAGAAAACGTTGCATGATCAAGATCACCAATCAAATGCGCTGGCACTCTGAAAATACGAGCAATCTCATCAATCTGAAACTTTCTCGTTTCCAAAAACTGCGCCTCGTTTGGTGAAATCGAAATTGGCGTATAAGCCATACCTTCTTCAAGAACGGCCACCTTGCCCGCGTTCTGGCTTCCAGCAAAGGCACTGTTCCAACTATCTCGGATTTTGGATGGATCCTTTACGACACCAGGATGCGTTAAGATTCCTGAAGGTGAAGCTCCATGCTCAAAGAACTTTGCGCCATACTCTTCAGTAGCAATTGACATACCAATAGCATTCTTAGCCATTGCAATTGGACTGTATCCAACCAAACCATCGAACCCTAAACCAGGAATATGAAGCACATCTTCTGGTTTTAAGTTAACTGTGTATCCTTTATTTGTTTTAGGATCATCAGCTGAAACTGTATATTGATAATACAAATGTCCATCTTCATCGCGATCAACAACCATACGATTAGGCATAAGTGG